>Ga0302253_1001561_pt1 | contig 13397 bp, 9 predicted proteins | sample AAG_RA_Trp_MG_FD_193537 | JGI IMG/M metagenome (GOLD analysis project Ga0302253, IMG submission 193537) | Enriched activated sludge microbial communities from anaerobic digester in WTTP, New Holstein, Wisconsin, United States - AAG_RA_Trp | ecosystem: Engineered > Bioreactor > Anaerobic >... | reverse complement strand
CAGGCGTATTCTGGTTTATCCAATTGCAGGCATCCGCAAAGGCTTTCAGAGTATCCTCCATCTCTTCGGCCTGGGAGTCTGTTGGACTTAACTTGCATCGGACGGTTAACACCTGCTCAGTCATCAGCAGGCAGTATAGTCACTAGGTGATATAAAGGTTTTGGTGGGCTACTTACGGCTTTCCTCCCCGCCCTGAAGAGCGGGGCTTCCAGCCCGTGTTTATGTGAGGAGCGCAAACTGCCCTCCGCCGCTACGATTGGATTGCTGAAACGACAATCGGAGCCATCTGTTGCCATCTCTCTGGTGCAAATTGAAGAATACTACTATTTCTCCTGCTGAAAAATCTGTTTCATCCTTTTTGACCCCAAACCCTTTGACCTGAAGATGCGTCTGATCCTTTTCTTTTGATAAGACAATATCTTGTCGTGCAGTGGATGATCCGGCCCCACCCTGAGAAGTGTTAAAGATACGACAAAGTTTTCGGGTTGATCCAGGAAGCAGGCTATGCCTCCTTCCTCTCCTGACTCGACTACATTAAGGATCTTCAATTCCTTTTCCGGTGTGACATCATATCCATTTGCAATCAAGGTTTTGCTCAAATCGCGGCTGGCATGAGCGGTGATGGGCAGATTGGCCTTCATCTCGTCTATTAGCAGCATATTCCTCATCTCTTTCCGTATCCCATTATTCGAAGAGATGCTTTTCATCGAACAGGGTGCAGAATACATCCTTCTCGCTGATGCATCGATTGGGGCATACCTCGCAGATGCTGAGCATATGATCCCATGCATATGAGATTGCATCAGTCATTTTATTAACCATGTCATCGCCGATATCAGGGAAGAACGATTCTACGGGCTCGTATGAGATGCACACTTTTTCAATTTCGCCGGACAATTGCCTGAGAACTTCATCCTTCATTGCTTTTGTATAGTAAATGCAAAACTCCGCAAGGACCTCATCACTGATCTTTTTCCTTCTCAGCCTGTAGGCAAGTTCATCTTTCATGCTATCATAAATCGACAAAGCTAATTCATAGCAAAACCAGTTCAGCTTAATCTTATCGTCCTGGCTGGAATAAAAAGAGGTTGGGCTGATCATATCCAAGCTGTTCTTTTTATTCTTTTCCTTTCGTCTCTTCCTCACTCCTCTCATGCTCTTATCTCCCCTTGATGTGCCTGATCTCCACTGCCACTCCTCTCCTTGATCGGACCATCTCCCGGCCTGATCTCTTTGTCTGCATCTGCGAACTGGACAAAAGCTTCTTTTGTTTCTATTTGTACTCCTTGAAGGCCTCAACCAATTGCCTAAATGATGTCGGCTTGTATTTTTCGAAGCTTTCCTGATCAACATAGACGAAATCGTACTTTTTTTCACGTTGCGCCCGGTTGATATCTTCACACCATTGCTTTAGACGCTGCATCTTGAGTGGCACGTCAAGGTCTTCCTGTCCTTTTGTCTCAACAACAAACTTTTCTCTATCCGAGACCTTAACCAGAAAGTCTGGATAGTAGGTAGAGATATCCCCTTCTGCATTTACATAATCCAGCTTATAGCCCACGGCAAGATAGATCTTGGCATGAGAGATCACATCGTCGCACTTTTCCAGGAAAGCGGCGAACTGCAGTTCAAAGGGGCTATCCCCGACTATGCGATTGAATGGGCTCTTTTTCGGGATAAGGTAGTCCTGATCTTTAACCACAAATGGGCGCGTCTGCCGCAGCTTGATGGTGTCGCGTATTTCGGCATCGCCTCTATCTCGTATAGTGAGAGCGTTGATGGCCTTTTTGAAGGATTCGATCACCGTTTTAGTGGCAACTAGCTCTGAAAGGTTGCGTAGGGTGTTGGGACTTTCCAGATCCACCGGCTGGTCGAATAGCTCATCCCTCACAAAGGCTTTGACCTTGCCGTAAAGCACATCATAACCGCTGACCAGCCTCAACTCTCTCATTATAGTCTGAGCAAAGTAGCCGATCACACTTCGGTAATCAGCAACCTCCGCTGTATCAAGGATAGTTGTGTGAGTGACCTTGCCGGTAGTGAGATCTTTGAAGATGATTTCTCGCTGCTGGTCTTCGGTGAATGATTGATACGGAACTTTGGCGTTTCCCAGTGCCGTCACATCAAGGTCGGCCAGGTTTTTATATTCGCGATAGATGCGTGGCGTGAGAACGGGGATTTCGATATCTAGAGCCTCGATATCTTTATTGGCGTTCTCCTCGTCAACTTCCACTACCAACGGAGCTTTCGGCCCCGTTCCTTCTCCCATCGGTTTCTTCTCCAGCACCACACCTTCTGCCTGTATGGATTCCACAAAATCCATGAAGGCATTTGTACCGATCACGCTGACATATTCCTCCAAGCCGCCCGGGTACATTTTGCGCAGACCTCGTCCAAGAGTCTGTTCCGGGAGGATATTGCTCTTGGCCGAGTAGGCACGCAGCCCAACGATGGTGGTGACGTTTCTCACATCCCAGCCTTCTGTGAGCATCATTACTGAGACTATGGCTTTGTAGGGGCTATCCCAGCCATCAATATCATTTGCCTGCTGGCGCAGTTTATCCAGCTCTTCTTTGGCTTTGCCTGATTTGGATTCGGAGATCTCGCCGTTATTTTTGGTATGAATGACCAGCACTGCATCTTTCAGATCCTGATAGCTGTCCTCCAGGTAGCGAGCGACATCGTCGCAGTTGCGGGTATCATCGGTCATCACAAAGAGGATGGCCTTCTTGTCCGCCTTTTGGTGCTCTTCGTAGGCTTTGCGCCACTCGATCACCCCCAGGTGAAGGTAGTCAGCATATCTTTCCGTGAATTTGGCACTCTGGCGCTCCACAAGCTTGGCGCGGCTGGGTGCATCCGGCAGGACAGGATGCTTGACGACATTTTGCGATATCGCTTCAACCAGCGGATAATCGGCTACTGTCTGCACAAAAATAGCACCATTGCGGTGCTTGGGCGTGGCGGTAGTGTCTATTTGCAGGGAAAGGGCCGAGTCCTTTAGCTTGAGGCGGTTATTGATATCATCGATGGATTTGAACCAGGCCAGGCGAGGGTCGTGGATGTGGTGCGCCTCGTCATTGAGGATCATCAGCTCATCGATATCACGTACAATCATGCTCAGGTCCACTTTAGAGTCGGTAGTGGCGCCAGATGGCCGCTTGCCCAGGAAATAGTCCATCGTGTTATCGTCGTCGGGCGATGCAGGTGTGTCGTCGCCAGCATAGACGCGATGGATATTGGTCAGGAAGATGTTACCAATAGGGCGAATGATGCGCACATCATCTTGCACATGCAAGCTGATTTGTTGAAAATCATCATGCCAGCTTCGGCCTCCTACGCCATCGTCGGGCAGGACGGGGTCATCAAAAAAGATTTTCAGCCCCTCAAAATCCTTTCTGATTCGATCGAGTACGATGATGTTGGGAGTGATTATCAGAAAGTTTCGGGAAAGCCCTGATTCAGGCTCGTACAGCTTATGAAAGAAGCTCCAGGCCAGGATCAGGCTCAATACCTTGGTCTTTCCTGAGCCGGTTGCCATCTTTACCACGAAGCGCCTCCAGGTCTCGTCGAACATGCCCGTGGTGACCAGACTTGAGCTATCAAAGCGCATCAGGTCGTATTTGTCCTGTACGCCGGCCACATCGTAGAGGAAGATGATAGTCTCCACCGCCTCACGCTGGGCGAAGAAGTACTGAAACTCAGCCATTGTGCCGTCTGCCTTGGGCAGAAGGTGAGGGTTATTGAACCACCAGTTCAGCAGGTCGCGGCTGGTGTCAGTCGCACCCTTGTAGCCGCTGTCGCGCCATTCCTTAACCTTCTTGCGAAGCTCTGAAACCAGCGGAGGCATGAGCTTATCCATGCTGTTTTCTCGCAGAGCCTCATCTGCCGGAAACCAGCGCACAGCCGGATCGAGTATGGCATGGGGTGATTCAGGAAAGCTAGGGTGAAGTGCCATTAATTCTAATCTCCTATGTTGACCTCAACGATGGTCATAGTGTCATTGCCAAAGATATCCACTACCTTGACGGCAAGCTTGCGCCGGCCGGGCCGGCATTCGTGAAATACGCTGGTCAGCTCCAAGGATCGATCTTTCTTGGTGCGGAAGGATTGCCACTCGTTTTCAAATATGTAGTCGCCTGTCCAGACCTCTTCCCATTCACCGCTGCCCTCGTTCTGTATGCGTACAATCTCGCGTTTGCTCTCGAAATTGAAGTCCACCGCCCAGTAATCGATCCAGTCGGTCCAGTGCTGAGTTAAGGTTTCGCGGCTGATGATTCCGTCTTTGTCCTTGCTCACTTTGACGATCTGGCCATGCTCTACAACGATCTTGCTTGATTTGTCCTTGAGTGCGGCCTCGGCGGAGGCAATCGAATCCTGGGAATAGAATACGGAGAAGTCGGTCAGCTGCACAGCAATGCTGCTTTTCTTGAATAGAGGCTTGACCTCGATCGCGGCCACGTCGTGGAAGACGACCTGGTTCTTTTCTACCGCTCGCCTGTCGAAGACCTCTGCCGGGATGTACTTGGGTGCAATATCGATGCCCTTGGCCCGAGCCTCATCCAACACATTCGGAAACAGGCCCATCTCGAACTCGAATCCAAGGATATCAACTCGGGAGATGTGCTTTTTGCGGCACTCCAGGATGATCTCCTCGACGAAGAGGCGGGTCACTGGCATATTGACCGGCCCCACGGATACCATTCGCCCAGCTTTCTTGCCATGGAAGGTGGGGAAGCCCTCGGTCTTCTCCGCCCGGTAGGCCCGCAGGATCAGGTCAACAAAAGCGGCTTCCTTCTCCTCAAGCTGCTTATTCTGCTCGGCCTCACGCAGGTTGGGATTGATGCCTATGTAGTGCTGGCGCTCGTACTTGCCCAGATTGAGAATCTCAAAGGCCCGGTAGCCCTTGCCCTCTGCTTTGAGCTGACGCTGCACGCCGATCATGCGCTTGCGGGTGGTATGGATGGAGAACTTGCCCAGGTCGGCGACGATCCACTTCCTGCCCAGCTTCTCAGCCACGGCGGCAGTGGTGCCGGAGCCGCAGAAGAAGTCGGCGACGAGGTCGCCTTTGCCGGTCCCTGAACCAATGACCCGTTCAAGCAATTCATTTGGCTTTTGCGTTGGATACTTCGTATTATCAATGGGCTTCGGTTGGTATGAAGGGAAGTCGTCCCATACGTCAGATGCCAATGTTCCTTTTTCCGGATCTTCAACATATGTCACAGTGTGAGCCTTTGACTCTCGCTCAGCGTCAGTTGCTTTGCGGCTCATTCTACGTCTCGTATAGAACCATCGGCCCTCAGAATCTTGCTGCATTGTGTCGCGGACATAGTCACTGAAAGGAACCCGTACTTCAGGCGATTCTTCGTTGATTTTGAACGCATCGCTCTTTTTGAACCATAGAATTGTCTCATGGGCCTTAGGCAGTCGTCGTCCATGTGCGCCGCCCATGATCTGATGCTTCCAGATGATTTCCCCAATTAACTTATCCTTTCCGAAAATCTCATCCATTACCATCCGGAGGAAACCCGTTACTCGCCAATCGCAATGGACATAGATACACCCATCTTCAGCCAGCAAATCCCGCATCAACCCCAGCCGCTCGTAGATCATAGCCAGGAAGGAATCCGCTCCTTTCCCCCAGGTATCTCGATAGGCGATCTCCTCCAGAATATTGGGTTTCTTGGTAAAGGTGTCATCTCCGATCTCGATATCCATGGAGAAGTCCGCGCCAACATCAAAGGGCGGATCGATGTAGATCAGCTTAATGCCGCCCTGTGCCTCGATCTCCTCTCGAAGCGGTCCGTTTTTCAGCGATGAGAGGATGAGCTTGTTGTCGCCCCAGATCAGCTTGTTTGTCCAGCCCTCAAGCTGGCGGCCGCGGTTGTCCAGGTCAAAGAGGGTCTTCTGGAAATTGGTATCCTTCTCGGCGCGCGGCTCGTCCACCTGCTCGATCACCTGAAAGGGCAGCACGATATTGCAGACCTCGTTTGTCTTGCCGTTCCAAACCAGCTCCACCTCGCGCTTATCCTCAAAGAGCAGAAAGCGGTACTTGTCTGGCAGGGGCTTATCGGCTTCTATGTAGCGGATTATCTCCTGCTGTTCTCTTTCGGTCAGGCGTGGCATGAGCATCTCCCTTACGTATATCTCGACAAAAATGTCGATTGCTTGGATGGTTTGCAGATTTCCTGTGACAGTCATAACGAAAAAGGTTTTGGTGTCTCAGAAGAAAACGCATATAGGCGAAATTATTAAGAATAGCAGAGAAGATAGTGATTCAATGGCAGCACGAGGCAGAATCAAGACTAAAAGAGAGGAATCCACCAGCGACCAGGGCTTAGACGCTCTGGAAGAGTGTGATGAATCGACCGCAGAGGAAATTCATGCACTCATCGAACTGGAAAAGGATGATTTTATCAGCCTTGAAGAATATGCGAAGAGACGCGGCCTGCGGTGCGCCAGGCCAGATAGCAATGCACCAGGGGGAAATAAGCATAAATTAGATGTATAAAAACAACTACAGATATGCAGAAGTCTCGGGTAGTTCGGATGGATTCCATTGGGCCTATTGAGAAGTGTAAGCGGCAAGGAAGCGATTAAGGCTTTCATCAAAGCAGGCGGAATAGTCCGCCGCGGAAAAGGTGATCATGTCAACATTAAAATGCCAAATGGATAGCTCATAACTATCCCAGTCTCAGGGAGTCTTAAGATTGGCCTGCTAAAGTCGGCAATTAGAAAGGCCGGCCTGGATGATGAAGAATTCATGATACTCTTGAAGGAGTGATTAATTATGGAATATACTATTTTGATCCATCAGGCGGAAGAGGGTGGCTTCTGGTCTGAAGTTCCCGCTCTTCCTGGATGCTACTCTCAAGGAGAAACAATAGATCAAACCCTGCAAAATACCAAGGAAGCCATCGAATCCCACCTGATAGCCCTGAAGGAAGATCTAGTGGCGGCCCCAATCGAGGAGAGTCTATTCATAGGAAAGGTTAGAGTGGAAGTCCCCGGCCTGTGATATTGCCTGATATCAGCAAATGAATCCAGTTCATTATATTGCCTAAAGGATTCATTTCTTGAGGGTCCTGCAGGCCCGATTCGCTGGGCACCTGAAAGGAAAACCATGAAAACCAGAGCGCGAGAGGCCCGTAAACCCGTTTGCGCTGGAGGCGCCTCTACCTCTCCTTTATGTGCCTGATCTCCACCGCCACTCCTCTCCTTGATGCCACCATCTCCCAGCCGGACATCTTCGCCCGGCCAATACCAAAGGCCTGCTCGCCCTCGACGATCACCTCATCACCCGGCCGGATCTCTTCGTCTGCATCCACCACGCCCGGTGCGAGCAGCGAGCCTCGGGGCAGAAAGTCGCCTATCCTGACCGTATAGCGGCCCAGGGGTTCCAGGCGCTTTGCCCCCGCCATGGACAACGCCATGTTGCCGTTTATTGTCCAGGTGGCCAGCGGCCTCTTGTTCTCATCCTGAATCTCCCGGCCCCTGACTACGATCTTTCCCGCCAGCAGAGCATCGCCCGCACCCTGGCCGAAATAGAAGTCGGCATGGGCCCGGTAGCGCAATAGCCGCAGGTCTGGCAGGCGTGCTGCGTCGCGGCATGCTTCTTTGACCGCCTCACCGAGGCGTGCCAGAGCGGGCCCACTGGTGCCTCCGCCTGTGTAGGCCGCATCCAGGCCCAGCTCTTGCATCGTCTGCTCCAGCTCTCCATCCAGGTGGGCCACTATTCTGGAATACCTATTCCTTTTCAGGTAAGCCTCCAGGCACCCGGCCAGCCACGCTCTCTCCTCTCGATCCCAGCGGCCGGTGACGGGGACATCGTAGCTGGCAGCAGGATAAGCCTCCTCTAATTCCCGTGGCACGAGCGCCAGGGGCGAGGTCAGTATCAGCTCATGCAGATAGCGCCTGGCGGAGCCAATGGCCTCGGCGAAGAGGCGGTGTGATCGGGAGGTGGAGTAGGGCTTGCGAGCGGAGCAGGGCAGGAGCAGCAGCACATCGCTTTTCGGCGCCTGATATCTCTCTAAAACCCTTTCTGCGAATCGAGTGACCTCCACCCTCTGCAATGACTCGGCGCAGTTGGCATAAAAAGCGCTGCGGCGGCTGACGGGCGTCCTCTTCTCCAGATACCGGTGCTCCGCGTCCAGCAGGCGCAGGGCAGCGGTCTGGTCGGGCGTCACCCTCATCTGCCGCTCCACGTACTCCCTGATTGTTTGGGAGCGGACAGCTTCTCTGACCGCCAGCAGCTCCTCCTTGAGCTTCTGGAGGTTATGGGCGACGAGCAGATTCGTCTCCTGTCTGGTTTCCTTCTCCCGCATCTTCTGGCAGTGAGGACAGAGGCAGAAAAGCTCATCCCTCTCGGCCAGCTCTTTGGCGCTCCAGACTCCGTCCCGGGTATGGTAACGGCCCAGGAGGCCATCTGCTATCATCCTGGTGCCATCAATGAGATCTATTCCCAAATAGACCAGAAGGGCCAGATTGGCGGGCGTGGCAAGAGCAGGTGCATAAAGAGCGCTATCTGGAGCAGTCTTATCCCTAACCCCGATGATCGCCTTCACCAGGTCTCTGGGATTCTTGAGGCTTCCGGCATTGCCCATCAGATAAACATCGGCCCCCTCCGGCGTCTTCTCTCTGAAGGGGTGGACGAGCAATCCTTTGGGGCCGTCCAAATCCATTGCGGGCAGCTCCAGGGCCGGCTCGGAGTGCAATGCTGAAGGGACGTAAGGCAAGATGGCCAGCTTCTTTTGACCCTTCAGCCCCTCCTGAATGGCTATGGCCTCATCCAGGGAATTATAGCTATAGATGCTTCCTGCGGATAGGTAGTCGTCTGGAGTGATAACGCCGGGAGTGCTGATCTGCCTGTTCAGGAGGAGCTTTCCCATCCGAGCAGGGCCGTCGCGGCGGAGGATCTCGAAGTATTTTGTCATGGCATATGCACCTTGGGCAATTGCTCTAATCTTTCTTCAAGGTTGATCTTCAGCCGGAAGGTGAACCGGGCATCTGGATTGGCCTCGATCAGCCTTCTTGTGATCCTTACCGCTCGATCTATCGCCGCATCGTCAGCCTCCGCCGGGACTTCGGCGTTGAATGGATAGGTCTCCGAGAGTTGCGTCGGATAGGGTCCGAATGGTGGCTTGAAATTCAGGACGTTATCATAACCGCTCGGGTTCGCGTTTGGATCATCGGTGATCAGAACCTCGCCTTTCAGGCTGATCCGCTCGATCCTCCGGCCATGGCGGATGACCTCAGGCCGGCTTGCAGATTCTGGGCTCAGATAAAAAAATGTGGACTTGCTGGCTGAGTCCAGGCCCTCCAGCCAATCTCCATATGAGGCCAGCTGTTTCAGGCCGTCCAGCATGCGGGGATGAGACCGGCAGCGCGTCTCCAGAAGGTCCCATAGCGAGCCATCGCGAATGCTCTGCCGGACGAGCTTGATCTCCTGCAGGGAGACGTAAAGGTTGTGGCGGGCCAGCTCCCTCGATCTTTGGGGGCTATCCATCAGCTCCTGCTGGGTATATTTCAGGCAGACTGGGCAGGAGCAGGGAAGATGCTTCATCTCCTCCAGCTTCCGAGTTCCCTGGACGGTCAGATAGCGGCCCTCCCGGGCGTAGAGGGCATAAGCAGCGGAGTCGAAGAGGTCGCAGCCCATAGCAGCGGCTAGAGCAAAGATCATTGGGTGTCCAGCTCCGAAGAGATGGACTGGCACCCCCGAGCCCAAACCCTTCTTGGCAGAGACAACCACATCTACCAGATCCCTGAAACGGTAGGCCTCCATCAGAGGCACCACTCCTCCTATGGGATAAAGATCAAATCCGAGCTCTCGGGCGAATCTCCCCGCCCTTTCCCGGAGGTCGGGATAGGTAGATCCCTGAACCGGTCCGGCCAATAGGGCATCTCTCTTCAGGCCGGCTGCCTCCCGCAGTCGTTCCTCTGTGATATTCAACTCCGACTCCGCCCTCTCCCTGGAGACATCAGGTGGGGTGGGTATATCCAGGGGCACGGATATGTCTGATTTTATGGCAAACTGAAAATCAAGGATCTCCAGAGGCAGAACATCGATATCGCCATAGACGGAGAGCTGAAAGGCTCCTGAGTCGGTCATTATGGGCCCGGGAAAGCCCAGGAGATGGTGCAAGCCCTGCTCTATTGCTCCTTCCCTCAAGTCAGGATCCTGATTTATTATGTAGCTGTTGGTGATAACCATCTCCGCACCCATCGAGGCCAGCTCATCTGGAGGGATGAGGGGAAGGTGGGGATTTATCACAGGCATGAGCAGTGGTGTCTCGACGGTGCCATGAAGAGTAGAAAGCCGGCCGATCCTTCCGGCCAGATCTTTATGCAGTATCTCGAAGCGGTCCGGCATATGCAAATCCTTCACCAATAAGGAATAAATAGGTTGGGTCTGATCATCAGGGGATAAGGAAAACTGAATATAAGAGGATTGATTAATATGAAAAATATAACCGCATTGGTTACACTATTCTGCCTGATGGGCCTAGCAGGTGCCCAGGGTAGCGGCCTGGGAGATGGTTATAGCTCCACTCAAAGGGCATTCTTCAATGAACCAATCACCTCAACCTTTGAACCTTATGTGAATAACTACTGGAGCAATTATGTTGTCGGCAACAAGAACCAGAGCAGCCACGTCATGACCTCTGAAATGGATATGTGGGTAAACAACTTCCCCCTGATGTTCAGCACCCCTATGCAGCTTGATTCCACGAGCTTCAAGAGCAATGTCTCAACCATGGGCCTCAGCGAGAAAGAGAAGAACAGCCAGGCCCTGAAGACCGCGGTATACCGTGAACTGGGCCTGAACGATCTTGGCAAATTCGCTGCTGTAGCAGGCCTGAATGCCACCAGTGCCACTCCTGCAGTTGATGCTACAGGGAATCTGCTCTCTCAGAGTGTCATGTCGTTCTTCAACGTCTGAGCGGCTAATTTCATTTATTTTCTTGACATGACTGTAAAGGGCAAGAGTCCGCCGGCCAGGAGAATCATCCTCTGGCGACGAGAGAGGTTCATCTTCAGAACTAGCTCTTCTTCCTTTTTATTTTCTCCTTTCCTTCCCACTCCTTCTTCTCCTTTTCTGCTGCTTTCTGCATGGGCGAGCACACTATCTAGGCCCTTCTCTAAAGATCTGCGAATACCAGGGATTCTTATATTCGTTTTTTCCGGCAGCAGATTCCAGTCAGCCTCATTTTCAAAGGTAAACGGCACTATGCCGAAGTTCACCAGGTTAGCGGCATGTATCCTTTCTATGGATTTGGCGATCACCCCTTTCACTCCCAGGTACATGGGACACATGGCCGCATGCTCGCGGGATGAGCCCTGGCCATAGCTCAGGCCTGCCACGATCAGATTCTGGAAGCCTTGATCGCGGAGGGAGGATGCCCGGGAGAAGAAGTTCCTATCCAGTGGTTCAAAGACGAATTCTGCATACTTGGGAACGTTTGAGCGGTATTTGAGCCGGGACCCAGCAGGCATGATGTGATCAGTTGTTATCAGATCACCCACCCTTATGGTCACGGATCCTGCTATATCCTCTGGAAGTGGTTGGTTGACGGGAGGTTGGCCGATGTTCGGTCCGCGGCAGATCGTAGCTCTTGCCCTTTGCTCAGGTGCTAGTGGCGGGATGATCATCCTGTCATCGATATCGAAATGCTCGGGCATCTGAATTGCCGGGAACTCCATATCCAGCTCTCTTGGGTCAGTCAGCCTGCCGGTGAGAGCGGCAGCAGCAGCAACTACCGGGCTGGTCAAGTATACATTGGCGCTGGGAGTGCCGGATCGACCCATAAAATTGCGGTTGCTGGTGCGGACGGAGACGGAGTTGGTGCAAGGGGACATGCTGTTTCCAATGCAAAATCCGCAGGACGATTCCAGTATTCTGGCCCCGAATGCTATCAGGTCGCTGAGGGCGCCATTTTTGGCAATGGCATTCAAGACCTGTCGCGATCCGGGGGCGATTCCTAAAGAAATGCCTTCAGGAAGCCTCTTTCCCCTTACCATCCTGGCCACCGTCATCAGGTCTACATAAGAGGAGTTGGTGCAGGAGCCTATCATCACCTGGTCTACAGCAAGATCCAGGTCCCCGACCTTAATTATGTTCCCCGGGCTGTGGGGAGCGGCTGCCAGGGGCTCGATCTCCGCCAGGTCGATCTCCAGGCTGCGGTCGTAGGTGGCATCTTTGTCTGCGGCAAGAGGTTTCCATTGACTCTCTCTCTCTTGAGCAGCCAGGAACCTCTTGGTCTGCAGGTCGCTGGGAAATATGGATGTGGTCACCCCGGTCTCAGCTCCCATGTTGGTGATGGTCGCTCTCTCCGGTACCGTCAGGCCGGCTATGCCATGGCCGGTATACTCGGAGACGAAGCCCACGTTTCCCTTTGTGCTCAGGATCTGCAGTACCTTTAGCGCTACGTCTTTGGCTGTGGACCAGGGCTGGAGATTGCCCATTAGGTGGACATCGATTACTTTGGGGGCAGCGAGGTAGTATGCTCCTCCGCCCATGGCCACCGCCACATCCAGCCCGCCCGCACCCATGGCCAAAGAGCCAACCCCACCCGCGGTGGGGGTGTGGCTGTCTGAGCCCAGAAGGGTCTTTCCCGGGCGGGCGAATCTCTCCAGATGGACCTGATGGCAGATGCCGTTTCCTGGACGGGAGAAGTATATGCCGTACTTCTTAGCGATTGACTCCAGGTAGGCATGGTCATCGGCGTTCTCGAATCCCACCTGGATGGTATTGTGATCGACATAGCTCACGGAAAGCTCAGTGGCGATATCAGATAGCCCCATGGACTCGAACTGGAGATAAGCCATGGTGCCCGTAGCATCCTGGGTCAGCGTCTGGTCTATCTTTATGCCTATCTCTTTGCCCAGCTCGTAGGAGCCATCCGCGAGATGCTCTCGCAGGATCTTCTCAGTTAATGTGTAACCCATAAAAGACCTCCAGCAGACATATCAATCAGCTGGTGTCGACGATGATGATATTAATACTCGACGATTGTGGCGTTATATATGCGGCGGAATTCTTCGATCCATCTTCGGCGCAAGAATCGGTGTCTTATGCGGCGTGAGCAAAAAGGTTATATACCTCTGAGTTATTGGATGGGTTCGGCCCGCCTGAAAGGGTTGGGTGACAGGTCCTGTAGATATTGATTATGGGACCAAAGAATACGAGATCGGCCTGAAGCTGTCGCTGCGATTTTCTCAGCCTCAAAATCTGAGGTGCAGGGGAAAAGATTAAATACTGCAGGTGACTACCTATATGGGCCGCTTAGGCATCGCATCCCTAAGGCTGCGACCCTGATTTAATGATGGGCCGACTTCCAGGTTGCGATATACGGAACAAGTGGAGACGCGAGTTTTTTCGTGTCTGACAATGGTCTTGGCGA
>Ga0302253_1001560_pt1 | contig 13418 bp, 14 predicted proteins | sample AAG_RA_Trp_MG_FD_193537 | JGI IMG/M metagenome (GOLD analysis project Ga0302253, IMG submission 193537) | Enriched activated sludge microbial communities from anaerobic digester in WTTP, New Holstein, Wisconsin, United States - AAG_RA_Trp | ecosystem: Engineered > Bioreactor > Anaerobic >... | reverse complement strand
TCCCTGTGTCATCCGGGAGTTGCTCAGGGATTCCCACGAACTGACGGTTTTTTCCCGTGGCCAGACGCAATGCCCTCTGCCCGAATCCGTTACCCACCTGATCGGCGACCGACGCACCCTGAAGAACCATCGCGATACGCTCAGACAATGCCGTCCGGATGTCGTGATCGACACGATGATCCTGACGGAAAACGATGCGGCGGACTGCTGCGAGGTATTCCGCGGATCTGCGAAGCGTCTGGTCATGATCAGCAGTCAGGACGTCTACCGAGCCTACGGCATCATAAACGGCTCGGAATCCGGCGACATCGACAACCGGCCGATCACCGAAGACGCTCCGCTCCGCTCGACCCCGTATCCCTATCGTCAGCCGGATACAGACCCGTCGTCACCTCTGTATCACTACGACAAGATCCCTGCCGAGCGAGCGGTCCTGGCCACACCGGATCTGGAGGGGGTGGTCCTGCGACTGCCGATGGTCTACGGCCCGGGTGACCGGCAGCACCGATGCCAGGGATTTCTGAGACAGATGGCACAGGCGCAGCCGGTCATATCACTGGATGAGGCGGAAGCGCATTGGCGCGGAGCGCGGGGGTACGTCGAGGATATCGCTCATGCAATCGCCATGACGGCTGTGATGCCATCTCTCCCCAACCGGATATACAATGTGGCCGAAACCGAAGCATTCAGTACCGCCGAGTGGATCCGCATGCTCGGCGACGCCTTCGGCTGGCAGGGACAGGTCACCCTCACTCCGCCACCCCCCGGAACCTCGGTGTCACCCGATTCGATCCAGCATCTCATCGTCTCCTCGGACCGGATCCGCCGCGACCTGGGATACACCGAACCGACCGATCGATCCGAACGACTGAAACGCACGATCGAATGGGAACTCTTATAACTGTCTTCCGGTCAATGACTGATAGCGCGCCGACAGGGAAGGGATGATCCCCCTCTCCAGCATGCATCGGCGGAGGCGCGGGTTGCGGATCTGCTGGAGTCTCTCTTCCAGAAGGGCGCAGGCGGATGAACAGATCGCGTCGGCTTCGGTATTGCGTCCGAGACGATCGAGCGTCATCATCAGATAATACCGCCGCTCCATGGATTCGTAGACGGGAGGATTGGGTTCGACGTCGAGCGATTGCCGGAAGAGCGTTTCGGCCCGAGCGAGCGTCGGATCGTTGCAGCCCGAGGCCATGGTGAACGATGCGAGTCCGCGGGTGAACACGAGATCCCCGAGGGTGTTTGCGGCGAGCTCGTGCAGGTCGTTCGTCTCGACTTCCGCCAATTCGTGCAGAGCGATTTCCTTCTGCTGCGTGAGGAGGCGGGATTTGATGAGCTGGAGGGTGGATTGCAGGGCGAGTTGCCGGCTGCCGAGATCCGTGAAAATCGTGCGGGCCTCCGCGAAGTGTTGCGCGGCGAGGGGGAGGTTGCCCTGGAGGACCGCGAGCGAGCCCTGGCCGAATCGGAGATAGCCGTCCCCCAGCGCGTTGTGGATCCGCGCGTTCGATACTTCATATCGTGTGAGATATTCGGCGGCCAGTAACGGCTGGTTCGTGTCGGTATACGTTTCGGCCAGATTGTAATGGACGATGGCCAGCGAGAGTGCGTCGTCGAGACGCTGGGCGATCGTTTCGGACTGGCGCAGAGTGGTGATCGCGTTTTCGAAATCGCCCAGGCGCGAGAAAACCCCGCACAGGTTGTTCAGCACGGTCGATTCACCCTGGTAATCCTTGTAGCGCCGATAGATCTCGAGAGCCTGCTGGTAGAGCTCCAGGACCTGGTGATCCGGTTCGAGTTCCATCGAGATGATGCCTTTAATCACGTAATAGGTCGCGTGAACGCTGTCTTTCAGATCGCCTGGTTCGGAACGGGCTATCAATCGTTGTGAATCGTCGAGATGATCGATGGCGGCGGGGAAGGCGCCTTCGAGATAGTCGATGAAGGCCAGCGAGCAATAGTATTCGGCGCGCCGCAGGTCGTTCCCCGTGCCGGCAATCGCACGCTCGTACCGCTCCCTCGCCTCCGGATACCGACTCATCCGCTGGTAGTTCGACCCCTCCGCAGCCAGAATCCGTGCGAGTTCTTCCGGATCGTCCGTATTGGCTTTGGCGCGCTCGAGATACGATTCTGCCTCATTCACCTGCCCGACGATCGAGGACAGTTTACCGAGCGTCTTGAAGACATACAGCAGTTCCTCGGCCGCGCCGTCCCGCGGGATCGAAAACGTCAGGTAGGATTCCAGCCACCGGATCGTCTCGCGATTCGCCTGCATCCGCTCGCAATGCCGGGCGGCCCGCAGTGCAAACTCGCGCGCCTTCCGGCCGACATTCCCGTTGCAATAATGATAAGCGGCATGCGACAGGTACGAATCGACGCCAGCCTCGTATTTTGCCTCGTAATATGCCCCGATATGCGCATGGTACACCGCCTTCATCGACTCGGGAATCTCGCGGAGCAGATAACTCCTCACAATATCGTGCGTGAAGCGGTATTCCGGTGTCCGATCCGCCGAAACACTCTCACGGATGATCCCCGTCTTGAGCGGCTTTTCGAGCGCTTCCGCCACGCCAACCTCGTTTTCCTCCATGACCGCGCAGAGCATCTCCAGCGTGAAGATATCCGCGGTCAGCGCCGCGATGCGGAGCAGTTTGCGGCTTTTTTCGTCGAGGATCTCGAGACGCGACGCGATCAGGCGGTTCAGACTGTCCGGGAGCATGATGTCGTCCGACAGATGGAACTGCCATTCACCGGCCTGATTCCGGCTGATCGACCCCTGATGAAACAGGTCGCTGATCAGTTCACGAACAAAGAAGGGGTTCCCCCCGCTCTGTCGGTTGACCAGATCGAGAATCTGCTGGGGGAGATTCGGATCACGGAAGGCGAACATGATCAGGTTGTTGATTTCCTGCGCATTCAGGCTGGCGAGCGGGATGGTGAGCAGGGGGAGGAGCGTCTTCAGGTTGCTCAGTTTGTCCGTCAGGTGTTTCGGTGTTTCGCCCGCGACCCGCTGAGTAGTGACAAAGAAAATGGCTCGCTGGAGCGATCCGCGGACCAGATAGCTGAAGAGTTCCCAGTCCGGGTGCGACATCCACTGGATGTCGTCGACGATGAAGAGGATCGGTGCGAGATCACAGACGGCGTGCATGATACGCGACAGATCCTCGAAGATCTTGAATTTGAGGCGGTCATCGCGGAAAAACAGGGATTCCTCGAGGATCCGGAATGGAATCTGCGGGAACAGTTCCGCCGTTGCGGGATGCACCGGGCCGATTGTTCTGAGAAACACGTCGCGATCCGGATCCGGCAGCCGGTCGAACGCCTCGCGCAGCGGCGCGGTGATGGGGTGGTACGGGGCGGTTTCCCCGAGCATGAAGCAGGCGCCGGTCAGTGTCTTGCAGCCTTTGAATTCTGCATAGCGGATGAGTTCCTGGGCGAGTCTTGTTTTCCCCACGCCGGCTTCCCCCTGGATCAGAGCGAAACGGGCTGTGCCGCTGTGGGTTTCGTCAAGCAACTGGCGGAGTTTGCGCAGTTCGACCTGCCGACCGATGAAATGGCTGAAGTTGACACTCTCGATCCGCGGCGCGTCCGGCTGTTCCTTGAAGAACGATATCCGGCCCCGACCCGTTTCCTTGGCGTTGTAAAGGGCTTTGTCCGCGCGTTCGATCGCCTCATCCAGCGTCTGATCGCTCCGCCGGCTCTCGCCGATTCCCATCGACAGAGTGACTTTCAGTCCGCGCGGGAATACGGCTCGCGCGACATCCTCGAGAATCCGCTGGGCGAAATTCAGCGCGTTCTGGGTCGTCGTGTTCGGCAGCACTCCCAGAAACTCATCGCCGCCGTAGCGGACCATGATGTCGGTTCGTCTTAGATTGCGCAGGAGGATCGCCGCGATGTCCTGCAGAACTGTGTCGCCTCCGAGATGGCCGTAGATGTCGTTGATCAGTTTGAAATGGTCCACATCGATCATGACGACCGAATACTCGCTGTCCGGTTGGCGACTCGTGAAATCGATCCGCACCGCGTCGAGAGCGTCTCGGTTGGGGAGGTGAGTGAGTGCGTCGATCGAGTGGGGTGACATACGACAATTATTGGAAGATACAGGGCTTTTGTCAATGATCGGGGGACGTCGATTCGCGAAAATCCTGAGCCGGTGGTATGGTGAGTTCCGGAGGATGTCCATGACGCAGGTACTCCTGATCGCCGCGCTCCGGGAAGAACTCGACCCGTTTTTCCGCCGGATCGCGCATGCCGAAACACCGCCCGTCTGTTCCGGAGTCCGCTCGTTTGCGCTCGAAGGCAGGGCGATCAGCGTGGTGATTTGCGGAGTGGGTGGTGCGCGTGCCGCCGAAACGCTCGCACCGGTGCTCGACCGCCTTCGTCCCGACTGGGCGCTGCTTGCCGGCTGGGCCGGAGCCCTGACGACTGATCTGGACATCGATCAGTGTGTGGTGGTGACGCAGGTGCATCGGGACCAGCCGGGGGTGTCTCCCGAGACGCTCCCCGTGCTTCCCGACAGTGTTCCGGAGTTGCTCGGGAGTTCCGGATTTCGTTTTGGTGAGGGGATCACCGTGGACCGGATGATCTGTCGGAGAGCGGATCGGGAGCGGTTGCACCGGGAGAGCGGGGCGAGTGTGGTCGACATGGAGACGCATGATGTGGCGCGCTTGATGCGGGAGCGATCGATCCCGCTGATGGTGATGCGGATCGTATCGGATCCGGCGGATGAGTCGATCGGGGTGGATTTCGATCGGATACCGGAGGGGCGGGTGTTGCGGGCGGCGTATTTTGCGGCGCATCCCGGTGAGTATCAGCGGTTGAGGGAACTCAAGGCGCGACTCGGCAGAACGGCGGAGCGATTGGCGGATCGGATCGAGGAGGTGCTTGCCTTCAGGCAGGTGATCGAGCGCGCATAGAGGGGTATGTCAGGATGTAATGTTTTTTTCATTTGCGAAAGGTAAGTAAAGAAGAATTCGGATCGTACGATACGTTACGGGGCGAAATCAGATAAAAACGTCCCGCCCCATTTGTTCACGATCAGGTCAGAAGTAAAAAAGACATCCTGACACTCCGGGTCTCCGTATCGCTCGGCAAGTTCATACAATGTCAGGCTTTCCAGCCGACGTACCGGTTCCGGCTTCGTTTCATTCGCCTTAAAGATGAGCGATTCGATCGATTCCGTTTTCAAAGAACCGATCCGGAATTGCGACTTCAGATGCGGTGCAATGCCCAGAATGCCTCCACTGTCGCAAGCGCCGCCAACATAAATGTCCAGATCGCTTTCTATGTCCAGAGTCAAATAGCCGCATGCGCCGATTTCGACTTTTTGAGCGCCGAGTTGTCGGTCATTCATGATGTTCATGCAGATTTCTGATTCCGGCAAAAAGCCTTCAGGAAAACGATATCCTTCCGGCAATCGAGCCAGATCGTCCGGTGTGCATCTGATGAGCTTCCTGCCTCTGCCCTGGTAAGAACTCAGGAACCAGCCCACCTGAGAAGTTTTGGATTTATCCAATGATCGCAGCATGTCGACGGTCGCGGGCAATTCATCGATGTTTTCTTTATGGACGATCACTCCGGCACTCCAGGAGAGTTTTCGGTCAATGATGCGGTTTACCGTGGTAATCAGGTCTTTGAACGAGCCTTTCCGGCCGGTGAATGCATCATGCGTGTGTTGAAGACCGTGAAAGATCAACTGAAACCAATCGATCCCGCATTGCTGAAGAATATCCCAATCGCTGTCCGGCATCTGCGCCAGGACCGAACCGTTGGTCGGAAAAAACTGTGTCATGCCGCCAAAACCAAGCTCCGATTGCAGTCTGAAAATATCGACAAATTGCGGATGCAGGGTTGGTTCGTCCAGAAACAGCACGCTGACGCTTTGAATGAGTCCCTTGTCTATGACGGCGAGCCGCCGAAAAAGCGCTTCGATCGTTTCGAAGGGTATCCTGGCATGCTTGCTGGAACCGCAGGTCCAGCAATGCCTGCAGAAATTGTTGCAGGGCATGGCGTGGATATTGAGAAGCAGGTGCGGCGCTGTATGGTTTGTTCTGATATCTGCCATCGGTCACTCTCCTTGTCGTCAACATTCTTGAGTGTATCTGATTGGTGCAGCAGTGCACACCGTTTTCATCATTATCTCCAAGATTCACTCAAGAGGGAATCCGCCATCATCGGTGACTTGGATCGCCCCCTATTCTGATCTGCAGGTTTTCATCTTCTCTCTCCTGTCCGAACGTCAGCCCTCATGCGAAGAGGAAGCCGTGTCCGGCGCGGGTTCCGAAGTCGCATGCAGGGCTTGGTTGGATGATTTCATTGCCCGGTTGAAGATGGCTCTCGCGTTCTTATTGCCAACGTAATAGGCACAAAGAACAACTATGAGGAGCCCAATGTTCGGATTCAACAAGTTCATCACGAAGATGATACCGTACGTCACCGCAGCCATGTAGTAGGCCCATTTGGCGTATTTCCGCAAACCTACCGCAAGAACAAGAAGAGCTACCGCCATCGTGAACGTATACACCATGATGCCTGCAAAAAGGAGGGGGTTCATTTCGTTTGTCAGACCGTGTTTCAGTACAGGAGAAAGCCACATGGGGAGCATGCACAACAGGATGACTCCACCGATAATATGCAGCAAGGAGGCCGACCTAATGCCTCTAGCTGCGTACCTGATGCGCTTTTCGGCAGCAGTCAGTTCTTTCATCGGTTTGTCTTGATGGATACTGCAAACCGGGCAGATCATGTCCGCCACATCGGCATAGAACAGACAACTCTTGCATCGTTTCATCATCTTTCCCTCCCTCCAACGCCAGCGTTCACGGGCGGCGCGGCATCGCCGTGCCGTGCGACTCCGTGTTCGGCTCTTGTTTTTGTTTTGGGAGTCGCATCCCCCGCCAGAGCACGTAGCATCCGTAGATGAGGAACACCATGCCCAGCAAGCCGGGGAGTTCCGCCACTCGACCGGTCCCCAAGCCGGTCAGAAAGAAGACGACGCCGGCAGCCAAGAGGAATGATGCTTGGACGTAGGTGTTCTTCCTCACATTCCCCATCACGTTTTTACCCACTGGAGAGAAATGGATGTTCTGGTCAATGAGCGCGATGACGTTCGCCACGTCATTCTCGCACCGATCTCGGCAAGCGAGGCCTTTGCCCATGTCCACCGCGCAATCGCGACAAAGTCCTTTGCCGCATGACTTGCACGTTCCTACGGCGTCCCGGTCGTCGTGGCTAAAGCATTTCATCTCTCATCCTCCTGCCGAACAATGTGATTCAGTAGTTTTCTGCTCACCTTCATTATCGAATCATACCTTCACTTGATTCATAAGTAAAATTCTCGTATTCTCTAACTAAATATCTCGCCAAATACAACGATAAGGAGTTTTATCAATATCCTGTGAAAGCTATCTCCGAAGACATCACCAGCATCTTCTCGCACAGCATGAAGGTCGCCTTCATCCCCTCACCGATCCGGACAGTTTGACTCCCTTTCTTCTCAAATTTACCGAAAAAGGCCAACCACCTGCCCAACAGAGACAAACTTCCCAAAGCGTCAAGGGTTATCTCGACATTCTGAGAAAACCCGTCCCCTCAGAAAAAAGTGGAGCTGTCCGGAATGCAGCACCGAATACACCGGATGTGGCCGGCTCAGGGGATAGCACCTGCCAGTCGCTTGAGGATATCATTCGACTGCGAGATGACTCCCGGAAAACGCTGTGAATCCCGCAAGTATGGATATCCTGAGCACGAAGGCGTCCCAAGGTTGCGATTGTTGACAGCATCTGCTTCCTCGTTGTCGTTGTCGCTATCGTAATCGTAATCGTAATCGTAATCGACATCACCGTACAACTCCAAAGCACCGCGTATTTCGTGATTCATCTGACCCAGTCTCGCCAGCACCAAAACAACCCTGATGAGTATCGCCTTTCCGTCTTTTCAGTCCTTTGGCCAGTTTGCATGCCCAAGCGATGGACTCGACAGTGAGCCGGTCGGTGTCGCGATCTTCGTGGCCAGGCCGCACTTTTCTTGCCGATTACGACAACGACAACGACAACGATTACGACAACGACAACGATCGCGATTGCGACAACGATTGCGATTGCGACAACGTCAACCATCGGCTACGGTTTCTTTTCTGTCACCTGTTCAAGGATCATAGACTCTGTATGATCATCATGCTGGCGTTCCTGCCGGCGATCACAGGGAAGATGCATCCATTTGCGACACGTGTTGGCCGGCAGATAACATCATATATGAACGCCGGCACGGAGGCCGGCGCCACCCAGCCTTTATTTTCTCTTACGGGGTGCGGCAGGCAGAGAAGCCTGCCGCAGCATCTTTGTCCCCCCGGAAAATCTGGGTTGTACAGAGTACAGCACCGAAAACATTGGATGCGGCCGACTCAGGGGATAGCATCTGCCAGTCGCTTGAGGATATCATTCGACTGCGAGATGACTCCCGGAAAACGCTGCGAATCCCGCAAGTTTGGATCTTCCTGAGCACGAAGGCAAACCTGTCGGTCACATAGCTCGGCAGGCCAATCTTCAGCATTACATTTGAACGAATAAAATGAGAAAATCATGGAGAGCAAGATAACTATTGCGATTATGTGTTTCTTCATGATTCTGCACTCCCTCATTTAAACCGGAAGATGCTGAAATCTGCTCCTGAATTTGCGAATAGGATTTGCTCATCATCAAAAACATCTATATCTAGATATTGCCCAAACTTCCTTTGGTTTAACGTATCTCCTTTATAATTAAGAACAGACTGGGACAGTTTTTACATGATTCTGCGTGGATCGCATCGGCGAAAAATGGCCATCCAGGAACGCGCCTGAACTGATCGGAATCTGGAATTAGAGCTTTCGTAAGCGGATCGGATTTCCCAGTATCGCCGGCAGTCCTGTCTCAAAACGCACATCGAAAGCTTCCTGATCTGATGGTTGCGGATGTACGATCATGACCGTCATGTCCTTTTGAAACCAATGATCCACAGGTAGAGCGGCAAGCGGCACATCCGTGCGCAGGAACTCCTTCATCTGCTCGATTACCGGCCCCCGATCATCTTCAGATGCCAAGATATGTTTGCTAACCAATGCCTGCCATTTTTTGTGATTGGCTGAATTGTACGGGTTGAGTTCGCTTCGAGCTTTTAGCAATGCGCCCAGCTCTTCGAAGTACTTCGCCTTCATCGCTGTTCCGGCTGTCTCAATTTCCAAAATAGTCCCTGGAATGATTCCGATTCGATCGAGAGCTGCTCGGTTGAAATTCGCTGCAATAAAGTGCTTGGATGCGAGCAGGATCCTGCCGCACAACCATCCATCATCGATACGCCATGCATTTTCAAAATCTGCATCCTCGAACTTGAGTTTTTTCTGCATTACAGAAATCTCCGCTTTCAGCCATTTTCCCTGTTTCTTTCTAAAGGCTTCAGATGCTTTTACCCTCATGCATAGCAATTTTTCCGCTCCGAGTTTTGGCTCGATGGTCAACTGCCCAAAAGCAACTTCCCGCATTTCTTTTAAAGATGCGCTAAAATTATCGTTTCCGAAGATTTTTTTAAATGCATTGAGAGTTAGTATTCCAATTTTGACCCGCTCGTCTGTATAAACGATAACATACTTGCACTTGGCAATCGTCAACTCAAGGCAGCTGCCAAAATCGATCCCCAGTTCGTCCACAGCCCTGCGGTTTAGATTTATCTCAAACATCTCCCAGAAATCTAAGAATTTTACCTGACATTTGGCTGTAGCTCCTTTGATTTCATAAGCGCCAACCCAATCTGCCTCAGGTGGAGGCGGAACATATGGGAGCATAATGCTCGAAGGAGGAATTGCAATCGAAGGAGAAATCGGTTCCAGTGTAACAATTTCCATTGGACCTTTATACGATTTGGGAATTCCGGCTGGTCCAGACTGGTTTACCCGATGAAGTGTCAGAATATAATCGCCTGGCTGGACTTGCACCTCCCCGGCGGGCTCCTGTGGCTCATCTTCTGGATCGATCCGGATGGAGTTTAGGGTCTCGATGCATAGCGTTCCTGAGGGAATTTTCAGCCGAATGTGCTGGGAAGGCAACCATTTGAGCTGTTTCACTCTCCCGAGTTCTTCCGTTTGCAGAGGAGGTCCTTCAATGATGTCCAGATCGATTGAATCATCCTGAAATAGCTCGTAAGCAACCAGAATGCCCTTTTCAGCAAAAGCAGTCAACTCCGGAGCGATAGCCGCTTCCGGACTTGACAGAAGTCTGGAAACTTGGGAAACAATTCCCGATTTCCTTATTTCCTCTCGGTTTAACTCATCATATAAAAAGACTATCAAGCCATCATTATAGAGTTCAACGTTTTGTGAATTCGGTCGATACGTCGGTCTGGGCGCTCCATAATCTTTCATAAAAGCCTCCTTTTCCCAAGACAATCTTCCTGGATGTCCATCCTGATCAACATACCTTAGGGTAAAATAACAACTCCCGATGTCGGTCGTCAACTCGTTCCACATCCACACGCCAGCTCAAAACATTTGTTCCACAGTTTTCTTTGCGTTCTTCCAATCCATGATCTCGCTTGTGTAGCGAATTGAGACATATCCCGCGCGGAGCAGCGGAATATGTCGTAGTTAAAGGCGCGGACATTGCAAAAGCAGCGTCCGAGTTCAGCGCAGTCTTAAGCCGGCATGCTGCATCGATTTTAAGGAGTTGTTATGCTTCTGTGTTTGGATCTCTGGGTGATCTTGAAGAATAGAATGCCATAGTAATGATGGTTGGAACAATAACGCCCTTCAGGTATGAGAGCAACTGCCTGCCCTGGGTGAAATCGACGTGCAGGTTCCCGAAATGTGCTCAGTAATGGGTTGCAATAAAACCGATAGCAGCGGCCCACCTCCCCTATAAAGCCCGTCGGTTGCAAAAACGACGAGGAGCAAGCAGAGAGTGATCGCCACGTGAAGAAGCCACTGCACGTAATCATATGGATGTATGAGTACTGGTGCTTGCACCAAAATACAGGTCGAAGCGGGTAACGGTGTGGTAAAAAAATGAAAGTGCGGCAAGAACAAAGATAAGCATGCGCTGAAATGAAAAAATCATTTTGTCTGCCTAACATGAAAATCACCGTTTCATCCGGTGCATTTTATCGTTGGAATCAAATACTGTGCCCCCGGAATTCTCTGCGACAATCAAACACGTTGTTGTTTGCACCACCATCCCCTTCCTCCCCATTCCTAACATTCCTTCAGAAACGCCCGACCCTTGTCCGTCAAGCGGTACTTTTGGTTGCTGCTTTGAGGCTTATCGGGGATTGTCATCTCTATCAGTCCCTCATACAGGGCTGGCGCCAGATACAGCAATCTGAAGTTCTTTCTGGCCTTGAGGCCCAACGCCGTTTGGAGAGCATCCCGGTCCATCTCACCCTTCAGCACCGAAAGCAGTTTCTTCACTTGGGGTGTGACATGGGGTGCAGCTTGGGGTGTGGCTTGAGGTGTGCTCTCCGGTGGGCGGAACGTTACCGTCACGCCAAGCACTTCGTCGGACTTCCATTCCGGGGCAACCAGATCGTTTTCCAAACACTGTTGAATCATTAGTACGCTGCCTCTGCCGGCTTTCTCCATGAACCCTCGCAGGTAGAGCGCATGCGCGATATCCGGATTCCTCAGCACGGAGATCTGCCCCTTGGCCAGACTCTCTTCAGTCACACCGTCGGGAAGTGCACCGGAGTTCCATATCTCAAGACGACGTGGGAAAACGTGGATGGCCACGCCACCGGAAGATGCACTGTAATCTCACAGAAAAAGGCGGCGCTGCCCAGAACTCAGCAACGGAACTCACGGAATCTGTCAGTCCCTGGGATGCCATCTTTCATTCGCTGAAGGAAATCATTCGTCTCCGACATTGCTCCCGGAAAACGCTGCGAATCCCGCAACTTTGGATCTTCCTGAGCGCAAAGGCGTCCCAAGATTGCGATTGTTGACAGCATCTGCTTCCTCCTCGTCGTTGTCGTTGTCGTTGTCGTAATCGTAATCGACATCACCGCACAACTCCAATGCACCGCGTATTTCATGATTCAGCCAACCCAGTCTCGCCAGCACCAAAACAACCCTGATGAGCATCGCCTTTCAGTCCTTTGGCCAGTTTGCAGGCCCAAGCGATGGACTCGACAGCGAGCCGGAAGGTATCGCGATCTTCGTGGCATGACCTCACTTTTCTTACCGATTACGATTACGACAACGATCGCGACAACGATCGCGACAACGACAACGACAACGACAACGACAACGACAACGACAACGACAACGATCGCGACAACGACAACCGTTCCGCTGGCGCTTCACTGACAACGTGTTCCGCTTGAGCCAACGGTCTGCGCGTCACACGCACACAAAGGCGCGGTAAAATAATTGGAATTCATGCAATACTTCGGTAGCGCAGGAGTGTGGCGGGTGCACACGCTGGTTCGGCGGGCCACTCCCTGATACCACCAGGCATTGATACTCGTTGTCATTCGTCTGATTCCGTTTCGAGGATGTCCTTGATGTGGTTTCGGAACGTAGGGATGCGCTCTGTGACAATCAGCCATACAAGGGAATAATCGGTAGCGAAATACCCATGAATCAATCGATCCCGCATTCCGGAGATCCTTCGCCAATCCGCATCAGGATACTTCGTCCGAGTATCTTCAGGAACATGCTTCGCAGCCTCACCGATGATCTCCAAGCTGCGAACGAAGGCGCGCTTGATCGTTTTATCCCGCAGGAACTGCTCTTGGTCTATCTTCGCCGATTCTTCAATCAAATAATCCGCCTCTTCGAGAATATGACGAAGAAACTCAAGCAGCAATGGGGACATACTGTAGCTCCTTCAGAATGTAAGGACCGATGTACGGGCTAAGTCCTTCTCTGGTCAATAGATCAACCCGCCTGCCCATGAGATCTTCGAGGAAGAACGCCGCATCCATGAAATTTTCGAAGGTCTTCTTCCCAGGAAGGAAGTCGGCCAAGAGATCAACATCACTCTCCTCATGCTGCTCATCGCGCACGAACGATCCGAACAATCCGATCTGCGCGATCCCAAAGTTGCGTAAAATGCTTCGGTTACTTTCGAGACGCTGGATGATCTCCTCTTTCGTTTGAACTAATTTCATGCCAGCCTCCATGCTAGAATCCATGCCCAATCGCCTCAACTTTAACATAGCAACCAATCCTGTTTTTGCCAAGGCGAGCATCACCTCGACCTGAGAGTCTTGAGCTACCGAACGTTGGATATAACCCGCTGCCATTGTGCAAGGGAAACTCGTGAAACGGTTTCTCCCGGGTTCATCTCCGGGTTCTACAATTCACCTGTTTAAAATAAACGCTTCGATGCGCATAAATAGCTGTTCAATTACCTCATCCGGTATTCTCGCGATAAAGACGGCCTCTCCTTCCC
>Ga0302253_1001558_pt1 | contig 13435 bp, 9 predicted proteins | sample AAG_RA_Trp_MG_FD_193537 | JGI IMG/M metagenome (GOLD analysis project Ga0302253, IMG submission 193537) | Enriched activated sludge microbial communities from anaerobic digester in WTTP, New Holstein, Wisconsin, United States - AAG_RA_Trp | ecosystem: Engineered > Bioreactor > Anaerobic >... | reverse complement strand
GGCAGATTCGAGCGAATCGGCCCATCGCGTCCCGTTCCGTATCCCTGAACGGCTGTACGGCATCGTCGGGCATCCGCTCGGCCACACCCTGAGCCCGTTGCTGCACAACTGGGGCTTCGCCCTGCACGGGTTGCCTGCGGTGTACATGGCGTGGCCCGTGCCGCCGGGAAGGTTCGCGTCGTTCATGGAGGCTGTGCGCACGCTGCCTGTGCATGGTGCCAGCGTCACCATCCCCCACAAGGAGGAGGCATTGCGCCTGTGCGACCGCGTCACGGACAGGGCGCGGGCGGTGGGGGCGGTGAACACGCTCTTTCTTGAAGACGGGGTCGTGTGCGGCGAGAATACCGATGTGACTGGCTTTCTCGCCCCGTTGCGTACCCGTGGCGTGCGCATCGACGAGGCTCTCGTGCTGGGGGCTGGCGGTGCCGCGCGCGCGGTACTTGCCGGTCTTGTCGAATTGGGGGTGCGCCGGTTGCGCATCACCAATCGTACCCATGACAAGGCCATGGAACTTGCCGGGGCGTTCGGTGCCGATGTCGTGCCGTGGGACGAGCGTGGCAAGGCTGTCGCAGGGCTTGTGGTCAACACCACCCCTTGCGGGATGCAGGGCGCACGCATGGGCGAATCGCCCCTGCCTGCCGGTGCTTTCTCGGGCCGGGGCATGGCCTACGACCTTGTGTACAACCCCCTCACGACGCGCTTTCTCGCCGATGCGCGTGCGGCAGGGTGGGAGACACAGGACGGGCTTGGCATGTTCGTGGAACAGGGGCGCGAGCAATTCCGCATCTGGACGGGACTGGACCTGCCCGCCGATGGTGCGCGCCACCTGATTGCGGAAGCCCTCGGTCTGTGAGTGACGCAGAGGTTGACGCCGCACCTGTCGCTAAGGCAACGGGGCTGCCGGGGCTTTGTTGGTGCAGCCGGGCGTTGACTGCCCCTCGGGGTGGGGTGGGCGTTGCCGGGTGCTTCAGGCGGGTGGTGTCAACAGGGATGCCGACCATGAGAGGCCGCAGTGGTGAGTGCCGGGTGACTGCCGGGTGACTGTTTGGTTGACCATCGGGTGGGCATCTGGGATGAGTTGTCGGGGTGGGTTTCTGGGCGCGCTTCTGTGGCGTTCCGCCGTGGCGACAAGCGCGAGACCGGATGCGCCGAGGGCATTGCCCTTGGCGGATGCTTGGCGGTGGTCAGGGGTCTCGTCTTCTTTCAGGTGAAGAGCATGTCGACTGTCGGTTGGCTATCAATACGTTTCCGATCACTTTATGCTGATGCGCGGACAGGTTTCCTGCGTGGCGTGCATTCTCTCGCAGGCTTGGTGTCGCTGGGCTTGTGGGTGTCATGCGCTATCGCGCCTTCGTGCGCCCTTGCCGCTGCTGGCAGCGAAGGTTACGGTGCCACGCCTGTCGCACAGGTCGCTGAAGACCCTACGCCTTCGCTGGATGCGCTGGCGGCCCGTCTCGAAGCACGCTTTGGCGGACAGCGGCCCACTGCGTGGGGCGAACGACTCCCCGGTGTACTCACGCGCTTTCGTGCCCCTGCGCTGGGCGTCACGGCATCGCCTTCGAGGGGCGATGCGCATCCGTTTCTGCGTGGTGCCACTGCTGCGCAGGGTGCCGAGACGCAGCATCAGGGCCGGGTGCCCGGTCAGCAGGTCCCCACGCCCGGTCAGCCGACCGGCACCGCCGTGACACAGGTCATGGCACTCACCCTCGATGCCTGCGGTGGCGGGTATGATGACGGAATCATCGACCTGCTGCGCCACCTGCGGATTCCGGCGACCCTCTTCGTCACCGGTCGGTGGATTCGGGAACACCCCGAAGCCTTCGCCGACCTCGCCCGCGACCCGCTTTTCGAGATGGCCGACCATGGCGAACGTCATCGTCCCGCCTCGGTGACGGGGCGCAGTGCCTACGGCATCCGGGGGACGGCGTCGGTGCGTGAACTGGTGCTGGAAGTGGAACTTCCGGCGCGGGCCATTCTTGCCGCTACGGGAAGGCGTCCTGCCTTCTTCAGGCCCGGTACGGCCTTTTGCGATGATGTGGCGGTGCAGGTGGTAGGCGCGCTGGGGATGACCGTGGCGGGGTACACCGTCGCTGCCGATGCGGGCGCCACCCTGCCTGCGCCCGCCGTACGGCGCAATGTGGAGGCCGCGCCGTCAGGTGCCATCCTGCTGTGCCACATGAACCGCCCTGCCAGCGGCACCCGTGAGGGGCTTGCACAGGCACTGCCCGTCCTGTTGCAGCGCGGTGTGCGCTTTGTCACCCTGTCGGATGGTGTGGCGGCGGGGCTGTGACGCCTGCTGCCGGAGTCGCGGTCGCAGCCGTGTCCGCCGGGTCTACGGGCTAGTCTGGTCTACGGGCTAGCCGGGTGTCGGGGCCTGTCGGGTGACGGGGTTAGTGCGATGCCCTCGGCCAATCGGGGAGGGCGGCGAAAAGCCGGGCCGCTTCAGGGCCGAGTCGGGCCACGCAGTCGTCGCGGAAGGCGCGCAACGCTTCGGCGGTGGGAATGACGCCGCGCGGGAAGGCGGGCATCCATGCTTCTCCGCGCATGATAGCCATGGCCCAGCCGCGTACCTCGGGTGCGAAGAAGGCGGGCGTGCGCCGGACGATGGCAGCCTTGGCCTTCGCGTCATCCGTCGAGGCACCGGCCCAGAAGCCGTCGTCGCGCAGCCGGTAATGCACCAGCGGATAGGGCACCCGCACCCGCCGCATGCCGCATGCCGCGGCGCGTACCCAGAAATCCCAGTCTTCATAGACCGTGGCGGCTGTGTAGCCGCCTGTGGCCTCCCATACCTCGCGGCGGAAGAGCGAGGCGGCATGGCAGGGGTTCTGCGTCAGGAGGACGGGAGTATCGTCGTCGGGGATGTTCACGCGGCGCGTGTGTTCGTCCCTGTGCTCGAAATAGTCGCTGCTGGCGATGTGGGCATGGGGGGCTTCGTCGAGGGCATGGACCATGCGTGCGAGGGCTTCAGGGGCTAGCGAGTCGTCAGGGTCGAGGCACAGCATGAGTGCCGCTTGCGCACGGCGTAGCCCCGCGTTGCGGACGGGACCGGGGCGACCGACCCTGGACAGGGACAGGATGCTGAACGAGGCCCACGGGTGGCGTGCCTGCCAGCGGGCGGCGCGTTCGAGGGAGTCGTCGCTGCTGGCGTCATCCACCACGATGACCTCCATCTGCTGTGCCGGAAAGGTCTGCGCCGCGAGGGAGTGGAGACAGGCGTCGAGGTACCTGCCGTAGTCGTGGTTGGGGATGACTATGGAGACCTGTGGCGACATGGTTTTACTGTTATCTTGAGGATTGCGTCCATACGCTGCGCTGTCGTGCCGTTGCCTGCATGGGCGTACCCGGTTTGCCATACCGCGTTCATTCATCCGGTTGCGGTCAGTCTGCCGACCGGCTGTCGACCGGATGCCCCCCGCTGCCCTCCCTGCCTGCGGTCACCCGTAGCTAGCCGCAATCGCGCCCTTGTACCGTCCTCGGGCCGTCCTTGGGCAGGTGGTCGGGGTGGTTTCGATGTCGCCTCGGACAAAACCCGTCCGGATGTCTCTGCTAGATGTCGATGGAAAGCTCTTTCAGCTTGAGCCACAACTGCTTGCGGCTGATGCCAAGCAGGTCGGCAGCCTGTATCTTGCGCCCACCCGTGCGTTCAAGTGCCTCCATGATGCGACGCCTTTCGAAGCGTGCCACCCCTTCGGCAAGCGTCGCCGGGGCATCGCCAGTGCCCCCGTCGCAGGCTGGCGGCACGGACTGCGTGGCGGCGCGGATGCGTTCTGGCAGGTGCCCCACATGCACTTCACCTTCGGTGCACAGCAGGACGGCATGTTCAACGGCGTTACGCAATTCGCGCACGTTGCCGGGGTAGTCGTAGGCCAGCAGTGCCAGTCGGGCCTGTTCAGAAAGCGTGGCCTGACGTTCGTGCAAGGCACAGAATCGTCGCAGGAAGCGTTCGGTGAGAAGGGCCACGTCGCTGCCACGTTCGCGCAGGGGCGGCAGAGTCACGGGCACGACGTTGATGCGGTAGTAGAGGTCTTCGCGGAATTTGCCGTCGGCGATGGCCTCTTCGAGGTTCCGTGCCGTGGCGAACACCGTCCGCACGTTGACCTTGCGCGGCGTGTTGCCCCCTACGGGTGTCACCTCCTGGTCTTCCAGCACGCGCAGCAGTTTCGCCTGAAGCGGCAGGGGCATCTCGCCCACCTCGTCGAAGAAGAGCGTACCGCCGTCGGCCGCCTCGAACTTGCCGATGCGCGCCTGTTGCGCTCCGGTGAAAGCCCCCTTCTCGTGCCCGAATAACTCCGATTCGAGCAACTGTTCCGGCAGTGCCGCGCAGTTGATCTTGATGAACGGCCTGTCGCGCCGCTTGCTGCGGCGGTGCAGCGCGCCTGCCACCAGTTCCTTCCCCGACCCGCTGGGGCCAAGCACCAGCACCGGCACGCAGGCGTCGGCGAGGGCGCGGATGCGCTCGAAGACCTTGAGCATGGCCGGACTCTCACCGATGAATTCGCCCTCTTCACGTTCACCACGCAGTCTGTCGTTCTCGCGCTTGAGGTCGAGAAAGCGGAAGAACCGCTCGACGGCGATGAGCAGCCCGTCACTCTGGAAGGGCTTGCACAGGAAGTCGAAGGCTCCGGCTTTGATGGCTTGCACGGCAAGTTCCACTTCGGGGAAGGCGGTGATGAGGATGACCCCCGTGCCCGGATGCAGTTCACGGATACTGTCGAGCAGTTCCATGCCGCTCATGCCGGGAAGACGCAGGTCGGTGATAACGAGGTCGAAGGGGCGGCGGTGCAGGGCATGGCGGGCCGCTTCAGCGTCGTCCGTCGCGGCAACTTCATAGCCGGCGCGGCTGAGGGCGTGCTGCATGCCGAGGCGCATGGAGAGTTCATCTTCGACGAGGAGGATGGAGTGGGGGGTCATGGCGTCTCCCTTGCGAGTGGCAGGCTGATGACGAAGGTGGCACCAACGGGGCTGGGTTGGTCAGGGTAGAGTCCTGAGTGTTGCCCATCGGGTTGCCCGGTGCGTTTCCCGCCGTGTGCGTGTGTGGCGTCGCCCGAAGCGTCACCCGAAGCGTCGCCCGGGGTGGTATTCGGGGGGGCGTCGGCACAGGTGTCCGGGTAGGCTTCGGGGGAGGCTTCGGGGGAGGCGTCGGGTCGTGCGTGGGGGAAGGCGTCAGGGAAGCCACAGGCGGCCTGTGCCTCTGCTGGTGGTGCTGACTGTGCTGGGGCCGACTGTGCAGACGGCGTCTGAATGAAGAGTGCGGTATCGGACGCCGCTGCCGCCTCGTGGGGCGGTTCCTGTGTGAGCGTGCCGCCGTGCCGCATGACGATGGCCGCAGACACGGCAAGGCCGAGTCCGGTGCCGCTGCCTGCGGGCTTGGTGGTGAAGAACGGGTCGAAGATGCGCTCGCGGTGTTCTTCGGCCACGCCGGAACCCGTATCCTGCACTTCGATGCGCACGGTGTCTTCGGCACGACGGGCCGTGATGGTCAGCGTACCGCCATGGGGCATGGCGTCGGCCCCGTTGAGAACGAGGTTGAGCAGTACCTGCCCCATCTTGTCCGGGTCGATGGCAAGCGGGGGCACGTCTGGCGAGATGTGGCGCACGATGTTGATGCGCCTGCGTTGCAGCGTGTAGTCCACGAGGGCGAGGGTGCGGTCTATGAGGTCGTCGGCACGGGCTTCGCGCACGGAAAGCGGGGCGGGCCGCGCGTAGTGCATGAGTTCGCGCACGATACGACGTATTTTTTCAAGGCCGTCGTCGATGACTTCGATGTGCTGGCGGCGGGTGGGTTCGTCCATGCCGCCTTCGGTGAGATTGCGGAAGCAGAGAATGACCCCGCCGAGGGGGTTGTTGATTTCATGTGCCACGCCCGAAGCCAGTTGACCGATGGTGGCGAGTTTCTCGGTCTGGTACATCCCCTCCACGGCCCGCAGACGTTCGCGTTCGGCATCGCGCAGCCTGCGCGTCATCCACATGAAGCTTGCCTGCAACGTGCCAATCTCGTCGTCGCGGCGGGGCAGGTCGGGCAACGGGCCTGTCAGGTCGCCGCGTGCGGTGATGTCGTTCATGGTGCGTGTCAGTGCGGCGAGGGGACGGGCGAAGTGCCGCCCCGCATACCAGACCCCGGCAAGGGCCACCAGCAGCAGTACCGCGCTGATGCCAAGAACCTCGCGGCGCAGGGCATCGAGGCTACGGTACATCTCGCGCAACGAGAAACCGATGCGGCACACCCCCCAGCGTTTGGACCCGATGGACAACGGGACGGCGATGTCCAGATGCGGCCCGAGGTCTGGCGTGTCTTGTCTTGCTACCGTGGGGTGGGTCGCTGCCAGTGCGGTGCGCGTCGTCTCGTCGGTGTGCAGCCTGCCGTATTCACGGAGGTTGTTGTGTGCGATGACGCGGCCTTCGGGGTCGAAGACCATGAAGTAGACGATGCGCGTGTCAAGGCGCATGACGTCGGTCACGAAATAGTCGAGATAGTCCGACATGCCCGATGTGTCGACCATGCCGAGGTCTTCGTAGATGCGGGCATTGGTGAACAGCACGGCAGAGATGCGCGCGATGCCCATTCCCTGTTGCGTGGCGTTGCGCAGCAGCAGGTCCTCTTCACGCTGGATGGTCACGAAACTGAGCACCCCCGCGAAGATGGCGATGCACGGCACCGCGAAGAGGATGAACTTGGCCTGCATCCCGAGTTTCACGGCTGTGCCTCCTGCGTCTCCGGCGACAGCCCCACCCTGCGTTCCATGGTGCGGAAGGTCTCATACACCGAGGCGTCTACAGGGCCGAAACCGTGGCGCAGCACTTCATTCCAGCCTTCCGAGAGACGGGCCACGTCGGGGGCTGCGGGGTCGATGCCAAGCAGGGCGTTGCGCAGGGCGTCGCGTACCTCTGTCGGAACATCGGCCCGCGCCACGATGATGAAGCCGGGAAAGGGCGGTGTGGCGTCCACGACCTTGAGTCCCGCCCCGAGGTAGCGCACTGCCATGGGTTCGCCGAGGGCACCGGCGTCGTATTCGCCGCGAAGGACCGCGCGCGCCACGGCATCGTGTGTGGGCAGGTTGGCATGGGTGGCGAAATCGCCAAGGGTGATGCCGTGTCCGGTGAGGTGGTCGAGGGGGGCGAGGTAGCTTGCCGTGGAGTCGGGCGACCCGAAGGCGAAACGCTTGCCCTTGAGGTCGTTCGGTGAGCGGATGTCGTGCCGGTCTTCGCGGGCCACGATGAGGCTTCGCGTCGTGGGGGTTCCGTCGTGGCCCATAACGGCACAGAGGGGTATCAGAGGGGTGCGCCCCTGTGCCTGCAGGAACGTGCGCCCCGCCAGCAACGCGATGTCGAGGGTGCCAGCCTCCAGCCTGTCCACGATGGTCGAATAGCGGTGCTCCAGCACGAGTTCGAATCGCCATGGCTGGCGTTCGGCAAGGAAATCGAGAAACGGCTGGTATTGCTGGTAGATGACCAGAGGGTGATTCAGTGTGATGACGCCGAAGCGGTAGGCGCGGGGCTTCGCGCCCGTTCCGCAGTCTTGCTGCGGTGTTCCGGCTTCGGGCGCGGGCGTGGCTGCGCGCACCGTGGCTGCGTGCAACGACGCGACCGCGAGGCACAGCACTATGAGAATCAGGGCTAGGGGGCGGGCCATATGCGACTCCGGCCCGAAGGGGCCAGCGGGCCTCAGGCCCGTCGCGGGCCTAGGCCATGATGGTTATCTTGCAAGGGCTTGAACGGTTGAGACGTTCGGCAAGGTGCGGGGTGGTGAAGTCCATGCCCCAACTGCACGGTGGCAGCACGATTTCGTCCGCGCCGTTCTCGGTGGCGGCGGCAAGCACCTCGCGAAGAGGCTCGCCCCAGCGCACTCCGAGCAGCGCGTGGACGCCGCTCTTGCGTGCCCGTTCGGCAAAGCCGCCCAGACGAGCCTCGCACTCGCTCTCGCCCTGCTCGCGCACATAGTTCAGAAAGGTCTCCTTGTCGCATTGCGTGGCGAGCTGATCCACCAAGCCATAATGCATGAGGTCGGTATCCACAACATGCAGGGCCATCACGCTGCCGCCTTCGCGCCTGAGCGTTGCGATGACGTGGTCTTCGGCCTGCCGTGCCCGTGCGGAACCGTCGCTGCCGAGAAGGATGCGTCGCATGGTGTTCTCCTTGTGTCGTGCCGCCGCCGGAGACCTCCGGCGGCGGCGTGCTGACATTGTCTGCTAGGCGAGGAACTTGGCGAGGGTGATCACGGCGAAGCCGAGAAAGACGACGATGGCGTCCTGACGGCGCGACTTGGAGAGGGACTTGAAGAACGACATGGTATGCTCCTTTAGCTCATGAAGATGAGGACGGCGGCAAGGGCGAGGGCGGCCTTGAGACCGGCCACGCCGAAACCGAACAGGAACCCGTTGAGGCCCGCAGCGCGCAGGTCGGAAAGACGGGTGGTGAGGCCGATGCTGGCGAAGCCCAGCAGGAAGGCCCACTCCATGAAGTGCTTGGCCATCTTCACTTCGGGCTTGGAGAGAACGCCCGCGGTGTTGAGGCACACGATGGCAAGAAAGCCCAGAACGAACAGCGGGAACTTGTCGCGGATCATCTGCCACTTGTTGATCTTGGCGACTTCGTTGCCCTGTTCGGCTTCCTGCGCAGCGGCCATGATGGCGAGCATCAGCACCACGAAGGGCAGGAAGACCACGCGACCGATGTTGTAGATACCCGCGACGATGCCCGCTTCCTGACTGAAACCGAAGCCTGCGGCCAGCACCTGTGCCGAGTTGACGATGCCGACGCCCGCGAAGGCACCGAACTGCTCTGGCGTGAGGTTGAACATCTTGCCGATGAGCGGGAAGGCGATGAGTGCCAGCAGGCCGAACATGAGCACCACGGCGATGGAGTAGGCCATGTCTTCGTTCTTGGCCTTGACCGCAGGGGCGATGGCGATGGTGGCGGAAACGCCGCATACCGACATGCCCGCCGCGAGACACGCAGCCAGAGGGGTGGACATGCCGACCTTGCGGCACAGCCACATCATGACCAGTGCCGTTCCGAACAGGAACACGGCGATGAACACCAGTGCCTGCGCACCCACCGAGACCAGACCCGCCAGCGAATAGCTGGAACCCATGATGACGATGCCCGTCTTGGTCATGATGGTCGAGTAGCGCAGCCCCGGCTGGAACACGGCGGGAACGCCCACGGTGTTGCGGATGATGATGCCGAAGATGATGGCGAGGATGAAGTCCTTGAGCGAGAGGTAGGTCTTGAACAGGGGGTAGGCTTCAAGCTTGGGGGCCACGAAACTGGCGACGAGGGCCACGGCGCAGACCAGCAGCAGACCGGGAAGGCTCTCCACCACGGCCCGCGCGAAACTCTGTTGCGCTTCAAGCGGCTGGGATATGACGTTCTGGGACATGGGACACTCCTGAGGGCAAAAGTTTGCTCTTGATGAGCAAATGGAGTGCCATGTGTATTTCATATGGTATTTTGGAGAGTTATGCTTTTTCAGGGGAGCCGGGCCAGCGGAATGCGGGAATGATGGGGAACGAATCGGGGTGCCATGTTCCCATGATGGAACATATCCCTGTTCGGGCACACAGTCTCGACCGCGTCGTGAGGCTTCTCGCTCGTGTTCTGTCTTTATGATAGCGGATGGGGAAGGTGCCATAGAGGGGGCTGCGCGTCCGAATCCCGCGCTGCGGCTTTCCGGGCAGACTCCGTGCGGCACTGCGGGGGCGCGGGATATGACTCCCTGCCCTCCTCGGACAACGTCGTCACCTAGGAGCGATGTATGAAGAAACGCCTTTTCGTTCTCCTTCTCCTTTCGGGGGTGGCGATATGTCTGGTGTGGTTCATGACCCGTCAGGTGCCGGGAGAGACGCCTGAAGTGCTGCACGGGAACATCGACCACAGGCAGGTGGACCTCGCCTTCAAGGATGCCGAACGTGTGTCCACGGTGCAGGTGGACGAGGGAGACGCCGTGGCTGCCGGTGACGTGGTCGCCACGCTGGAGACGGAGCGTCTCGACCTTGAGATTGCGCGCGCCCGTGCAACGGTGCGGGCACAAGAGGCCGTCCTCGCCCGCCTTGAAGCCGGGTCCCGCCCGCAGGAGATTCGCCGTGCAGAGGCCGATGTCGCGGCGGCTGCCGCAGATGCGGTCAATGCCCGTGCCGTACATGCGCGCATGGCTGCGCTGCTTGCCGTCGGAGGCGTCGCCCCGCAGGACGAGGAGAACGCCCGTGCCGCGCGCGATGTGGCCGAAGGTCGCGCTGCGCAGACCAGGGCGCAACTCGCGCTGGTGCGCGAAGGGCCGCGGGTCGAGGACATCGATGAGGCGCGGGCGGCACTGGCGGCACGCCGGCAGGAACTGGCGGTGCTTGAGCGTAGGCGTGTGGAGAGTGTGCTCGTCGCCCCCACCGCGGGCATCGTGCGCAAGCGTCTGCTTGAACCGGGTGACATGGCTGCCCCGTCGCGCCCGGTGTGTACCATCGACCTCACCGGCGTGAAATGGGTGCGGGTCTTCGTGCCGGAAGCCATGCTCGCGACCATGGTTCCGGGGCGCAGGGCTGAGGTGTCCATCGACGGTGCGCCGGGCAAGGTCTTCGCTGGCAGGGTGGCGCATGTGGCTGCGTCTGCCGAGTTCACTCCCCGCAATGTGGAGACGCCTGAATTGCGCACGTCGCTGGTGTACGAGGTGCGGGTGCTCGTGGATGACCCCGGGGGGATGTTGCGACTCGGCATGCCCGCCACGGTGCGGCTGGTGTCCCCCGCGATCTCTTCCGCCTCTTTTGATGGAGGCGCGAACGCCTCAGCCACGGGACCCCTTGGGATGCCGGGCAAGGCGGGCGCGGGCCTGAACGCCGATGCGGTGACCGATGCGGCGCAGGGCGGGGGCCGTGATTCGTGACCCTGCATCAAGACCACGGCAAGGTGCCTGAAGCCCCTCACGATTCGGGGGCAGCGCAAGGCGACGGGGCTGCGCTCCTGTGCCGGGGGCTGGTTCGTGGCTTCGGTTCGGGCAAGGCGCGCGTCCGTGCCCTTGATGGCGTCACTCTCTCGCTTGCGAAAGGCACGGTGACGGGCCTCGTGGGGCCGGATGGCGCAGGCAAGACCACGCTCTTGCGCATCGCCGCCGGTTTGCTGGTTCCTGACGAGGGCGAGATGGCCGTGCTGGGTCATGATGTGGTGCGCGAACCCCTCGCCATCCAGTCGCGCATCGGCTACATGCCACAGCGTTTCGGCCTGTACGAAGACCTCTCCGTATCCGAGAATCTCTCCCTCTATGCCGACCTGCAAGGCGTGACGCGGGCAGGGCGCGAGCGTCGCTGGCCGCATCTCATGCGGCTGACGGGACTTGCCCCCTTCATGGGCAGGCTGGCGGGCAGGCTGTCGGGGGGTATGAAGCAGAAGCTGGGCCTCGCCTGCACGCTGGTGAAGTCACCCGGCATGTTGCTTCTCGATGAACCCACAGTGGGGGTCGACCCCCTGTCGCGCCGTGAGTTGTGGAGCATCGTCCACGGTCTCGTCCGGGACGACGGCATCACGGTGCTTGTCAGCACCGCCTATCTCGACGAGGCGGAGATGTGCGACCGGGTGCTGGTGCTGGACGAGGGCAGGGTACTGGGCGACGCCCCGCCCGCAGACTATCTGAAGGGCCTTGCCGGATGCGCTTATGCCGTTGCACCCGGTGGGAGTCCCCCCCGCGAGGTGCAGCACGGGCTGTACGGTATGCCGGACGTGCTGGATGCGACGGTGCGAGACGGTAGTGTGCATCTTCTGTGCGCCACGCCCCGAACAGTGGAGACATTGCCGGGCGGTGGCCTGTTCATGCCCCGTCCGTTGCGTTTCGAGGACGGGTTCATGGCCCTCTTTCGCCGCCGCAGGGCCGACGGCGAGACGTCAACTGTTCCCGACCCCGCAGGACAGGGGCAGAACCTCACCCGAGCCTCGTTCGCCGTACCCGGCGCGTCCGGTGCATCGGGCACACCGGGCACATCGGGTAGTCTGACAGGACGAACCGGCAGCGCAGGGCCGGACGGGTTGGACGGACGGGCGGACCTTCGTACGGTCACGCCGCCACCCGCGGGAGACGAAGATGGGGGCATGCCGTCGGCATCGTCCCCTGCGGCGATGGCAGTCCCCCACAGTATCACGGTGCCGGGGCACACCGTCGAGGGGGCGCACCCGCATGCCGTGCCGGGACCTGCCCTTGTGGAGGTGCGCGGTCTCGAACGGCGTTTCGGGTCGTTCCGTGCCGTGCATGATGTCTCGTTCGATGTGCGACAGGGAGAAGTGTTCGGCCTTCTGGGGCCCAACGGCGCGGGCAAGAGCACCACCTTCAGGATGCTGTGCGGCCTGTTGCCGCCCACGGCGGGAACGCTGCGCGTGGGCGGGGTCGACCTGCGTACGGCGGCAGCCGAGGCGCGCAGGCAGGTGGGGTATGTGGCGCAGCGGTTCTCTCAGTATGGCGGACTTTCGGTGGGCGAGAACCTCGACTTCTATGCCGGGGCCTACGGGCTGCGGGGGGCGCGGCGCAACGAGCGCATCCTCTGGGCACTGGAGGAGATGGGACTTGCCCCGTGGCGGGATACCCCTGCGGGGACGCTGCCCCTTGGACACAAGCAACGCCTTGCGCTGGCGTGTGCGCTGTTGCACGAACCGCGCATCCTTTTTCTGGACGAGGTGACATCGGGCGTGGACCCTCTGGCGCGCCGCGCTTTCTGGCGTCGTATCACAGGGCTTGCGCGGGACGGGGTCACCATCATCGTCACGACGCATTTTCTGGAAGAGGCGGAATACTGCGACAGGTTGGCAGTGCTGGCGGGGGGCGAACTTCTGGCACTGGGAACGCCCGACGACCTGCGTACGCTTGGTGACGGAACGTCCATCGAAGCGGCGTTCATTTCGCTGGTGGAACGCCGTCGTGTGACGTCCGGTGGTGTCGCGCCAGACGGGGAAGCCGCTTCGGAACCCGTCGATGTCGTTCCCGCGCCCTTAGCCCCTGCGGGGGTGCAACGAGAGGCAACGCTCGGTCTGTGTTCCTCTCCGGCGACGCCTTCAGCCCCGTTGCCGCCAACCTCGCTTGATGAGGTCCTGCCTTTCGAGGCGTGTCTGCCCTCGTCGCGTCCGGGGCCGTCCGCTGGCGGCGTAGGTCGCCCTGTGGAGGCACGGGCTGACGGGGCGGGACGCGTCGCGCCGCACACGCCAGAAGACTTCGCGGCGTTGCGGGCCTTTCTGATGCGGATGCGAGGACTGCTGGTGAAAGAGGCGTTGCAGATTGTGCGCGACCCCAGCAGCATCGCCATCGCCCTCGTCATGCCTGTGGTGCTGCTTCTGCTCTTCGGCTACGGCGTAAGCCTCGACGCGCGCAACATCCCCGTGGCGGTGGTGCTGGACGAGCGCAGCGACGAGGCCGAGTCGCTGGCTGCGCGCTTCCTTTCGGGAACCACCTTCAAGGGGGCGGTGTACCGGG
>Ga0302253_1001557_pt1 | contig 13436 bp, 13 predicted proteins | sample AAG_RA_Trp_MG_FD_193537 | JGI IMG/M metagenome (GOLD analysis project Ga0302253, IMG submission 193537) | Enriched activated sludge microbial communities from anaerobic digester in WTTP, New Holstein, Wisconsin, United States - AAG_RA_Trp | ecosystem: Engineered > Bioreactor > Anaerobic >... | reverse complement strand
TGCAGGATCACGTTTTTCACCAAAGGGACGGTCCTGAATACATTGATTCCCGTCTGACTCCACAGATGGAAAAAGGTCGGCTGAGTCCCTCAGATGTATCCCTCATAAAAGAATTCCTCTATGAGCGCAAGGCCAAGAAGAATTTATCCGGGGGCCGAATTGCACTCTATGTTGATCATCTCATCCGGCTCCGGGATTTTTTACCAGGGCCCTACAACGAAATGACAACCGGTGCATACATGGAGGCAATCTCCAAGATCAAGACCGGCAAGCGGCTCAATGGTGACAAGTTCTCGGAAAATACAATTCACGATTATATCCTCTCCCTCAAGGTTTTCTCGGAATGGCTCGTTAAGAAAAAGATCGTTAATATCCCGATCGAGGAAATCAAGGAGATCAAGGTCCCGAAGGCCCCGATGATGACCAAGACTCCGGACGACATGCTCACGGAGGAAGATGTCCAGAAGCTAATCGGTGTCTGCGAGAATTCCAAGGAGCGGGCCCTGATCGCGTGCGTCTTTGATGCGGCCCTGCGCATCGAGGAGGCCGGCTATCTGAGATGGCGGCAGATTCAGAAACTGAAACATGGGATCTCGATCACGACCGATAAGAAAACCGGTTACCCCCGGTACATTCCTTGCCCGACCGCATGGACGTACCTGAAGACCTGGAAGATGGACTATCCCGCAATCCACGGCATCCCCCCTGAAGGCGACAATTTTGTGTTCCTGACCCATGAGGGGAAGCCGTACCTTTACAGCGGATTTCAGTATCTCATGAAGAAATTCAGCAGAAAGCTGAAGCAGCAGGGTGATAAGGTGCTGGCCGACAAAATTCATTTTCATCTGTTGCGGCACTCGAAGCTGACCCATTACGCGAAGCAGAACATGAACGAATCCATCCTTTGCAAGATTGGCTGGGGTAAGCGATCCGGTATGGTCGAGAAGTACGTCAACCTATCATCAGTTGATGTAGAGAACGCCGTGATGGGTATCGCGGGAATAAAGGATATGGAAGTGCAGAAATCGGTCTTTGTCCCTGGTGTCTGCCCGCATTGTCTCTGCAAGGAAGTACCGCCGACTGCCGGGTATTGTCCGGAATGTGGCGGGAGCCTGACCGAAGAGGCGATGGACGAGACAGAGCGGATTGTCCGCAGTGTCCGTGAAAATCCGCAATCACTCAGGAAACTTGTCGATGAGATGGTTGAGGAGAAGATGCAGAAGGCAACGGCGAAATAGGAATTATCCCTTGTGTCTTACTGCCATCACACCGCCGATTATTAACAAAATAAATGAGAGAATGTAAAAAGCACTGATACAAATTAGCCCCCCAATCGCGCTAATTATCATCAAATATCCCGCATTTTTAGTATTGGTTTTGACGATGGCCGCTCCAACAATACCAATAATCGAAAATATCACCGCTCCAATTCCTAGACCAATAATGCTTGAGGCCCCTTGAACAGAAAAGGCGGAACCGAAAGCTCCAATCCCAATTGCTGCCACACCAGCGAAGAAACCAAGTATTCCCCCTAGTAAACCTAGAATGAATTCAACTGTAACAGGTTTTCCGGCAGGCTGATTTTCTATGTTATTATTGCATTTGGTACCACATTTATCGCAAAAAATCGCATCAGAATTTAATTCAGAACCGCAGTGATTGCAAAATTTTGACATGATTGAAAAATTCACGGTATCAAGGATAAAAATTTCGTATTGGACTGAAAAAAGGGATTACCATCCTGTAATCTCTTTTATCTTGTAACTTGTTCCATCCTTCTCCGTCCAATACGCCTTGAATTTCCAAGTTCCTCCCGGTTCAAGGTTGTTCACATTAGCTAACGTGCTTCCAACCTGTGCTCCGGAATTATCGTACAGGTTGATTGTCACTTGAACATAGCTGTACGTTTTGGCTCCATTGTTTTTAACCGACCCAACGATGTATTTAATCCCATAATCACCGGTTTCTACGTGAGATTCCACCAATTGTAAATCACTTGCAGTAGATGAAGATCCTGATGATCCGGAGGACACAGACCCCGATTTATCAACGGTTGTGTTCGTGGCACCACAGCAAGCTGCTGAAATCATTGTAATTATCAGCATTAAGGCCAGAATCAATCCAGTTTTTTTAATCATGAAATCTTATTGCATAGTGACACCCGATATATCTTTTGATTTGATTTACATCGAAGAATATTGATTTGGGATTTTATTATACGCCGAATCTGAAAACGAGATGTTGGTCACATGCAATTTATAAATAAAATCGTCAAAACCCGTTCTCATGTTGTTTCAAAATAAATGCGATATGAGATAGTAAGCCAACGGTTAAACCACCTTCAAATAATCCGAAGAAAAATCCTGTGAACAATCGAGTCATCTCATTACTTACATATGATGTGAAAATTTGCAAAAAACCATCTGCCAGCATGGGTATTGCTAAGATCGCTCCTATACCGATAATTATTACAAAATCACAACATTCTTTTTTCGAGATGGGATTAAATTTTATTAGTTGGCATAATGATTGAAAGAACGAACCTTTAGGACGTTGCCATAAGGCGATAAGAAACACAAGAGACATTCCTAAATAGATACCTATGCATCTCGAACATACAGGCAATTGGTTGTCATTAAGATAAAAAGAACGATCACTTCTCTGGTGACAGGTATAATGTCCGGCTAAATAGATGTAATCTAAAAAATATTCGTTAATTGGTTCTTGATGTCCCAAGTCGATTGATTTCTGATTTTCATAAGAAAATCTTAAATTCGGTATCGAAGCCTCTTCATGCAGGAATGGGACGATGAAATGTAAAATTGTAAAAACGATAAATGAAAGGTAAATTGCCGGAATTATTATCCTTTGAAATTTAGAGGATTTTTGAAGTCCAGTATCGGAATTCATTATTTTACATCATTTTTCAAAGGTCATAAAAAGAACTCCGATTAGTACTCAATATTTTTTGTTGAACTTACCGTATGTTTTATTGTTGAGTATTTTTCATTTCTGGTATGGAAGAGACAAAGACAGATTATCCGGTAATGATCGGTGGAATTGTTTTCGGGCTTTTATTCGCGCTTGGTGTCGTGAGAATAATGGTCGGAGGAGCCGATGGCATTTGGGTTGCGCTTATTGGTTTGATCGGGTGCATTGCCGTTTATTTGTACGATAAGAAGAAGAAAGAAAGCGTTTAATTCTTTTTCACATTTTTGCGGCACCTCCAACATTCCCAAATATTTTAACCAGAAGATTCAAGATGGCCTTTTGGTTTTTCCAAAATTTTGGCCGCGCTGTGCATTCTAGTGCAATAAAATCAACTGGTTGTCTTACACTTGTATGACAAAAAGCGCCCATGTAACTCGCTGGTTCAGAAAACCCTTTAAACAACCACGAATTTATAAAAGTATTACAATGCTGTGCTACTTCCTAACACAGACGAGGAAACGACTGAAGGCTGCGGCAGATTCGATCGGTAATCGAATCATAGGTTTGTTCCGCAGGCCCGACCCCGTTACTCAGCTGAAGTGCCAGGCAGGGCTGAACAGCTTCGCGTCCAAAACCGGATGCAGCATGAACACGGGACAGTGGAGCCGATTGAGACAAAGCCACGCCCCGATATTTTCTCTCTTTACATTCTTTGGTGATCGTCAGTAGTTCCGGATAACCGGCAACCGTGATCCGTTCATGGCATTAATCCGATAGGCCACCTGCCGTTTCGAGGAGAGCGACATCTGACCGGATTCTAGCCGTGGCTCTTTCCGGCCCGGACCTTCGGAACACCACGGGAAAAGCGGGACGTGTGGATGTGGGCGTCCCGGATGCAGAGGAGAACAACAGAACGAATCAAAACATGGAGGAAAAAAATGCAGAATGCATCTGCACACGCGGCGGTGCGGAAGACTATTCCCACGCCGGCAAACGTATCGAATGGACAGACAATTGAAGAACCGTTGATGGTCACGCAGGAAGCTGTCGAGGCCTACGAACGGCGGACCGGGTTCGTTGGTATCGGGAGAATCATGGTCGAGGATGGGCACTGGATCATCGTTACAAAAGAAGAGCTTGCCCGGTCACGGGCCCAGGTGCACGCGAACCGTCATCTGGTCACGCGCCAGCGGGGTGTAGCATGACCCGCTTCTCTGCCGGGATTGTCATGACCGGGAGCGATGGCTATGTTCATGTCCGGATCTGGGACAAGTCGTATTTCATTTGTCCCGAGGATATGGGGATGCTGCTGTTTGTCGGAGAGACCGTGCCGCTGCTGCAGAAAAACCCGGACCAGGTCAGTTCTCCAATTGCGTCCGGCTCCGTTGCTCTCAATCCTTCAGGCCGGGCCGTAATCATGTCTATTGGCAGCATCCGCTACATGCTCCCCCGCGACCGGTTCATCGCGGTCGCGCTCGGCGAGGATGTTTCCTGCATCCTCTTCGAGGTCCCGGGTGATGTGCCGGAGCCGGAGATAATTTCCCCGAAGAAGGGAGGTGTCGCCTCATGACCAGCCGGCGCGGAACGCTCGTTGAGGACGGGGCCCGCGAGCTCCTCCGGCTGCACGGCTATGCGGTGGATGTCATCCCGCCCGGGTTCAACAAGAAGTACCCGCCGGCGCATCTCGTTGCGACCCTGCCTACAGGTGAGACCCGGTTCATCCGTATCCGGAAAATGTCCCACCTCCCCTCCACTGCCGACATAATTATTGCAAAGTGCGGCCTTGACCTGGCACAGTTCCGCAAGCACCTCGCCCGCCATGCACACGAGGCCGGGTTCCACTACGAGATCTGGATCTACTCGCTGACGCATGGGTTCCGTTGCTTCGAGGTCCTCAGGGACAGCATCCGCGAGATCCCGAAGCTCACGCTGCACGGGCTGGTGGTATCGCAGTCGAGAGGTGTTGCATGATTGCGAAGAGCGCGTTTGTTGTCTCGCTGGAGCGGGCCACCGAACTCCTTGTTTCCCGGGGCTACGAGCCGGTCCTGCCGGTCGAGAGCAGTTTTCTTGCCCGGTACATCCCGGTCCACCTGGTCGGGATACGGGGCGATTACGAAATGCTTGGCGTGAAGATCCGGGCGGCATATGGCAGCGTCAGCGAGCCATATGTCGAGTCATTCTGCCGGTTCGAGATCTGCCAGTTCCGCTCGCTCCTGACGATGAACCCAGGCAATGTCTACATCCGCTGCGAGGTCTGGGTGATCTCGCCGAACGGATCCATCCACTGTTATGAGGTCCTGCCTGACTCCATCCGCGAGGTGGCCGCCTATGCCCGATAAGGAGCAGAAGCCGGAAGTCACGACCGAGAAGGTCGAAGGCATCCCACTCTACCTGATCCCGAAGGCAATCGCGGACCTGATCAAGAAGAAAGGCGAGGCTGTCTTCCAGATTGTCGTCGAGCGCAAATTCCACCACCGCTATACCGTGAAGGTGGAGACCTTCGACGAGCATGCGGAGCGCGTGAAGCAGGAGGAGCCTGCCCCGAAAGAAGGCGACGGGCATGGCTGACCCTGCATCTTTCGTACAGCAGACCAGAGCATGGGCCCGGGTGGTGACGTGTGGATGGTCTGCTCCGTGATGCTGTCAGCCTTCTAACCGGGCCCGGACAGGTCGTCGAGGTCCGGGCGCTCACCGACCAGTTTACCCACAGCGGGTACTTCAGCGATCCCGCCGCGCTCGTGCGGGTCGTGGAGCCTCTCGATGCCGACAGCTCAGTGCACGGCATCTACATCACGCTGAACGAGGTGAACCCGGCCCTGCTCTCGCGCCGGGCGAATCGGATCAAGATGCGCCTGGGCAAGAAGGACAGCACGACAAGCGACGCGGATATCCTGCGCCGCCGCTGGCTGCCGGTCGATATCGACCCGCTGCGTCCGAGCGGTGTGTCGAGCACCGATGAAGAGCACGAGCTTGCGCTTGCGAAAGCCGAAGAGGTGGCCCGCTGGATCTCCGGGCTCGGCTTCCCGGACCCGGTCCGGGCCGATTCCGGTAACGGGGCCCACCTGCTGTACCGCATCGACCTGCCGAACGATGACGCGGCCCTGGCCCTGGTGAAGGGCTGCCTTGTCACGCTCGACACGCTCTTATCAGACGAGCGGGTTACCGTGGATACGGCGAATTTCAACGCGGCCCGCATCTGGAAGCTCTACGGCACGATGTCCCGAAAGGGCGACAGCACGCCCGAGCGCCCGCACCGGCGGAGCCGCATCATCTCGACCCCCGCTGAGCTGAAGGTTGCGACAGCAGACCAGCTCAGGGATCTCGCGGCCCGGCTGCCGACCGAGACCGCAGCGCAGCCGCAGCCGACCACAGCGAAGGGCAAAGGGCTCGACCTGCGCCGTTGGCTCGCGGACCACGGCCTCGATGTCCGGTCCGAAAAACCGTACAGCGGCGGCACGCTTTACATCCTCGACCAATGCCCGTTCTCATCGGCCCATAAAGACGGAGCCTTCGCGATCCAGTTTGGGAACGGCGCGGTCTTCTCCGGCTGCAAGCACACCTCCTGTGGCGGCGGCACGCAGCGGTGGCAGGAGCTCCGCGAGCGGTTCGAGCCGGACCGGGCCGCGAAGCGGAAGGACTGGGAGCAGAAGCAGCAGACTTCCCGGAAGGACCGGGCCCGGGCGAAGGCCGAGCAGGAGGGGAGAGCTGACCCGGGGCCGGCCCCGGTTACGACCTCACCCGATCAACAGGCTACGGCCCTTAATGTGCTCGAACATGGCGACCCGGTTGCCCTGATGCTCCGGACCTTCGCCCAGGAGCATGTCGGCGATGAGATCGTGGCCCGGTGCATGATCCTCTCGATGGCTTCGCAGGCCGTGAAGAACTCGGACGGGCTGCACGTCTCTGTGACCGGCGACTCCGGCAAGGGCAAGACCCACGCCTTCCGCAAGATGATGCGCCAGGTGCCGGATGCGTACAAAGTGAAAGGCACGGTGAGCAACAAGGCACTCTACTACATGAAGGACCTCCGGCCCCGCACGGTCCTGATGAGCGACGACACCGAGCTCTCGGACGGGATTCAGGAGATCCTGAAGTCCGCGACCTCGAACTTCCATGAGCCGATCACTCACACGACGGTCACGAAGGACCTGACCTCGCGGGTCTGTACTATCCCCGAGCGGTGCGTCTGGTGGATTGCGAAGAAGGAAGGGACCGGTGACGACCAGGTGATGAACCGGATGCTTACCTGCTGGATCGATGAGTCGAGCGAGCAGGACGCCCGGGTGTTGGAGGCGAAGCAGAAAAAAGAGGAACAGGACCCGGACACGTTCACGGACGAACCCGCTGAACTGGCCATCTGTCGGGAGATCTGGGAGATCCTGCACGGCCAGCTGATCTGGGTGATCATCCCCTATTCGCGGCGAATCCGGTTCCAGAGAATCAGCAACCGGCGCAACCCCGACATGCTCTACGATCTGATCAAGAGCCACGCGGCCCTCTTCTTCATGCAGCGGCAGCAGAAGACCGGCGAGGACGGGACGCTCTGCATCTACGCCGATGAACGCGATTTCGCCGCAGCAACGGAGGTCTTCACGCTGCTGAACGGCACCGCGGGCGGGCAGGAATCGAAGATGACGAAGAAGGAGTCCGACCTGCTCGCGATCATCGAGAAGGCGGACCGGGACGAGTTCACCATTCAGGACCTGCAGAAACTGACCGGAGGTTCTTACCTGAGCATATACCGGATGATCAAGGGCTATGACAGCCGGGGCAAGAACTACACGGGCCTGCTTGAGAAGTGCCCGGCCCTGTCCTTTACGGACCGGACCGTGACGATGAATGAGGAGGAAGGCATCTCGATCCGCCGGAGGACCGAGGCGTTTGCCTGGGACCGCGAGCTGTACCGGCAGTGGATGAACGGCGGGGCCTGCTGGCTCGACCACGACCCGAAGAGCGACGATGATTCCGGTGATTTTCAGCAGTTACAGCAGGGTTTCAGCAGTTTTTCAGCAACTGCTGAAAATGAAAACGGTGCTTCCAGCGTTCCCGGTTCCAGCAAAGAAGGTGATTGTACAAATAATTCTGTACTAAGAGAAGGATGTTTTCAGCAAAACCGGAATTATGGAGGGGGCCTGGAACCGGAAATAAACAATTGTCAGTGTCTGCATAATTCGCGATCTGCTGAAAACGAAAATCGATCTCCGCCCGGAACGGCACAATCGGGCAAACGGAATGCAGATTCGCCCCCGGTCTCTTTCAGCACCTGTACGAAAGATGCTGAAAACGTGCTGAAAACAGAACCTTGTGCTGAAAACAAGGGGCCGCACCGGCCTGTCCGGGCAAAGGACTACAAAAAACTCGAGGTACCGGAGCCGAAGACCCCGTGCTGGTCTTGTGGGAAGAAGGGCTCCAGGTATGTGGAGAAGTACACGGCGGAGCGGCGAGGCCGGCCAAAGGATCAGCAGGAAGCCAGGAGGATGTGCCGCTCGTGTTACAATGAGGCGGTGAAAGCGGAGCAGACCGCTTCGGTCCCGCTGCCCGGGGCCGTGGAGATCTCCCGGTGCAGTCGGGTGACTGCCGATATCGGGAAGTGCTCGGTCTGCGGGATTGCAAAGGCGGTATGGATTGACCGAGAGACGGGCGTGAAGCTCTGCGAGCATTGTTACGGGAGAGGATTGAGGAAAGAGGCGGAGGAGAGTGGAGTGGTATGATTATTTCATTTTTTTAATAAGATCTTTGAATTCTTTTATCCTTTCTTCCCCTTGCTGAATTGTTTTTGACCCTGTAATAATCATTTTTCCAGTAGAGAAGATGAGAAAACATACTCCATTATCTTTGAAAATTAAAGCTGGAAACTGTTCAGGTTCATATGAGGCCTTATCTCTGTCTAAAAATGCAACAAGTTTTTCGAGTGAGATATGTGATTCGAAATTATCTGATAGTACAATGTTATGAATAGTCGATTGACTCCCTTTCGTTGGAATATTGACTTTTTTTAGTAATGATAGGACATATTTCATGTTCCTATCAGCTTGTTCAAATGATTTTACAGTCATTAAAAATTTTCCAGATTTATAAAAAGCGATATAGGAATTATCTGTTGGAATTCGAAATTTTAACCAGTGGTGTTTAGAATGGCGAGAACTATTCTTTAACTGAGAATTTAAAAAATCTAAATCGAGTTCACTCGGCAATTTCACTGTTATTACAATATTTACAATTTTCATCGAGTTCTCCGTGAAATACAATAATCAAATAACTCTCTAAAAGTTACTCAAATATTGTATAGAAATAGTTTATTGAATTTTGATGGATCATTGTAAAATCTTAAGATAAACTTCGTTGATTTCCTTTCTGATTCCATCAATCTCATTGTGATGTGTATGAGCCCGTTTCGATAAATCTCGTAATTTAAGGTGATTAGTGTCGTTATTGTTATATCTCGGAATTTTTACAGGAGGGCGAATTTTATAGGATCGAGAATCGGAAGATTTCAGTAAATACTGTTCAACAATTGGAGCATTTAATATGGCACAAATATAGTGTGCTTCATCTTCTGTGATTATCCGCCCATCGATACTTTCACACATAGAAACGGCGTGATTTTGGAATAAAAATCTCTTTCTCTCCCCCCACGGCATTTGTGTTGGAGAGATTACTACCGCCCCCCATTTTGTATTATCACGAAACGCCACGTAATAATCAGCAAAGCTATATGGTCCCACCCTAGCTAATCCATAAAATTCTCCTGGATCGGGGCCTCTAATCGAATCACTATAACCTGTTTGTTCTTTAATAAATGTCTCGTACCTATCATAAAATTCCAATAATTTTGTCCCTCTCAATTGATTTCTACTTAAAGGCTGTTTGGGATTTGTTTTATCATAGGGAAATGGAACAAGAATGTTTGAGTACTCATGAGCGAATTGTTTAATCTCTGGTCCTTTAACTAATGGAAACAGATACTTTTTCTCTAGTTCGAAGGTATTTTCTGGGATTTCGTATTTGGATTTTTCAAATTGAAGATTCGTTACGTAAATCAAACCCGCACCAGGGGCGGTAGGGGGATTTTCAGCTACTTTTAATAATTGAAGTTCTTGAGGATAAAACTCAATCCCTTCTCTTCCGATATAATCTGCTTCACCTGCAATTAATTCAAAAGAATTTAATTCAGCGATATCTTTCGCGATGGTATATGCAGTATTATGTGGCATAATCTGCCCGGCAACAGCGTGAACCGCTTGAAGATTCCCCATCGCTTCGGCAAGTGTAAGATATGATTGGCCTGCAATTTTTGCTTTTAGTTTTTTCTTATAACATACAACTGGAATTGGCTTCTTGATGTTCCGTCTCTTGCCTATTACATAGGTCATAAATCGCTCAGTGACGGGATGGAAGGGATGGCCTGCATATGACCAATCATAGAAAGCAAGGAATTCTCTTTTGATCTTTTGTGATTCAAATTGTCTATATCCATCATAAGATTGTTGAAATGCAATTACCTTAGGCATTAGGAAGGCAAGATGACCGTCCTCTTCTAGCCAATTATCCATTGAAACACTGCTGATTAATGCACATATGTTTAAATTTATTCCCCCAGTCCTTCCATCTCCTGAAAACAACTTTCGATCAATACACAACGATTTGATTCTGTTGCGATATCCAGAAGGAAGGTTTTTCCAATCTATCCAGGGTGGATTTCCTATGATAATATTGAATTTTCCGATATTTGCAGTTATTAAGAAATTCGTAATAATACGCGCCCAAATTCCATTCCACTTTTTTCTCTCCAATTCGACAAGTTGAGTTGTTAATCTCTTCAATTCGTTGATTGTTTCAGTCTTTTTATCTCGTTCGGGTAAATTCTCTATTAATAATCCAAATGCGCCATCGAAATCACGTCTTTTAATGAGCTGTTCATAATTTAGCATTAAATGTGAGAATTTTTGCGTATCGGCTATCATTGAATTGGGGAGAATTATTTCTATCGGGCTCTCAATTGTAGAAATTGAATATTTTAGACATTCAATACCAGAAATTTTTACACGTTCTGGAACGTATGATGCATCCCCTAGATATACTGGAATTTCTAGATGGCCTGGTCTAGACGGAATAAGGTGACAAATACGAATGAAATAATTTATTCGAGTTGTAAGGACAGCTAATGGATTTAGATCTATTGCATGAATTCTGTCCAGAATCTCATCTAATTTTGATTTTTGAGGTTGATCTTTAAGCTCTTTCAATGTTTCATCGATCATAACCAATATGAAAGTACCGGATCCAGCACAAGGATCAAGTCCTCTCCATCGACCCGTTGGATGAACTGAATTGAAGACATGGTTCGCTAACCAATACGGTGTATAAAATTCACCTAAACTTGATCTTACCTTTGCAGGGATGATTTTTTCGTATAATCCTCTGAATAAATCTATTCCTCGTTCTTTATTGAAGACTTCACTGGCATTTTCATAACGAATTAAAATCTCTAAAATTTTTCTTATATATTTTGCAATTTCAGCATTCCATTGTTGCTTGTCAGAATACCATGAGAAGAAATCGCCTTCAAGCAAATTGATAATGCCGATATCTCTGAATATTTCTCCATCTTCAAGTCTTTGACAAAAGATTCGGAGATTTTCATCATTTGCGGTTAAAACAGAATTATAACTCCGGGGTTTTCGTTCAAATTTTAATTCGGATACAATTCTAAAGGCCATCAATTTTATTATAATTGAATATGTGGTTTGTAAAGAGAATAACGCGAGATATTGATCGTTGTGCTCAAAAGTAACGCCGAATATTCTCTGTAATTCTTGTTCCCGTTCAAGTATGGTTTTTTGTTGAGAAATATCGTCGTGACCCAATCGAAACAGTTGTTCCCATTCTGTTCTTAGCATTTTCGTTTTGTGGGTAGGTTTATTTTTTAAAATTAAGAAGAAGGAATTGGCCATTTTCTCCACGATCTTCTCATCTAAACAAAAATCGCGAATTAAATTTTCCGGTAATAATGCTGTTTTTTCAGCTAAGACGATATTCTCAATTAGCCGTTTTGCTTCAATGAATGATAAGTCAACAAGAGCACTTTCACTTTTTAAAACATCATTCTCAAAAATAAATTCTTTACATTTCAAACCATCAGTTAAAAAGCCATAATAACGGATTTGTGTTCCTTGTGATAAACTGGATAAATAATTTTTAATTTGGTCGCTTGCTTTTTTAATGTCGGTAGACTTTGTAAGTTTTGAACGATGTTTATATTCTATTACGACTGCCCCAATTTTACTATCCATCCTCCCTTTTCCAATATGACGTTTAGTGGCTATGGCAACCTCCTTTCGAGGAATAAATTTAATATTCAATTTTTTTAATAGAGCATATAACTCATGTTCAAATAAACTCTCAATATCCGCTTCATTATCAGCAGAAGCAGCATGAGACTTTATGTCAGTTAGTGAATCTTCTAATAAATCTTTAAAGTCAGAGGATTGTATTGCAGTCTGAACTATCAATTCCTTAACGTTTTGAATTTTTATTTGCGATTGATCCCTTTTTACCATCATTATCCCCTTATATATTCAGTTCATTCCTTGTTGGATATTTCGAACACAATGGGTATACTTTTTTCTTTATGCTGCCATCATATGTCTCATACCTTTATGAATCCCTTTTCTCCATTTCGCTCTTCTTCAGCAAAGGCTAAGCCCCCCGTCTAATAGAGTACTGTTCAGCCCAAGGGCCCAAGGGCGGGAGTGAAGTATGGCAGATTTCGTACAGAGTGCAAATGTCAAGAGTGCGACCCGCACCCTTGCAGAACCCATTGCGGATGTTGCGACGTTCAACACGATCGTCCAGTCGGTCATCACCGACAATCCCTTTGAGTGTGTAGCGTATATGACTGCCGGTGAGAGCCACCCCCCGGTCGAGAAGACCAAGGAGGCATACACCGCGAAGTTCGTCTATCAGGACACCGAAGCCAAGTCCGTCGGGACGGGCAGCCACAAGTTCGACACCCTGGCAAAGTTCAATGCCGGTGTGACTGCGATCCTTGCAGCTGCTGCGGTCAGCACGGCACACGGCGGCACCGTTGTCCACGATCTCGGGAAGGATGCCTTCTCGGCAACCCTGCGGTGCCACGACGCGAACGGTGAGATCTACATGGTGAACTTCAGCCGCGACCGGGTCACCATCACCTCGTACTCGGATGACGCAATCCGGACGAATGTTGAGACCTGGGCGGACACTGTGGCAGCTCTCGCCTGAACAGCCTGACGAATAGAGCCGGGAGGGAATGTGACCCCCCGGTCACCCTCTCTTTTGGTTCTCTCGTCATTTCGGAGGACCGTTATGGAAACGGAAACCCTCGGGATAGTGCTTGCCACTGTGCTTCCGCTCTATCCCATGCTGTTTGCGATCTACCAGAAGATCGGAAAATACGATGAGGTCGTCGAGGAGTTCAAGAAACTCCGGGACGAGCACGAGCAATGTAAGGAGGAATATCATGG
>Ga0302253_1001555_pt1 | contig 13454 bp, 16 predicted proteins | sample AAG_RA_Trp_MG_FD_193537 | JGI IMG/M metagenome (GOLD analysis project Ga0302253, IMG submission 193537) | Enriched activated sludge microbial communities from anaerobic digester in WTTP, New Holstein, Wisconsin, United States - AAG_RA_Trp | ecosystem: Engineered > Bioreactor > Anaerobic >... | reverse complement strand
TGAGTTAACCAGCGTCCCGTTAGGATACCTGATGGTGTAATTGTAGAAATCATACGGAACGACAACAAAGGCAAGGTTGTTCCCCTGTGGCTCGAATTCGCCGTTGTACTTGTACCACCTGCCAAGCCGCTGCCCGAATATCTCCGGGTCCACCCAGAACTGGTAATACCCTTTCTTGGTATCGGGAAGGGAGAAGTTGTATGACGGCGGTGAGTCGTACATATCCACCCCGTCCCAGTACGCAAGGTATGGGTATGGCGGAGCAACACCGGATATGTCTATCGTGGTGTTCAGGTATACCTTATCGCCCTGATAGATGTACGGGACTAACGGGAGCGTCTGGTTCGGCGCAGGAGCTCCAAGAACGGTATCGGCAATACCCTGCAGCGCCCCGATGACATCAATACCCGTGGTGTTATCCTCTGCCGCATTGACAAAACCCCCGAGCCATATCTGGACAAGGAAGAACGCCGCGATGATGAGCGCGATGGCAATCAGTTTCCTGAGCGTATCGTTCAGAAGAATCACTCCCCGCGTATACAGGAAAGAACCGCAAGGATGTTCCGGTAATTTGCGTCTGTGTCCGGGGTGATAATGCAGTTCTGTTTCAGATGTTGAAGTTCCGAGAGAATAAGGTTAATCTGCGTTGTTGTTATCAGGTACTTCCTGTTTTTTGGTGCCGGTGTCTGCATTGTCAACCTCAACTATTTGCCGCAGGTATTCTTTTATCGATACCCCCGCTTTCGCTGCATTGACTTTCAGTATGGTATGCGTCGATGCAAAAATGCGGAGAGTTTTGGTGAGGTGCTCACTCATCGGTATCAGTGTCCTTAACGGGTTCTTCTGCGGGCGGCTGTTTCGGGAACTGGGCAGACAGTACCGCACGGAGCGCGTTGGTGTAGATGGGGTCATCCCCAGCGTTGATGGACCGCTGGATGGCAGTCAGCATTGCCGATACGACACGTTCATGAGAACGGATTCCGTCAGCGATTGCAACGACTTCTTCCTCGGTGTATGTTTTAGGTTCGGGCATCGGGCTTCACCTTCCTTGCAGAAATCTTCTTCACCCCAATGATGAAGTTGGGGAACCCGTCTTTCAGCAGCAGCAGGCACACAACCGCAGTCAGCGCGGCGACGTTCCCTGCGAGCGCCGTCCCGATGATCAGGGCCGCTGCAATCAGGACAACCCCATACAAGAGCTGCACGGCGTCGAAGTCCGTGTCCTCAAAAACGTTTGGCATAATATACACTTGTTGTAAAAGTGTATAAAGTTATCTTTTTCTGTATTTGATAAGAAGTATCAGGAATACCGCAGCGATTGGGATTACAAGTGGGAGGGGCGTTTGGGGGATCTGGTACGCACACACGCCAGAACTGGTCTCATCGCAGATGAAATAACTCACGCTTACCATGCTGGCATTCGTGTTGCCTGCAACTTCCATTGTCAGGGTTCTTGCAGATGCTACCGTAGTAGATGCGTTGGCACGGATTACCAACCTGTCGCCAGTGAAGAACGTGGTGTAGTTCCTGCGGGCATAGGATGTAAGATATTCTGTTGGCGTAGTGCCGCGCTCGATGTCCGTGGTGATTGCATTGCCATAGAACAAGTCGGTTTCTGTGCCATCGCTACTCCGGTTGATAATATAGAATTGGATAGTATTAACCCCGGTGCTCGAAGATGCAAAGGCATAGGTGCGGAACCGCCACAACCCGGGCCCCAGCGTTGTAGTTCCCGGAGATCCAGAAGGAGTAACCCACGCCCCAATAATAACTTCACCTGTAGATGATGAGAACGACGGCGACACGATTGCAACCTGATCCGCTTTCTCCGGGGCATGGTCCATTGTGCGATACCCGGTAATGTCGCTTGAGTTGTTCCAGAAAAATATGTCCTGATCTGCGCACCAAGGCCAGTCATCATACGCCGCAACCGGCACAACAGTAAGCAGAGCTACGAGCAAAACAACCAGTATACGCCGCATTATCCGACCTGCCCTGTTGCCTTTGATAACACATAGACCCTGTACAGGTTCAGCAGCGCCAGGACAAAGCAAATCCCGGAGAATACCGTCAGGATGTCCGGCCGGTAAATCGTATGCACCACGGTTGTCGTTGTCGAGGTATAGGATATTCCGGTGATGTAATCAACCGCCCTGCTTGTCCACACGCAGATGAAACCCGCCCCGAGCGATACGAACCCCGCCATCTCGTCGTTGTAGCGATACGACACGACAAGGCTGATGAACATCACCGCCAGCATGAACATGAACAACCCGCTCGGCATATATCCCGTCTGGTCAAGGACGCGGATTTGCTCAACGGCTGCGGATGCTGGTGATATGAGAATGGGCGCGAGGAGTGGTAAGATGTATTTTCGCATACAGAAGTATGTGCTTCTTTATCTAATATATTTCTACTACAGGATTGATAGCCGATTACCATGTTTTACCGGGTTTACGAAATTACTTGGAAACAAATAAATACAAATACAAACAACAACTGATTATGGAAACCAAAGAGATTCCTGTATGTCCCAAGTGTGGGAGAAAAACAATTTACTTCCGGAAAGATGGAAGTGTCAAGTGCAGAGCATGTGGATACGATGGCCTCGCAGAGGAAAAACGATGACCACCATTGACAACAAACCCCCTAAGGTTCATTTTGAAACGAAATTGGTTCTCATAACCCCAGCAATGGCAAAAGCCACTCTTGAACACAATGCAAAAAATAGAACACTTACACCTGCCAGAGTTGACGAATTTGTTGCTTTAATGAAATCTGGGAAGTTTCAATGTACCCACCAGGGGATCGCTCTTGATAGCGATGGAAACGTACTGGACGGGCAACACCGTCTTGCAGCCATAGTAAAGTCGTGGTGCTCGGTTTGGATGCTGGTATCAAAGGGAGTGCCAGACAGCGCAAGACTTGCTGTTGACACAGGGAAACCACGTACTGCCATAGCAATCTCAAAACTTGTCGGGAGAACAACCGATAGTACCGCCAAATTTGCAATCGCAAGAATACTTAAATATGGCCCCATCAGAGCAACGCAGATGCACATACCCCCCGAAATATTGTTCGATTTGGTTGATACATTTTCAGAGGGAATAGACTTTGCCTACCCGTGTGGTTTTGGCATTCCATCAACGATTCTTGCAGTTGTCGCTCGCGCATCTTACACAAAGGACAAAGCGCGTCTGCGAGAGTTTATGGAAGTATATAGAAACGACCGCCCATATAATGAGGGTGACACATCCGTAATAAAATTAAAACTGTTTGTTTCATCAAAAAAAGGATCAGCTGCTTCTAATACATGTGGGGGAACTGTATATAAGAACTACAAACAGTATTTATACAACATTTCAGAAAGTGCTATTGCCGACTTCCTGAATGGGTACCCAACAAAGATGCTTAAAGAAACAAAATCAGAAAAATTCCCCCTCCCTCAAGAACTTGATGGGTGGAATGGTCATTAATGATAATAGATAATATTGGTAAAGAACAAGCAAAATCATTTTTAGCAAAGTATCATTACCTCGGGAAGAAACAATTTCGGCACTCTTTTATTTATGGTTTATTAAATCCCGACACTGCCTTCGGAGATAATCCACTGATGGGTGTATGCGTATTTCATGGGGTGTCTGCACCGGAAACATGTGTTGGCGCATTTGGTCTTGAAAGAAATAAACAGAGCGGGATCTACGAGATCGGCAGACTGGCAATGCACCCCTCGTTAAATGGTGGTAATTATACATCGTGGTTTGTATCGAGAGCAATAAAACAACTAAAAAAGGATACTAATGTCAGAGCAATAATCTCATATGCTGACAGTTCGGCCGGGCACCAAGGGTCTATTTATCGCGCCTGCAACGCACTATACTGCGGAGTGAGTTCTCCAAAAAACGATTACTATGTTGGTGGGAAAATCAAAGAACGCGGGAAAACCCACAATGCCGATGGGGTCTGGAAACCGCGCCCGCAAAAACATCGGTATGTTTGGATATTTGATGCGTCGCTTAGTTTAAAATGGCCTGTTGTTTCTTGTAATACTTGTGGTATCCCTAAGGAACTACGAAAACAATTGCTTTCAGAATAGTTTACGCAGGGTGCTTGTAACACACCCCGCGAATTCTCCTACTTTACTCCTGGAAGTACCGGAACAGGCCGATTGCTCCAAGGATGACCGCTGCTGCCACGAGGATCAGCACGACAACGAGCAGCCCGTAGGAACTGCCGATGGTCGCGTTGACCGTTGACTGCGTGGTGTTGAGCGGGCCGCTGGTGATGAGCGGGGTTGCTGCGAGGACACCGTTGAGGACCGGGAGCAGGACTGCGAGCATGATAGCCGCTACAACGAACATCATGATGCCCTGTGTGACACCTGCGTCCGTCATGGTCTGCTTGAGACCCTTGCTGACGATATCCCTTGCTTCGTCAAAATTCATGCGTATGCACCTGCCTTAAAGTAGTAAGTGTGGTTATGGTATTTAAATGTGTTTGTAAATTATCCAACTCTGGTTCCAAACAACCACATACTCGTTTTCCAGTTTCTCACGCAGTTCCTTCCGGTCATCATACTGAAGATGCAGCCAGTCGGGATACCCGAATGCACCATCACCAATGATATACTCCCCCTCATAAGCCAGGGCGTCGGAGTAGATTTGTTCCACCGCATAATTCCCCCGCAGGTTCCAGTCTGGTGAACTGCGCTGCAATGGCAACGGGCAGAGGTATCGGCTGGTCGAGTTCGCCATGAAGTAATACGGTCCTGCGCCAGCATCGAGGTACAGGATAGAGGACTGGTTCGGCAAATCATACAACCGGTTGATCTCCGCTGCGTTCTTCTGCTGTAAGCGGTAGACATTCTCCTCAGCACCCGGCATGATGCCGTTCCACGAGTTCAGCACCATCAGCGCGAAGAACATCCAGAGGACAACTACCGTCGCGATGGATGACGCGATGCGGGCTTTCTTCGGGCTGCTTAAAGTTGCCCCCTCCAGTTTCCGCAGGCAGATGACCAGCGTCACAACAACAGGGATGACGAATATGAAAAACTGGTATGCGAAGTTCTCGCTGTGGATGAGGACCATCACCGCAGGGGTAAGCCACATCAGGACAAAGGCAACCTTCTCGTTCCTGCCGAATGTCTTTGACACCAGCAGCAGGATCGCGCCGAATACCGCAGGGAGAAGCACAGGGATGTAGTAAAGCACCATGAACGACTGGAGGATGAATATCTGGATGGTATCAGTGACAGGCCATCGCCCGACACCGGTTATCAGCGGTGCCAGCAGCAGATCGGGCAGCATATGTTTCCATATGGTCAACTGCGCGATAACTACCAGCACCCCCATTGCGCAGAAGCCACAGAAAACGTTCACCACGGCACTTTGCTTGGACTTTTGCAGCAGATACGCACCACAGAGCACCGGAACGAAAAGAAACAGCGTTATGCCCTTTATCATTGCAATGAAGAATATCACAGCCCCTGCGAGGCACTGAGCGTACCGGTTCTGGCTGACTATCAGCGCGATTGTTAACAGTGATAACATCACCGCGTAGTATTCCGCCTGCATGACGCAGAAGTTCAGGCAGGTGATGAAGGAGAAGAATACCAGCCAGAAGGTGTATTCTCCACCGATGATGGTTGCGAAGTACCACGCGAGCAGGATAACGAGGAGCAGGACGATAAACTTTGCTGCAATGGCAAAGGCAACCTGCTCCTGGAACGGCGCGATGTTCTCCGCTGCTTTGAGGATGAGGTAATTGAGGAGCCTGTTGCCAAGCGGCTTTGCCTCCCAAACAAGATCGATGTTTTGAGGGAACGAGTAATATTTATCTGCGACAAAAGCGACACCCTGAAAAATCGCAACGTCGTTGGTGAAGGGGTGTTTCACATATTCCAACGACGCGATACCCGCAAGTACCGCAAAGAGCCACGATAAAAAATTGGGTTTCATTTCTTGATGATTGATAGAATCAGCCCGGCAATCGCCGCGTACGCGATGCCCTGCCCGATTGCCGCGAACTCCGGTAGGATGCTCAAACCCAGCCCGCCGATGCACACCAGCAGGTATATCCCGGGATGAACTGTGTATCCCGCGTCCCTGCTCCTGAGCCAGATCCCGGTGACCAGCGCTGAGAATAGCAGCGTCCAGACAAGCCCCTCGAACGACGGTAGTAACCACATGTAGGGCGCCATGACGCCAGTCCCAACCATCGTGATATCAAAGCCGTTCTCGGTCAAGTTCTCGAAGGTAGAACCATAGGTGGGTGTCGGGATTGCTGTTACCGTCGCCGTTGTGAAGAATGCATCCGCACCGCAGCCGGTAACATCGCACGCCCGGTAGTAGAACTTCTGGTTCCCTGAGAGAGGCGATCCCTTAATCGTGTAGTTGCACAGCCCGCCGTTCGGGGTTCGGTTCGGAGTGTCCCATGTCATACCCGACCCTGGCAGCAGCCCCCACTCAAACCAGCAGGCGGTCGCTGCGCCGGACATGGCTACGGTGACGTTGTTGGAACTGACAAGGGTTGCTGCGCCGGTGGTCGGGGCGGCATTACAAACCCCCCCAAGTGCTGCTACCATTACCGCCGCGATGATCGCCATCAACGCATACGTTATCCAAGGCACTTCTTTCCAGTTCATGTCAGTACCCCTGCTCAGAATAATACACCTTCTTGCTGAATATCGCCTGAACCGTCGCGTATATCAGCACCACTTCCAGTATCAGCAGGAACGCGAAGAACGCGGGGAAGATCCACTGCACGGTATTCGGGTCAATCACCGGCGGTTTATCATACGCGAAAGACGAATACCACAGGGTTATCCTCGTGAACACCGCACCGCCCATCAAGGCAAATGCAAGGATGGCGACGGTGTTTCCAGCGAGGCTCAACCCGGATACCAAGATTCTGATTGTAGATGCCATCAGACCCCACCCCCGGATTCATCCGCTGATGTGGAGAGGTAGTTCCACAGCACAACCCCGAGATACAGGAACGGGAGGATGCCGAAGATGATCGAGATGTAGTAAATTGTATTCGCTGCATCCTGTGAGATTGCCATCACCTGCATGAGCCGGTTTGTGACTCCCACAATCTGGTCAACCGCCCGTCCGAGTGCAAAGAACACTACTCCGAGGATTGCAATGCACACGACGCTCCCGATCAGGCTTCCCGCGCTTCCGTCTTCGTTATCCATTAGAAATCACCTTCTCCACTCGGGCGGATGAACCGCATAATTGCCGCGAAGTAAATTATGTAAATCCCGAGCTGCATCAGTACCAGCAACCCCGCTCCGAACGGAGATGCGGGTATCCACGGATAGATCACCGCGAGCACGACACTGAACGCTACAAGGGCTGCCCCCATCGACACGAACATCTGAAGACACCCAACCGCAAGTTCCGTGAGGATATTCGCAGACGACGCCAGTATATCGATTATCCCGACATTCTCATTGATGCCGGTTATCTTGGTCTGTAAGTCGATGTTGGTATATTCCGTCGATGATGAAGGTGCCGAGTTGATATCCCAGATTGCCGTGCTGTTCACGAACCCGACAACCGCCTGCAGGATGATGATGTAGAACACGATGTTGAACATCACGCTGCCCGGCCCGGCAATCCCGAACCTCTCGTGTAACGAGCCTTTCATGTAGACTGCTACTGCAAGGACTACACTCACAACCAGTATCCCCCACATCTGGGTGCCGGATGCAACAGTACCCATCGTAAACCAACCAAAGTAAGTTACGAGCACCGCTGCTGCAGGTACGAGTATCCCTAAGAATCTGGTGGTTCGCTGGCTCGCCATCGCCGCCGTGAGGAAGATTGCGAAGACGCTGATCCAGTTGTAGAAGATTCGGGCTTGTGCAATGGGGAGGAAATCTTCGATATGGAGCGATACGAGGATGTCGTACGGGCCTTTGCATGTGAACGACGAGCCAGCGGTGACGTTCTCAGTTGCCGCAGATACCCCCCCAACTAAAAGCAGGAGTGCTACTATCATCAGAAGATACGTTCGATTCATTTTCACACCGTCCTGACGGCGTTATACCACCATGCATATTGCACGAACTTGTCATTCTTCACCGTGAAGTTCAGTTTCACCGCGCTGGTTCCCGGGTTGGCAACAGACTGGTAGTTGATGTAGGTGGAATTGCTCTTGTTGTATGCGTAATATTCAACAAGGCTCGTCCTGCCGCTCATGTCCTGGTATGACATGTTCATGGTGACGTAACTGGCGTTCGGCTCGTATACCCAGAGGGACTGGTTGTACCCCATATCGGTGTAGGTGTTGTTCGCTGCAGATGCCACGCCAACCATCCTCACCGTATACGACGGGTCTTTCGGGTATATCTTCGTGAACGTCGTAACTCCTGTCGTTGGTTCGGTCAGCGTGACGTTGTACTGGATGCTGCTCAGCATCGTGAACACTATCGCCCCGTCCGTTCCCGTATCCCCGGACATAACCAGCGTCCCGTTCATAATCTGGTTGGCGGCATCCGCGTCCATCCCGTACATTGATACCAACCAGTCCGTACCTGCAGGGAATGTGTTGGCAATGGCTGTGGCTTCGATAGTCACATCAGGCAGTTTCTTGTAGTTGGAGTCCACCGCGATGAACTGGACCTGGTGTGGGGTATACCAAGTTGACTTTGAAACCGTGCTCGAAGATGCGGGAGTCAGTTGCACATCGTGGCTTTCATCCTGGTCAAACACATACGTGACCTGCTTCGGAGTATACCCAGTTGCCGTGAACAGGATGGCATACGAGCCGAACCCTTCGGTGATCCACCCGGTGCCGTTGGCGATGGTGGTGTTCTGCTGGCCGGATAGGTCGTCGATGAGAACCCCCGCAATTGGCAATCCGGTGCTGGAGTCAGTGACGCTGAACATCTGGGTATACTGGCCCTCCATCCAGACATCCTGCGGTGTGAAGCCGCTGGCGTTGGTAACTGTTATATACGACGTTTTATTTTCCCAATCTCCTCCAACGGTATTGTTTACCCAAAGACTCACATTATATGTTCCAATGGCCGGATAGGTGTAGCTTGGGTTCTGTGTTGTTGATGTATTACCATCGCCGAAATCCCATAACCAAGTGTCCGGATTATTTGATGACAGGTCCGTGCAGGCGGTATAAACCCCCAGCGTTACGTTCGTCGGAGTGCAGATAAATGCCGCAACCGGAGCAACAACCGCATCGGACGTTGTTGTGTAAGACGAAGTTATTGGCTCTGGATAGACAATATTTCTCACAAACGCCCAATCCACAGTTACGTTTGAACTCGCCGCGTAGGTTGTGAAAGATATGTTCTGGGTTCCCGTATACACATTCCCAGTATTTTTAACGGAGTTTGCATCGTTGACGCTATTGTTGGTTGACCCAGCAAACCGCGCGATCTCGATAACCCCCATTGTATCGGCAGACCATCCGGCCATTGGTGTGAGGTTTGTACCCCCGGAGTTGCTGTTTCTATACCGCCCCTCATATCCTGCGGCCTCGTTACAGAAATTGGCATTCGTGGTATAGGTTCCTTTCCACTCCATCACTTCCCGGTATGACGTGCTTGCATAATGGGCCGATCTCATGTACGCCCGCAATGAAGTATTTACAGAAAATGGTATACGCGATAACAGTCTACTCTCCGATGCCCCAGGTGAGGTTATCCTGATGTTCCCATCCCCATTCTGTGTAATTGATCCCGTTGTATTCCATTTTGTTGAGTTTACTGACGACGCAATAAAATCGTCGTATTCCGGAAATGTCGCATAGCCGTTCATATAACTTGCTGTCTGGCTTGCATTCCCAAAATGCCATTCTCCAATACTTGCGTTTGATACGGCAATCGATGGGACATTTACCCACGCCGTGCAGTTGTTTGCGGTTGTAGTATGATTCTCTATCCAGAATGGAACCGGGTTTCCAAATTCATCTGAAGCATAAACATCTGCCCAGTCTGGGCGTGTCGATCCGTTCGTATAAATTATATTGTTTGGAGGGTAATATCCCGATACCCCACTTGCATTTGATAAAGTGAATCTCATCTGATAATTGGTCTGGGCACCGGCTCCGGAAGTCACATTATAATAATATAATACATGACCAAGGTATTCGTTAGGAGATGGAGATGTTGGGAAGAAATCTGACTCTTTCAAGGATGTGACATAGATCCGCCAGTTTATCTCATCAGAATATGGAACCACGATCTCCCCAGAACTATTAACGAATGCTCCGAAATTGCTCCATTGCCCGGTGCCCGAACGGATCGCGGTATAATTTCCAATTGTACTGAAATCGCTTGGTGTTATGGAGACAGTCAATGGAACCCGGGGGGTGTTCGCCGATGATGAAACGTTGTTCCATATCAGCGCAATTCTACCAGCACTTGTCTTTATCGCGGCGGCCTGCGCCCTCGGTGATACAACCCATGATGATTCCGGAACCGACCAGGATTGCCCGCCGTCGGTTGAAAGGGATTTGAATTGATAAAGTCCGCCAACGGTACTGGTATTCCTGATCAACGCCATAAGGGTGTTGTTGGAGAACTGGATTATCGTTGGTTCTGATAATGCAAACGTGGGGTGGATTATCCCCCCGCCAGTAGTCCACGATGTACAATTGTTATCCGAGTAATAAACAATTCCTTCATATTTGGTGGAAGACGTGTTGTAAATAAACCCCGGGAGGACAATGCGCCCGCTTGACATATTGATTGGGTTTTGGGACCCCCTGATCAGATATGCACCAGACGTGATCATCGTTGGCGACCCCCATGTTGAACCCCCGTCGGTAGAAGCCATCACGTAGCGTGCAGATGGGTTCCCAGACGATGCGGCATTTGTTGTATCGTAGAACAGGAACAGTGTGTTATTGAATATCGCGAATTGTGGTTCGGAAATCGCATATGTCGAATTTGACACGAGGGTTATCGGGGATGACCACGTTGCTCCAAAGTCTGAGCTTATTGAAGAATAAACAACCCCGCTGTTACTTGATTCTGATGGAGAGTGTTGCCATGCGACAATGTAGGATCCATTTGGTAATTGGATACCTCCAGCAGCCCAGTTCTCAAGAGTTCCAGAATAAACTTGTGTGGATGTGGGAGAAAGCCCGAGATCCGATCCGGCGCTGGCAATACCTACAAGAAGGACAAGCGCGGCGAGTAGAGCAATTATTCGCCGGATCATAATATCACCGTATAGTTCGCGCTGTTGCCATACCCGATCTTCTGGCACCAGAGATCATACGGTCGTCCTGATGTGAAGATACCCAGAGATCCATCGAATAGATACCAGCCCGTCATACTTGTATTCGTCTGGTACAATTCGGAGTTGCTGGTATTAATCAGAAAACAGGTTGCTCCTTCTATCGGCCTGCCGTAACCGCTGGTGATAGTAGTGCCGTCAAAGATACCATCGCGGGCAACTCCTCCAACGCCAAGCTCGGTATATATCGGCGTGGTGGAATTGAGCGTGATGTTGACATCCTTCGTCCCATAGGTTGTCGGGGTGAAGGACGCGAGGTACTGGAAGTGTCCCGTCGCCGTGGTATTGATTGTCAGTCCGGTTCCGAGCAATCCTCCCGTCGCAGTGTAGTTGCCATCCGCTGCCGTGATTTGCAGCGCCATCGTGTTCGACCCCTGCGTGATGGTAACGTTGGCGGCGGTTATCGGCAGCCCGGTTTCGGCGTCGTTGACATACCCTTGCAGGTTAAAGTACGCCTCCAGTTCAGCGTAATCAATGTCAAGCCAGTAAGCACTCCCGCTGGTTCTGTCGGTTGCTATGAGAACCGCATAATACGCGCCCTGCTGGTCGTCTGTTGTGAAGGTGTGGGTAAAGGTTCCCGTCCGTTCCGTCAAGGTGTAGTTCTCGGCGTAGGTTCCGTAGGCATCGACCAGCCCGACAACGTAATCATAGGTTGATGTGTCCCAATAATCGGTTTCGACGGTCCAGGTGATACTGGCTTCGTCGTTATAATTGTACTCGTCGGAATTAAACGAGATGGATGCGCCTGACGCTTTGTAGAGGATCGGGTCGGAAATAGTGGTGTTGATCTTCAGGGAATACAACCCATATGGGGCATTGGCATCAACAAGGGCGGTTTTAAAATCAACATTAATTGGCCCGTCGCAAATCTCCGAATTGCCTGTGTAATTTGTGGCGTAGACCGTCCCAGTATCGGTATTGATCAGATATATGGATTCGTTCGCCGGGCCTCCAGAAAGATACGGGCTGCTCCTCGACCACCGCGCCGGAAACGTTGTTGAGGTGATGAGCGTGTCGTTGTTGGCGTAATAGAACCCATATGCTGCAGGGTTGAGCATGTCTTTCTTCAGGTAATACCATTCCTCAGTAGGTACTGAAAACACATACCGCGAATCGGAATCGCCGATGACGATATTATCCCAACGCTGCAGTGACCCGACAGCGGAGCTGAGACCAAACCCAACGTATTGCGGGTTCTGGGATAGTCCGGTTTTCGTATCCGTTAATATCCCGTTGACGTAAAAATTCGCGGTTGACCCGGTAATTACAAGTTCCACGCGCTCTGCTATGCCCGATGTATTCTCCAGAAGGTCAGATGTAGTAATCGTAGTGTTGTCTGCTGCGTATAACCTAACATAATAACCAGGGTTTGATATTCCTGATATTTGCGACGCTGCGGCGTAGGTCGAAGCATACGCATACTTATTCCGGATGTATATCGAGTTGCCAGCATCGGGATCTATATAATAATACCCATTTCCACCAGCAGACGGGGCGGAATACCCATATGTCGGAGAAGATCCAGAAACATAGGGATACATGTTCGTCAGGGATGTATTCGGCGTCTGGAAATCTTCAGTATACGCCATCACCGGCACTGCAACCAGCATCAGCAGCACCGCAAGCAGGAGCGGGTGTTTCATAACCGGAACCTCCGCTTGAAGAAATCAGTGTAACTCTCATCCCCGCGTTTCTTCCGCTTGATAGCTTCCCGTATACTGCGGGGGAGTTGGATGGTTGTAAGATCCTCTCGCTTTTTTGATTCGCTCATGGAAGGTTATTGGAAAGCAATAGTATTTAAACCAATACGTTAATGTAGACTTATGGGCATCTGCGAACAGATACACGATCATATCCCGGACCCGTTGGACTTTGTTATCGGGGTCTACCGGTTCCATGACAAGGTAAAGTTATCGGAAGATGAGATAAACCGTCTGCGTTTCCACGAGATTGCCGTGCACGGTATCCCCATCGAAGTCCTTGCGCGGGCAAACCTGTTCCAGAACGATATGGCGTTAAACCAGTAGCACCGGCGCAAGGTGCATAATATTCGATATCACGGCAACCGACGTAACACAGCACCCAGACGCGGGTATCATCCACCCATCCCCTTTTGCATTCCGTTCAGTAACATATGTGATCCCTATCGTCAATAACAGGAACAACAGTTTCATTTCAAGC
>Ga0302253_1001554_pt1 | contig 13458 bp, 12 predicted proteins | sample AAG_RA_Trp_MG_FD_193537 | JGI IMG/M metagenome (GOLD analysis project Ga0302253, IMG submission 193537) | Enriched activated sludge microbial communities from anaerobic digester in WTTP, New Holstein, Wisconsin, United States - AAG_RA_Trp | ecosystem: Engineered > Bioreactor > Anaerobic >... | reverse complement strand
TTCACATCTAACGGATAAAGCGGGCTGTTGGTATTAATTCCTAAGTACCCTTGTGTTGAAATTCGTACTCGTTCTGCATTTGCTACATAAAACCTTAATGCTTCAGCATTGGTAGAACCTAAGAAATCACCGCTGCTTAACGAATTTCCTCCTGTTGACCATTTTTGACCACCCTGAGCAATAACATTTATGTTGTAAAAATGCATAAAACTACGATTACAACAACCTTTGAAAGAATAATAGTACGTTTCATAATGCTTGGTTTTTATTAATTAATATTTTATGTTCCAATATATTGTAAAATAATAAGCAAACGAATAATATGCTCTGCACATTGAAATTAAACACATGTAAAATGTGCATTAATTGACTCCACTTGTGTTTTAAAGATGTCATCCTATAATTTTAAGATAATAAAACATTCAAATTAACGAATGCAATATATAAAAGGTTACAAAAAACGTTAACATTTTATAAAAAGTTATGAACAATGTAAATAATTGATATTATGATAGATTACAAATAATAAAATTTTTCACCACCGACCGACAAAAAAATTGAACACAGAATTTCACGGTAAAAAATGATACGTAAAAATTCTCACTCTCGTCGCAGTTGAATATATTCATCAAAACCCGGTTATGGAAGGTATGGTTAGTAATGAAGAGGATTATATTTATAGTAGTGCCGGGGAATTTATAAGTAAAAAAGGTTCGGTAAAATTAAATTTGCGATGAGATTAAGGGAACAAATAAAAAAGAGAACATCCTCGTTACAAACAAGGACGAGAGGGGAACTGAGCATATCGTTATTACATTTTATTATACAAATATCGTAAAAAAATCCATTTAGCCAAAAAAAATCAGCATTCAGAATTATTTTGCAGGATTGATGTGAAAGATTAGGGTGTACTTGGGAAAACCCTCAAGGTTTAGCCGGAGAGAAAGCCAAGCAAAACCTTGAGGGTTTATACCGTAGTTCTCGCAAGTGTTAAGCGATAGCGTCACTTGTGAGAAGAAATAATAAAAGTTTATAACTTGGTGTTAAATTTCTATTATGAGCAGAGCACATAATACCAAACCGCTAACAAAAAAATGTTTTATATTACATTGGTTAATTCCGACCGGATAACCGATTTAAAACAAAAGCGAAGCGTATGGTTTTAATATTTTGTTAGCAAGTCGGTATGAGCGTGGCTATAATTCTATCAAAATTATCGGTGATTTTCCATTCATGTAACAGTTGCTTCAATGTATCTGAAAAATCTTTTTTATTTGGGATACAAGAAATAAGACGCTTATAAATATCGGGAGCAATTTCAAACTGTTTGGCAAATTTTTCTGACGAATAAGAAACTTTTTCAATATGCTGCGGGTCAAACATGCACTTCTGCGGCATTAAAGGACAAGTAATGGTTTCACGCTTAATGCCAAATTCGAAAAACATGCCACATTTGGAACAATAATATTTTCCAATTTCGCGTGGTCCGAAAATATCAATAAAATCTATATTCAATTCCTTTTTAAACGACAGAATGCCCGATAAATAATCCAATGCACCTTTCAACATTTCGCTGACTTTGTTTTTATCCCATATTTTTTGTGCATCCATCAGTACAAAGGTAACGGACTTTTCGTTGATGCGCTGGGCAATTTCGCAACCGGTAGTAATGATAATAAAACTTTTCATAGTTTGCAATGGCTGTTCCTTGCTTAGATTAAAACGCCATTCTCGCAAAAAATCAAGATAAACCTGTGCCAGTTTTTTCCCTGTTTCAAAAAAATCTTTTTCTATGATGTTACTCAAAATATGTTGTGCAATTTTTGGGTAGAACAATCCAAATTTTTCAAGCGATTCGGTATTTTCTGGAGGCATGTTTTCAACGGCAATGGGAGTATTAACGCACATGCCTGTCATAAATGGACAAACGGGTTTGTCCAGCACAAAAAACTTTTTGCACGTCATACACCAATAATGATGGGATGCGGAATAACTTCCTTCGGGCAGGGAATCAATTTTTTGTTTTATTTGCTGCATTTGGCTCATCATATTATTTTCCATATCAATTAAATTTAAAAAAAGAAAGTTCAAAAGTAATGTCTTTATCAGACAAGTAAAGTAAAGTAATTGTTAAATTTTACTAATAAAAATAAATATCATAAGGCATGCGTGCCTGAATACCGTTCATACCCGTCAATGCCTTGTAACTTTTTGCAAAATGACTCAAAGGACCAAATTCTTGTTTTAGCATAGCATCTACAATTCCATTTTGAATTTCCTTAATCAACTGTTCTACAAATGGAAGTTTTTCGGGGTATTCTACAATGCGTGCTTTTCCTTTTATTCCTGCTTTTGCTTTTGCTACGTCAATGGCATGTTCCAAGCCACCAAATTCATCTACAAGACCTATTTGCATGGCATTTACGCCACTCCATACTCTTCCCTGTCCAATGCTGTCCACTTCGGTGGTTGTTTTTTTACGTCCTTCGGCTACATGGTTTACAAAAACACTATATATTTGTTCTACACCCCGTTGAATAACTTGCTGTTCATAAGGTTTTATAGGTCTAAAAGGTGAGCCCAACGTAGCATTTTCATTGGTTTGAACACCATCCACAGTAAGTCCTAATTTATCATTTAACAATTTTTGTCCGTTCCACAACAGTCCAAAAACACCTATAGAACCGGTAATGGTAGTAGGATTAGCGACAATTACATCGGCTGGGCATGAAATGTAATATCCGCCTGAGGCAGCCACATCGCCCATACTAACTATAACAGGTTTTACTTTTTTAGTTAATGTTATTTCACGCCAAATAACTTCCGATGCAAGCGCACTACCACCGGGACTGTTGACACGAAACACCAATGCTTTTATACTGTTGTCTTTACGAATTTTTCGAATTTGTTTGGCTAAATCATCACCACCAATATTATCATTTTTGCTTTTTCCCATATCAATTTGTCCAACTGCATACAGCACGGCAATTTTATCTTTTTTACCCGGTTCATATTTAGCCGGGACGGTGGCATAGTGATTGATTTCTTCCCATTTAATATCTTTAGAAGTCGTATCACCACTTAATTGCTGTAGTTCTGTTAAAATTTCATCGTAATACTTTATGCCGTCTATAAAACCATATTTTAAGGCGATATCGGCATTTTCCAGTAAAAGACTGTCGGCAATAACATTAAGTCGCTCTACAGGAATCTGGCGTTGTTTGCTTATTTCAGAAATAATTTGGTCCCATATCGATTTTACATAGGTAAGGGTTTGCTCCTTATTTTCCGGACTCATCTTATCAAGTATAAATGGCTCAACGGCACTTTTAAATTTTCCATGACGAATAATAACAGGCTCAACGCCTATTTTTTGAAGCATGTTTTTATAAAAAAGTATTTGTGAACTCAATCCTTTAAATTCAATCTGGCCTTGCGGGTTCAGATATATTTTGTCGGCAGCAGAACATAAATAATATCCGAGTTGAGTATAATAGTTGGAGTAGGCAATAACGGGTTTTTTACTTTCTTCACGAAATTTTAAAAGAGCATCATGAATTTCTTCAATGGTTGCCAATCCGGCATCAAGTGTGGTAACATCCAAATAAATGGCTTTAATATTTGGGTCGCTGGCTGCTTTGTGTATATTGAAAAGAATATCATTTAAGCCAAGCATTTTTTCTGTTTTAAAATCGGTCAACGATAACGATTTAAACGGATTATCATCGGTTCGTTCCTGAATGGCATAATCCAGTTTCAAATGTAAAATGGAATTGGGATTAATTTTTTCTGTCGTTTTTTTAGGAGTTATCGTAGATAGTAAGCCAAAAAATATTAAGAACATTACGATGTTCAACAATATAATACCTACAATAGTAGCCAGCACATACTTAAAGAAATTTTTCATATTTTATTTTTTTAATTATTAATCATAAGACGCATTATAAACCTATTAAGTTACATTTGAGGTATAAAATTCGCAAGGGTCAAATTTTTTGGATGAATAAAAACGTTTAAAATGACGACTGGGGCGAAGGTTTATTGGCAACCAATACGCTGACGCAACCTTTACTATTGCAGTTTTCATCGGCAGAGACAGAAATTACCAATTCAACGGTAGAGGCGGCGGTAAATTCAAAATTGAATGTTTGCATGTATTGCTTATTTTGAATATCGTTTTCAAGATTAGTAATTTCTGAAAGCAGTTTGTTAATAGCAGATTCCAATTCAGCAATTTTTTTTGCCGATTTTGCTTTTGCTTTTTGTTCTTGAAGTGAAGCCAACTCCTTTTTTATGGCGTCAAGTTTTTGGGTCATTGATTCATCAACACCCGTGGAATAATAAACTTTACCACTATTATCAGCCACTTTAATCGTTATATTGTCCATAATAGATGATGAAATTTGAAAAGATATTCTATAATCTTTTCCTTCGTTGCAAATAATATTCAGTTTTGAATTTTTACCCGCATAAAAGTTTCCACTTTTTGATTGTATATCATATTTCCATGGGTAAGTAATGCCGCTACGCTGAATACCCATAAAATCTCCGCAATTTTGTGCTATGCTTATTAGCGGAAATATTGCTATAATAAAACTCCATATTTTTTTCATACGACTGATATATTAAACCGTTTTTGTAATTTCATTTCTTAATTTTTCAATTTCATCCTTGAACTGATTGAATGTATCCTGGTCGAAGGAATAGAAGGTTTTTGCACCGATAACTATTTTAGTTTTTACATTTTTGGCAACATCAGCGTTTTCCCTTTTCTCTGTAATTTTATCCATGAGCGATTTAAGATTTTCGAAAGCAGTTAAGAAATTGCTTATTTGTGGTTGGCTTTGCTTTTTTTTGAGCATTTCAATAATGTTGTTTAATACGGGTTTTTGTGAAGCAATCCGTTGAACGATGGGATTTTTTTCATCGTATTTTCCTGCCAGTTGACAGGCTATGTGCATGCTTTCTACCCATCCACCTATGGTAATTAGGGATAACGTATAACCATCGTCATTTTGTTGAAGGTGGTCTATAATATTATAAAACGAATTGTCGGTGATAAAACTGATAGAATCGGCATTCGTAATATTTTTTTCAAGTCGGTCAAAGGTTTGCTTATCAATGGCAGTGGTTAATCCAAGTTGGTCACTCAAACTTTTAACTTTGCTAAAGTATTTAACGGTTTCTTGAAATTTGTTAAACGTGGAAAGGTATGCCATATCTGCTGCATATACGCCCAGAATCAATTTTTGTTTATAGGGTTCTGTGTATGTTTGATTTTGGGGAAGAACAATGGATGCATCAAATGTTGCTTTGGAAGATTTTAGCATAAATATGAATGCATCGGGTGAAGGTACTTGAAAAACAACTTCCGATTTAACCAGATTGGAAGAATCGACAATGGAATCATTAGTATCAAAGGTGTTTTTACCACTATTGTTGCACGAAACACTGAAAAGGCAACAAGTTATGCCAAAAAAGAAAAATATTTTTTTCATCATACAAGAGAATTTTAAATCCACGCAAATTTATATAAAGTATTTTATACTGACAAAATATTTTTTGCAGTTTATACCAAACCGCTAACAAAAGAATGAAATAAATTTTGTTTGCGTGTTTTGGTTAATGCCGACAGACTAACAGTTTTAAAACAAAAGCGAAGCGAATTGTTTTAATTATCTTGTTAGCAAGTCGGTATTAGTATAACCTCTTTGAATGCATTTTGGTATAAGATTTTTGCATAAATACGAATGGATAACATTTTTTTCTCTGTTTAGTCTGTGGTTAATTATTTTGGGAATTATATCAAAATTAAAATATCATCTCGTCAGTAATGACGAGACAAATATCAAATTTCAAAATTAAAATACATAATTTAATTAACTAATTATCACATTAGCAAATTATGATAACCTCTTTGAATGCAACTTGATATAATAATAGCCTTGTTGAAATTTTTATTCTGCACAAAATAACGAACAATGAATATAAAGATTACGAAAGCAGCAACGCTATAATGGCAAATATTCCATAACCCATGCCTGCATAACTGTTCATGGTAGCGAATGCCATATTTATCGATTTTTCTTTTTTTGTATTCAAAATACGATGTTCAAGAATGATAAAAAGAGAAAAAACACCAACAGCAATCCAGTATATCCAGTGCCAGTGAATTAAAAAACCAATAGCCACGACGGTTGAAATGGATAACGTATGCAATATTTTTGCTATAATTAATGCGTTGCCAACGCCAAAGTGAGAAGGCACGGAATGCAGCCCCAATGAATGGTCCACAGAAAAATCCTGCGTAGCATAAATAATATCAAATCCACTAACCCACGTCAATACTACAAAGGCAAAAGGGAATGGCAAAAAATGAAAACTTCCTGTAAATACGAGAAAGGCTCCAATAGGTGATAACGACAGCGATAACCCAAGCCAGAAATGAGTTAGAAAGGTAAAACGTTTAGCAAAACTATAACTCAAAATAACCAGCAATGCAACGGGTGATAAATAAAAAACCAACGGGTTGATGAAATAAGTTGTTAAAATAAATAATAGGCAGTTTAGAATGGTCATCCATAAAACCTGTTTTCTTGTGAAAACGCCTTTGGGTATTTCCCGCTGTGCTGTACGTGGATTTTTTGAATCGATGTCGGCATCGGCAAAGCGATTAAAACTCATGGCAGCGCTGCGAGCAAAAAACATGCATAAAATAACATATACAAACAGTGCCCATGGTACCTGTTCAAATGCCATAGTGCGATACCCAAGACATGCTCCTATCAATGCAAAGGGCAGTGCAAAAACCGTATGCGAAAATTTTATTAACGAAAAATAATGTTTGAGTGTGTTCATGCTGTTCGAAGCAGTTTTTGGTATAACGAATAGTTTTCTTCATCAAAAGTTACAAAATATATTTGTTGAAAAGCATGAGGATGTGCCTTGATAAAAGTTTTTACTGTGTGTGTAGCGATAATGGCAGCTCTGTTTTTTGGGAAATGATAAACGCCTGTGCTGATATTGGGAAATGCTATTGTTTTTATATTATGTAACAGGGCAAGTTCTAACGATTTTTGATAGCACGATGTTAGCAGGTTGTCTTCGTTGTATTTTCCATCATTCCACACAGGTCCAACGGTATGAATAACGTATTTGGCAGGCAATTGATAGCCTTTTGTTATTTTGGCATCACCTGTATTGCACCCGAAAAGTGTTTTGCACTCTTCGAGTAATTGCTTGCCTGCTGATCGGTGAATGGCACCGTCCACGCCACCGCCACCCAGCAACGATGAGTTGGCTGCGTTTACAATAGCATCTACTGGCAGTTTGGTAATGTCGTCCTGTAATAGGATAATTTCTGTTTGTTCAAAGTCATAATGCAACATATCGCCACAATTTATTTTTCCACTCTTTGGCATAGTTAACACCGATGCGTGGAGTTGTTTTATACGGCAAAGATATTCCACTTTCTTCAATCCACAAACCTGTTTCAGGCATTAATTTTTTTTCGTTAAATGTTTTATCTATTTGCAGGGCACGTGTCAAGCGACTCGGACCAGATACTTCGTTTGTGCCGCGAATTAAAATTGCTTGTGGATTTTCTTCTTCGGCAGTTACAATATTCAACATGTAATACATACCGTAAACAAAATAAACATAAATATGTCCACCACTCAAATACATAATGCGAGTTCGTGGTGTTTTGCCCTTGCTGGCATGACAAGCCAAATCTTCTTCGCCTCTGTATGCTTCTACTTCGGTAACGATATGCCTGATGGATTCATTTTTTATCTTGCGAACAATGTATTTGCCCAACAGTTGCGGTGCTACATCCAGTACGTCTTGTTGAAAAAATGATAAAGGAACGATAGGGTTCAATACGGTAATTTGTCTTCTTTCTTTTGCCATTTTTCAAATGCCGCCAGGGCTTCATTTCTCATTATCTGAATAAAAGGTTTATGACGCTTATCCATTGGACGCAATATTTCATCATAAATAAATGCATCGTCAAAATCTATTTGCTTAGCATCGTCTTTAGTATTGGCATAATATACGTGGTCTAAATGCGACCAGTATATAGCACCAAGACACATGGGACAAGGTTCACAGGATGTATATATATCGCATCCCGATAAGTCGAATGTGTTTAAAACCATAGTAGCATTACGAATGGCGTTAATTTCGGCATGTGCAGTGGGGTCATGATTGGTGGTAACACTGTTAACGCCTGTGGCAATTATTTTCCCGTCTTTTACAATTACAGCACCAAAAGGTCCGCCACCCTTATCAATATTTTCAATTGATAAACGGACGGCTTCATTCATATAATCTTCATGTTTGGCTGACATAAGCATTAATTTTTTATGCAAATATATAAATAATAAATAACTATTTTTGTTCCTGAAAATTCATGAATAATGGTAAGTAATCAAACAAAGAAAAAAACAAATAATAAGAAGTCTGCATCCAAATGGATAGTAAACAATAAACATTCCTTTGTTTTGATATTAATTTTATCATTCATACTGTATGGAAATAGCATTACTAATCGCTACAACATGGACGATGAGTTTGTAATAAAAAACAACACTCAGGTTATGCAAGGCATCAAGGCAATTCCAGAAATATTAACCTCACGTTATTTTGAAAATTCACAGGCAAAATTTGGCTATAGACCTATAACCAAAGTAGTTTTTGCTATAGAAGTTTCGTTGTTTGGTATAAATCCACATATCAGTCATTTTATAAATGTACTACTTTTTGCCTTAATGGTATTCTTAACGTTGTTACTTTTAAAAAGAATTTTCAAAGGAAATGTAGGCATTATATTTATATGGGCAGTTTTATTGCTCTGGATGTTTCATCCTATTCACACCGAGGTGGTGGACAGTTTAAAAAACAGGGAGGAAATATTGTACTTTCTGTTTGCTGTGTGGGCTACATTAATTTTTTTAACTTATATTGAAACAGGTAAAATAATTAAACTGATTTCTGCAGTCATCTTATTTTGTCTTTCATACTTAACCAAGCAAAGTGCCATTTCGTTTGCCCTTATGATACCTGTTATTTTTATTTTTAAATACACTGATACGGCTAATTGGAAAGAACTGTTTTCGGTTAAAAAATGGTTTACAGATACAGTTCGGTTACGCATCATCTTTTCAATAGCGGGTTTGTGGATAGCCACCTACCTGATGTATAAATTCCCTTCGTGGATATTACCCAAAGATGAAATTGAACTCTTTTCGTTTGAAAACCCATTACGCTATGACCACAGTTGGGCTTCACGATTTTCTGTGGCTGCCCTTACATTGATTTATTATATTCGTTTATTGCTTTTCCCTCATCCATTATTGTTTTATTACGGACTATATACATTGCCCATAGTTACACTTTCCGATTTTATTGTCTGGTTTTCGGTAGCCATTCATTTATTACTGTTATTCTTTATTTTTCGTTTCTGGAAAAAGAATCCTATATTTGTTTTTGGTGTATTGATTTATTATGTAGGTATTTTCCCTTTTTGCAATTATCTAATGGAGATAAATGGCATTGTGGCTGAACGTTTTTTGCACGGACCCTCTATTGGATTTGCCATTGCAGCGGTAGGGCTGCTGTTTTATGTAGCCAAAATTCCTTTTGATACTCAGACAATAAAATCTGTAAAACCAGCATGGAAGTATGTGTTTTTTGGGATACTGGCTTTATATTCTCTAAAAACCATCACTCGAAACAGTGATTGGAAGAATGAAATTACCCTTTTTTCACACGATATTCAATACCTTGACAAATCTGTCAAGGCAAACGATATTCTGGCACAAACCATTATGGACAGAGTGATGCAAAACAATCCACTTCAGCATCCTTTACAGGAGATAAAGCCATCACTGGACAGCGTCATATTTTATTACAATCGTTCGCTGGAATTATTTTCGGACAATGCAAAAGCATGTAACAATATTGCCAACATTTATATCAATTTTTATCATCAGCCCGAAATGGCTCTTACTTATTTGCTTAAGGGTTATGAAATAAAACCCGATGTATTTGAACTGAATTACAACATTGGACAGTGCTATGAAATGTTGAAAAACGATACTGCTTGTATTCCCTTTTACGCTAAAGCCTTAGAATTAAATGACAATTTTCCAAAATTATGGCAAAATCTTATTAATGCCTATTTCAAAATTAACATGCCCGACAGTGCCAAGTATTATGCCGAAAAGATGCTACAAAAAGATTCCGTTACCGATATACCGTATGTTTCTATGGGTTACTATTATTTGCTAAAAAAAGATACAGCCCACGCCGTTATTTATTGGGAAAAAGCCTTTGCTCGCAATCCAACAGCGTACGACAGGGCTATGGTTTTAAGTAAATATTTTTCACAAAAAAAAGATGTAACAAAGGCAAACTATTATTATCAAAAAGCCATGATGCTCAAATCCAGTCAAAGAAATTAACGAATATAAAATCCCAACATTTTTTTATCGTCCATAAATGCTTCCAGATAATCATCTTTTTTTACACGGTCTGTTCCTTCGTCAATGCCTATACAAATCAAATCGCCTGTTTTCAAAGTCATATATTGCGATACAAGTACAACCATTTGTTCCATAGTAAAAATCATGTTGGATGAAACGCCATGCTGAACGCTTTCTCCATTAATGCTTAATGAAAAACAAATATTTTTTATATCATCCATGTTGGTTTTATCAATCAATGGACTTATTGCCAACGAATTTTCATAAGATTTTGCCATTTCCCATGGCAGTCCCTGCGAAATACATTGCTTCAATATATCACAAGCAGTAAAATCAATGCCTAATGCTATAGCATCATAATAACGATGAGCAAAACGCAATGAAATATTTTTTCCAACCTTACAAATTCTATATACCAACGCTATTCCGTAATGTATATCGTTGGAAAACGGTGGTATATAAAAAGGTTCATTATTACGCAAAAGCGATGTATCAGGCTTCATATAAAAGACAGGTTCTTTGTGAATACTATCCTTAAAATGATTGACCATACAGATTATTTTCATACCTGTCAAATTCCACAAGGTTGTTTATTAAAAATCGGACTTTTATTTTGTTGTAAAAATAATATTTTGTTTTTAAAAATGCAAGGATTTTGCTTAAAAATTTCAAGTGTTAACATAAACCCTAGATACGCTTTGCTACCCACCCTCGACACAGTTGAATATATTCATCAAAACCTGGTTATAGAATGTATAGAGTTAGTAATGAAGAAGATTATATTTATAGTAGTGCCGCAGGGATTTTATTGGTAAAAAAGGTTCGGTAAAATTAATTTTGTGATGAGATTAAGTAAACAAATAAAAAAGAGAACATCCTCGTTGCAAACGAGGACGAGACAGGGGATACCTTCCTTACCAAAAAGAAATTTAAAGATTTCTTTCAGAAAAATGTATCTGCATTATAAAACAAAAGCCGGATTGCTCCGAGGCTCTTATGTAATCATTTTTTAAAATTCACTTTTAACTCATTACTCTCAAACTCCTCTTTTATAGCATCCTTTACAATACAAAAAGGGTCTTTATATTTTAGTTTCATTTTATATTCACCGAAATCATCATTATTACTACCAAATATTGAAGGAATTCGAACCAGTTCATTAAAATTCACATTAAAATTAAAAGTATATTTATCACCACTTTTTAAAAGAAAATACTCATTCTTCGTTGGTATGCTAATCTTAGACCAAAGAATTGGAGATATCATTGGAATAGTATCTTTAAATAGCACTTCCAAATTCCATCCACATGTATTCTGTGAAATAGTAACTTCTTTTCTATTAAGCAAATAAAAATCACTATTTGTATTATTCTCCAAAGAAACGGTAATATTTATTGAATCAGAAATTATATTAATTGGAGTGTTTATGGTTAATTTAATACCATTACTTTCAGATAAAAACACGCTATTTGTTTTACAACTTGCAAAAAGACAAATCATGTTTAATATAATTATCTGATGCCACATAATTGCTTTATGTTAAGTGCTAAAATATTGTATTGTAATACATAAATGGATTAGGAAGAAATGTTCCAAAACCTTTATATCCATGATTGTTTTTAATATAATTTATATAATCAAGATAATTTCCAGATGTAACACGATTGTATCTCATTTCCATCTTATATGCTCTTATTTCAAAATGGTTTACAAAACCACGTCTTGTTGGCACTTTTAAATTACCAGCCAAATACTTTTGGTAATCAGTAAAATGTTTTAATTCATGCCGAGCAGAAGAAAAAGCATAACCTTTTCCTTTATTAAGTGCATATGGTCCTAAATACACATCTGAGCTTCCTGGATTATAATAGCCAGAATAATTTGTAGTTGGGTCATATTTAACGTTTGAACCGAATTTATTTTGAATTTTTGCCATTTTGTCTGTATTTGAAAATCTATCCCACGAAGCATAATCGTACATTGAACCGGCAAAAGATAATCCAAAAGAAAATGCACCTGCGGTTCCCATTATTTTTAGATAATCTTCACCAGAGTAATCAATACCACCACCTTCAAATAAATCGGTTGCTAACATACCTGTCCCGGAAGATGCTATTCTTGTTAATCCTGCCCAGCCTGCTTTTTCTAAATAAGTAGGTAGATTCTTTATAAAACTTGTAGAACTAACTGTAAAACTTGGAGATAAAAGTCCCATTCCGCCAAATACTGCACCTGCTACTGCAGATCCTCCAACTTGTGCCCAATTAATATTTTCTCTTGTTCCTGCTGCTATTTCTATCCCCTGAATCCCTAAATCAATAGCACCACCCCAACATGCAGCATCAAGTATTACCCCTAAAGGTGCTAATCCAATTGGTGCTAAAATTGCTGTAAAAATAAATTCCCCATCCGGATCCGTATATTTCAGCGGATTATTCAGGCAGTAGCTGTAGCGGTTGAAGCTCTGGGTGAAGTCCGGCGTCTGCACGTAGCTATCGGGGCTTAGCATGCGACCAAGTACGGGGTCGTAAACTCTCCCGTTCATATTTATTAATGCAAACTCATTTAGCATTTCGTGTCCGGTGTATCCACGATGCAGCATACTCAGGTTTGCAGTATTATCATATTCCCATGTATCTGGGTTTCGGTATCTACCCCAAGGGTCATAACTTGCATTTTCTGCCAGGTTTCCTTGCTCATCCATAAGTGCAACAATAGAGCCCAAATGGTCGGTAATGGTATAATACAAAGTTGCATTACCCTTATCTATTATATAAACAGATATGTTTCCTGCAGGTCCCGATATATAATTGTCAAGTTCCACAAGGTTGTTTATAAAAAATCGGACTTTTATTTATTGCAAAGATAACATTTTATTTTCACATATATAAGGATTTTGCTTAAAAATTTCAGGTGTTAATATAAACCCCCGATACGCTTTGCTACCCACTCTCGACGCAGTTGAATATAT
>Ga0302253_1001552_pt1 | contig 13466 bp, 22 predicted proteins | sample AAG_RA_Trp_MG_FD_193537 | JGI IMG/M metagenome (GOLD analysis project Ga0302253, IMG submission 193537) | Enriched activated sludge microbial communities from anaerobic digester in WTTP, New Holstein, Wisconsin, United States - AAG_RA_Trp | ecosystem: Engineered > Bioreactor > Anaerobic >... | reverse complement strand
GGCCTGGCGGCATGAATGGACCGGTGGAGGCGATCTGAGTGGCCTCTGCCGCGGAGGATGAAGTCGCCCGTATTGTGGACAAACTCATTGATCTGCTCCAAGCCGAGGAAGAGCAATGAGCGCCCGGATATGGGCTGCCCTCTCTTTTTGAGGGCCATCCATGCAGCTCTTAGCGGAGCCTATCGAGACGGCCCATCAGAGCCTCCAGGATCGCATTTCTTATCTGGAGGGCATAATAGTCCAACTGAAGGAAGAAAACGCTGCTATGGCCGCCACACAAGCCCATCTCATTGACAACCAGGAGATCCAGCTCCGGCTCATCCATGAGCTGAAGGAGAGGGTGAAAAGGAGTCCTGGCAAGACTGAGCTATCCAGAGCCGAGAAGATCGAGAGGTATCTGGCAGCTAGGCCGGACCACAAAGCCACATTTGAGACTTTGAAGGGTCATTTGGGAATAGATAATGATCTGCTCGGGATTGCCATAAAATCCCTTCTGCCATCTGGAAAGTATGCTATCATCAAGACTCCAGGAGATAAGCGAAAGCGAACTTTGGTCATGCTTCCGAGATAGACGAATTTCGTATAATACTATAATCCGTATCGGCTAGATAACTGACAGAAAAAGCGTAAAATCTGAGGTGATTTCCTCAGATTGATTGATATTGATTACTTTTGAGAAGAGAAGAGATAATAAGAGATGTATATAAATGAATAGAAAAGAAGCATCTTGGTCTTGGTTTGACCAGATATACGAATACGAATTTCGTGTATTTCTAGAGGCCTGGTCTCCTGTCGAAGAGCATGTTCCTGGGGATGTACCACTCTGACTTTGCCCCCGCTTTGCCCCCGTCCCATTTATCGCTTCCAGTCGAAGAGCATGTTCCTGGGGATGTACCACTCTGACTTTGCCCCCGCTTTGCCCCCGTCCCATTTATCGCTTCCAGTCGAAGAGCATGTTCCTGGGGATGTACCACGCTGACATCCCTCTGAGGTGTCTGCCGCGGGCGCAGGGACCAAGGTCGAAGAGCATGTTCCTTGAGATGTGGCTCTCTGACCTTCGTTTGGTTCGGTAGATCTTCACCCGCACCACTTTTTGTCAAAGAGCATGTTCTTGGAGATGGGGCTCTCCTGCTCTCCTCTATCGATCTCCAGCGTCGCCGCCTTCGACTTCTTGCCTTCCAGCCCACAGCGCCTTAGCTACATAACGTCCCTGGACGGATCTCTCTCCACTAGGTCCAGCAACCCGTTGAGGAGGGAGAAAGTCGCTCTAAGCGGCTCTCAGAAATTATTAAAATGATGAGATTAATTCTCAGAGAGCCCCAGGGCATCAGCCTTCACCTTCCGGGCCTTCTGCAGGGCGGCCTCATGGTCTACTTTCTTGCAGCTACCAAGATGCACATTTCGGACCTTCCCGCCTTCTCTCCATGAGGCTATCCAATAAAAATAGCTCTGAGTGCCTTTCTTGGTGGTCTTAGACTTCTCCATCTGTCAGGTATGAGAATCAACTCCTGGAAAAGGTTTAAGCTAAGAACGGTCAACAGTATTCATTATGCTGCAGAGAGCTCTCTTACTATGCGTGATATTATTAATTTCCAGCATTGCCTGTGTGGACGCATTCCCCCTCTCTGGTGGAAATGGGATCGTAAATGCTACGGTATATGGAGTGACCGAAAGAGAAACCGTTAACGGAGATGGAACAATCTACTGCATAGACATGAGTGCAGATGCAGGAAGCAAAGATTCTGGATATTGTTATTTTGTGGTGCTGATCGACTCCGAAGATAGGGCATATGGTCCCAGTCCTTCGTCGGGTGCGATGGCCAATTTCAACGGCGGCAACGCTCGTTTATCAGATCTTGCCTCAAACGGTTATAAATTCAGAGACACAGTGAAGATCGCGGTCCCCGAAGGAACCATCATCAAGCGCCTCAAAATTACACCGGATGAAGCAGTGCCAAAAAGCATAATCACCGAACCATTCACAATTGATTGGGATGGTGTGCCGGAAGTGTCTGCTCAAGGTATCAAGCTACAGCTCTACAGTGGCCAGCCAGAGTATGCTTCGGACGGTAAATATTCGTGGGTGTTTGATGTGAAAGTCACGAATTTGGGAAACGGGACTGTCACTGCTCCTGGCTTCAGCATGCTAGACGATTCCGGTTGGATCTATAAGGGATCTAGCCCAAGAGACAAGCTTCTACCCGGAGAGGCGTTAAGGTTCGATGTCGTAGTTAAGGACGTTGGGGCATTCTCGCGTCCATCTGAGCTAATATTCAACATGAAGCCGCCCGTGACATTCGATAATGCGGAGGAACTTCAATCCAAGACATATGAGGATGCATCAATGGATATTGGGGCGTGGGTATGAGACTCTTTGCCCCTTTCTTTTTACTTTCGGTAATATGTCTGCTTTTCTGTCTGTCTGTGGCAGGATCCGCCGAGATTGTGGAACAGAAAATCGGGCCATTTATTGTGTCGTTTGATTTGACTAATTCCTCAGCACAATTAGACTCTGTCGAGAGTTATTGGGACGAGAATGACTCATCAATGTCGTTCGGCATGGTCTATATCGTGCCGAAAAGCAACACGTCTAACGTATGGGCGAGCATCAAGATAATGCACAGCACCCAACACAATGGATTGTTATATGACCCAGAGTTCTTGGAATCTGGCTTGGTAGATCGGGGATTTACGGAGGTACAGACTTATACCAGAACCATCGACGGCAACAGGGACGGTACCTTAACCACCGCCACATTACCCACCGGGGGGCCTTATAGTCTGGCTGAGTACCGGCTAGATGCGAATACCATCATCGAGATACGAAGCAGGATGCCAATGGATAAAGGGACTGGGGACTTATTGAATACAATCCATGTGGGCGAGGTGGTAGAGGTATAGTCAACTACACCCACGGTCGATGCCAGTGGGATTCCGCTATAGGGCCACCCTGCCCGCCTGCGGCAAGGCTTCGGTCATCAAGGGAGGAGAAAAGCGATTCTAGAGGTGCACAGGAATTATTAAAATATGAGAATTAATTCTCAGAGCCCCAGGGCCCCAGCCTTCATCTTCCGGGCCTTCTGCAGGGCGATCTCGCGATCCACCTTCCTGCAGCTCCCAAGGTGGACATGCCGCACCTTTCCGGCTTCTCTCCATGAGGCCATCCAATAGAGATAGGTCTGGTCGCCCTTCTTTGTGGTCTTGCTCTTCGCCATCTGCCAGAGATTGATGTCTTCCAGCCTGGCAGCTCCCTTCAGGGCCTAAGCCTCGGCCTTCAGCTTATAGGGCCGCTCTTCCGGGCGGTCTAGAAGGCTCATCCGGATCTGACGCCCGAAGTGCTGGTTGCGCTGCTAGTTCCCGCGCCTTGCGGGGATGCTATCATTAGGAGTTTCAATAGTATTAATATAAACCTTTTTAAAAAGTTATATGGCAGGTCGGCTAGGTCCAAGCTGACACATCTAGGCTCAGGTTGCCATAGACCAGTGTAGCTGGCCGGGAGAGGCCGGAGATCCCTGAGAGGGCTACATCAAATCGCATGGACTCTCCAGGGGTAAGCTGTCCGGATGCCACATAGCGCCCTCCGGATTCATCTACATGGTCTTTGCCATCATACTTCCAGCCAAATTGATCCACTATGCAAAAGTCCTTGGCGGAGATGGGAAGTATCTCAGATCCGTTATTAGTGATCTTGATATCGAAGGTCCAGACCTTTTCATTCTCAATATAGTAATCTGCAGACCTAACGCCGTACATCTTCATCAACAGAGTTCCGTCAGATACCTCCGGGACTGCCTCCCAGTCGATCGAGAAGGGGATGCCGGTTACATGGCCAGAGAGCATAGGCTCAAACTTTAACCGCTTGATAACGGTTCCTTTCGGGACTCTGAAGCTTATGAAAAATCTGCCTGCAGAATATCCACTATCGAAATAGCCATCATATGCATTATAAAATTTGTCTTCTGTATCGACCAACGAAGCGGATGCCAAAGAGGTGCCTTTTGCTTTGCCTACGTCTACCAGCACGTTTGTCGTCTGATCATCTTGGTCGTCTAGGATGACTCCGAAGACGGTGATGTTGGCCTGGTCGGACTGGCTGGTGAGCGGGAACGCTTCTGCTCCTGTGATGAGGAGCACCAGGGCGAGAATTACTCCTGAATATCGCAGCATAATTATCATTCGCAGTTTATGATTCTGAAACGAAAAAGGTTTTGGTGGTTAGCTGGTGCGCCTCTCCCCATTTCTTATGTAACGGATCTCATAAGAATGCCTATCTCGTTATATAAGAAATTGAGGCGATTGCAAGTTGTTCACACTGCCATTATTGCCATTATCAGGCATAGCATGAGATCAGGTCAAAAGCTCTTCTGGCAAAGTGGACATTCCATAGTCTATGGAATACTGGTCAATCTAGCTTGATCGACCTGCTCATAGCGATCACCTCCGGTCACTGATAGCGATTCCGATAAGCCCATTTCCCAGAGCGTACACCTATGATTATCGAGTCAAACACATATTCAAAAATATCTTGTGGCCGCATACCCGAATGGAAAGTCAGAGGATTCTTGCAGGTTGCACGTACCTCCATATTTCTTGTGTATACATAAGATAAGGCCATCGTTGCAATAGCCCGATACGAAGCCGAAGAGAAGATCAAGGCTAGGAAGAGACAACTAGTCAACCTTAAACAAGGCTCTGAGCAAGACCCTGTTACTCGGAATGTCGAGGAACGGGAGGGATGGGCCTCTCCAGGGGTTAATGTCCCTCGGCATGTCGAGGAGGTAAAAGGCGAATCCGCCGCTATAATAGCCAAAGAGCACGTTCTCGGAGATGTGCCGTCCCGTCGCCTTCTCTGCGATCTTGTAGGCGAAGGATCGGGAGGATTCGCCTAACCCTACTGCATCGGAGCCAGTAGGGTCCTTCGCAGACACTCCTGCGTATTCTGCTTTCCTCGCTTCTGATTATATCTGAGATTGCGATGAGGATCAGCTCCTCATAAAATAATTTAAATAAATGGATGGCCTAAATGAGATGATATGCGGGTTTCGTTCTTTCATGGACTGATTATATTATCGATTCTTGTATTGATCGATGGTGTTGGCAGTTCAGTCGAGGTGTTATCAGATAATTATATTATAAAGGATGGGCAATTAATCCATCAGTACCTAGTCTGTGTGGATTCTGGTAGCATGTCGCCCGATCTGAATCCAGGAGATCTGGTCGTCTTGGAAAATACCTCTAATATATCTACGGGCGATATAATTCTTTATAACGAGTATGGATATACGGATATACACATACTCCATCGGGTCATTGACTATGTACAGAAAAACGAACCAATGTGGGAGGGTGGGCCTAGAGCGCCGTTTGCTGGCTATATCACCAAAGGGGATCATAATGAGGTCATCGACCAGATGGCAGGCCAGACCCTGGGCATGGCCAATATGTCGTACTTCGATCAGCACCGCGATGATATCATGCGGGTGGGCGATGACGTATATCTGGACAATAACACCGACCTGCTCCTTTACCAGACCGAGAACGGAACCTATGTAGGAGATGGGATCAGCTATCTCGTGCCAGTAAAAAGGGAGTGGGTAGTTGGGGTAGCAAAAAACGTTATCCCCTATGGCAGCGACTGGATAACCCTATCCCCTCAGGTTCCTGGAGTCTAGCAGCTTCCGGCGCTCTTCGATGCTCATCCGCGCCTTAGCTAAATTGCGTCCCCGGTGGATCTCTCTCCCCAGGTCTAACATAGCCCATCAAGGAAGAATAAAGTCGATTCTAGAGGCTCTCAGAAATTATTAAAATGAGCGGATTCAAGCCGGTGGACATTTGGACAAAATCGGACAGAAATCCATTAACCCGGCTTATCAAACCACCCATGCCGGCTCATGATGTCCCAGTAGGTATTTTCAATCTCTGGATCAGCAAATGGGTCGGGTTTTTGAGTGATCTCAATTATCCACCTAAGCTCATCATCTGTGCACCTGGAGAGAATACGCTCCATTTTCTCATGCAGCCGATCCCGTGGTGGATGTTTGCGCTCGATTTCAGAGAGCCGCCGATCAAGAGCCGCCGCTTTCATGTTTGCTTCTCCAGCAGTTGCTCCAGGGAGATGGAAAATTCCGGACTGAGATCGCTTTTATGATCTTCATCGACCATGAATTCGACCCATGTGGATATCATGGGCGGCTTTGCTGCCGTCTCTAGGCTATCTAGCCTACGCATAAATTGCCGGATCATCGCCAACTATCCCCCCGCTTCGTGCATCTATGATAGATATCTGCGAAAGCCGGGTCCCATTCCACGTCTTCGGCATTGGGTGCCCTGGGATCGCCTCTCTGCCGCCATGCTGCTAAGATAACTAAATCGGCGAGGCTGGCGATTCGATAAACTCGCCGCTGCTCAAGTTCCTGCAGTCTCTTGTCAAAGGTCGTTACCTTCATGGTCACCGCTCCCGGTCTTGGGCTTGTTCCAATGCCACAATTCTGGCTTCGATATCCGAAAGTTTATCAATTTCCCACAATTTCGCCCAAATACCCAAGAGCTGAGCAATCCGCCCGGAGTACTCCAGTTCTTGCCCTTCGGCGAATGCTCGATCCACAACGCGCCGTATAAGCCGCCTTGCATCTTTCGGCTCATTGAGTGTGATTCCCCTTCGTTTAGGGTTTTTATTCTCTGACATTTATCGACCTCCTGATATTGAATGGTTTACCCTAGCCCCTTTCCCTTTGCTCATGCTGCTCCTGCTCCGGGTCTCCTGCCTCTTGATAATCGTCTGTCTATCCGCCTGATCTCATCCACCGCTCTCGATAGCCTCGCAAGAAGGATTTGGCGGCGCTGGTGGAGGGCTTCAGGCTCGGTCATCCTGAGGCCTCCAGCTTTGTCTGAGGATTGGCTTTCTCTGGTTCCGGCGGCGGTCCGTGCATTAGGCAGGTGGTGCACTCATAACCGCTCTTATCACCGTTTGCGTGGTAGGTCAGATCGTAGGGGAAAGTTCGCCCGCATAAGCAACAGGTTCTCTTTTTCATCTTACCCCTGAACTTCTGGAAGCCAGGATCTTCTTTTTTGGCTGGCTTGATCGAATCTTCCACAATTGGCTCAAGTGTCTCTAATGTCTCCAATGGCACCAATGTCACCAAAGTCCCCGGACTGTCCATAACGCATTCTTTATCAGGGACGTTGGTGACGTTGGTGACGTTGTGGATTTTGGGTACGTTGGTGCCATCGGCCTCTCTCAGAAAAAGATAAACCTGATTTCGGCCCTTTCCGCCGTTGTCCTTCTCTCTCCGGTCTATCATGCCATACTCAAGCATGGTGCTCAGGTATTCGGCCAATTCTTTTGACTTGATTTTAATCGCTCTCGCCGTCTCCCTTTGTGTGGCTCTTCCACCGTTGCGCTTGAGATAGGCAACTATTTTATCAATGACATTCTTTTCTTCGGTCTGCCCCACCAAGTCATAGACCGCCCGAGACATTGGCAAAAAGTACTCATCCGCTAACCTACAAGCTTCTTGGAAGGACGCCAGGCCAATAGGTTTTGAAGGATTGAATCCCGGACTTCCTACTTCAAAGAGCACTGCAAGTTTGACCACCGCCGGCATTAACCGGCCAAAGATCTGAGAAGAGAACCCATCTTTGAGTCGGGCTAATTCTTTCTCTCTCCGCTCCTGCCATTCCTCATAATATGCTTGAGCATCCGGAGTGTAATTCATATCCACACAATCTGGGATGGAGTCCATCAATTCCACAATTCCCCGGAGTTGCTCTCTTGCTATCTCCTCAAGCTCAGAGTGTCGGGCCGTCCCCTTCCTCAGAGGCATATAACCATCTTTCTCTCCCTGTGGATAGAAGAACATGAACCTCGCTAGGAACCCGCTTAATGCATCGTTGGCTTCGGTGTTTGCTCCCAATGCAGCGTCGGTTGAAGCGAAGAAGACATTAAGAAATGGATCTGCGATATTAAAACTGGTCTTTTCCGCTTTTCTTTGACTGGTCCGGAGCATCCTGGTTATTGGAGTGCAATCATATAATTGCATTAGGGTGTCCTTGAATCCTCGCATGTAGTCTTTCCGCATGAGACTTAGGACTCCTGCCGCCTCGTCCCTTATCCAGGGCGCATGATTGAATTGGTCCATGTGCTCGATGAATGCCTCGGGCGAGAATTCATTAGGAACCTTTGAAATTCCCAGCCGTCCCCCCATCGACTCCTCGATCATCCGGACCGATTTTTTTAAGGCAGTCGTTTTTCTCGCAAGGGTTGACCCACCTGCAATATAAATATAGACGTTTGTATAAATTGTGTCTTGCCCTAACTCAAATTTGAGCTTTTTGTCTGTCGCTACTGCCAAAGCGAAGATCGCGCCGGCAAACCAGTAATCCCGGTATGCGTCGGATATCTCTGATCCATATTGCATGAACCTTGTAATGAAATTATCGCCGGGCAGATTGCAAGTGAACTTTGGCCCACTGTCGAGCTTAAAGGCGTTGAACTCTTCTTCGGACATTGGAGCCTTGCCACGCTCTCCCATCACCGCAGCGAGCAATGCCTCTGCTTCTTCAGGGGTGGCGTCCCAAAGCTCTTTCGGTGCCGGCGCGTGGCTTGCTTTCGACTTTGCAATCGCTTTTCTGATCGTCTCATGGCGATAGTTATCGTCTCGCTCAAACCATTTCGTTTGTGGGCTCGCGTTCATAATGATGTGGATATCAGCCTCGTCGATCCCGGCCTCCCACAACCGCGCGCAGAGATTGAATTCTACATCGGAGCGCTTGCCCACAGGAGCGGGCACTGTGAACGCCTCCGCAAACCCAGGGTCGGCTTTAAGCAGCTCTGCAAAGCGTTTTCCGCCCTCGGGTGATACGGTCCCTCGTCCGACATTTGTTGTCTGGGTTGTGGGCTCGCTCAGGCGAACCTCATCGCCAAAATACCCGCGATCTTTGAACAGACCCCTGAATATTGCCGTCAACACCGAGTTTCGATCCTCGATCGTCGGTGGATAATCATCCAGCCTGTTGCCCGTCAAAGTGAAAAACCGATTGCCATAGTAGATTTCTATCTCTAAATCGGGTTTCTTGCTGGCGAATCCCTGCTGGAACTTCCCGTCTTTCTTTTGTATCTTGACAGGATTCTTTGCCTTCAGAAAAATTTTGATGCCTTTGCCCGATGGTGATATCTCGGAATAGCTGTCTAGGCTGTCACATATCGCTTTTGCCTTTGGCTCGATGCTGCCATCGGGATTTACGCAATCATCCAGATCGATCCCCGCGTACGGATCTAGGGGGTCGAACACATAGCCAATACCATCGTACCCCCCCCTGTGGTAGCTCTCAACCACAGTATCGTACGGTGACCAGGATGCAGGGTCAGTACTATCAGCCTCAACGCCTGTGGGCCGGTAAGGGACTTTGGTCGGTTTCCCAGCTCGGGTTATTGTCTTCCATAAGACCCACTGCGCACGTCTTTTTAATTCTTGTGGAATGTTCGCGAAGTTCGGAGCGGCCATTCAGCATCCCCCCCGCGCACATTTGCTCAGGAATCGCCTCTCCCGGCGCTCTTTACCGGACATTCGCTTAATTTTTGCATCAAACTTTTTCAGGTAGTTCCGGGCCACGATCGCTTCAGGATCTCGCGCTGCAATCGCTTCGCGATCCTCGTGGGACAGGGCATGGCTGCACCCGCCACAGCTCAGGAAACCGCGATGATCAAAAACAATCACCGCGCCACACTTTGGGCATTTGGCCGGTGCGAACTTGCCCGCCTCATCGATGGTACTGCGCCAGCTCTGGCCGGTCTTTGTTGTGGACCTGGCATAACAGGGCCGCGCCTTCCCACGCCGTTTTTTTTGCATGCGCTTCGCAGGGAAAGTCCCGGGAAGGACACCGGCCTGATCAGGCCGGATAGTGTCGGAGGCCTCAGTCAATCCGACCACCAGAGCCCACTACCTCGCGAATGTGATAGCCATTCAAGCGGAGTATCGCAACTGTCTTCCCCACCAGTGGCTCCAGCTTCTCGCGCAGATCGAGCGGCAGAGATATTGCTCCCCACTCGAAAGCAGCCACTGCTGACCCTTCCGCTTCGAGAATCCCAATCAATTGGCCGCGGGCTTCTTCCAGCTCCCTCAGTCGTCGGGTGGACTCGTAGAAACCTTTAAATTCAATACAGTCGTAGTGCATGATAGCCTTTTGCAGTAAGGTAAGCGTCGTCTTCGGTGCGCCCGGCGTTTGCGGCGTCGGGTTTTCTCAAATTTAACATTCGTCGTACCCTCTTCTCATTTCCGATCCGATGCAGATCCTTGCCGCCTCGCATATGCCGCAGCCTTTGATAGCGGCCATTTTCTCCAGAAAATTACGCTGCTCTTCGGACAACCGGAGAGCCAAATCCCTAGTGTAATGTCGCATGGCAATATGTCGTCTGGCATGGCATAAATACTTTACTATTACATCACAGATGTAACAAGAAAAAGATTTATATAGGTAGTATGGCATTGCAATTATCTATGTTCCTAGTAGAAAAGCAAAAAGCACGATTTGAGGACTATGATACTCTGCCACCACGGGAAAAGGCAACGTTTACGTTTAGGATTTTAGAGAAGATTCGAACGCTGTTAGACGACAGCGTGGAGGCAAATCAGGTACTAGAAAAGCTGCCTCGCAAATCGAGAGAGAAAGCCTTTCGGGAGGAGCATATTTATGCTCTCTTTGATCTGTTGGAGAAGGCTATCATCGGAGTTGGGATAATGCCGATTGCGCCTTCGCCCAACGGGACTCTATATGCGATGGCAGAGTTCGAGCACCGAGAAAATGATGATTTCTGGGGCGTATACAAAGTAAATCGATTAGCCACGCCAGAAGAGATTAAGCGATTGAATAGCATCAAAGCCCAAATCAAGCGCCTAGAAGAGCTGGTCAGCGATCCCTATCGAGCATCAACCGGACTGACGTTCAACGAAATGCGCACATCGCTTGAGAAGCGCCCGTCTAAATAGCGCCACTTAATCAATATCCCTCCGAAGCTATACCTCTTTTTTCTTCCCCTTTCTGGTCAATTACCGTGAGCAGCTAAACCGCAATCGGTGAAAGCCTAAGCTCTTTTGAGGATACTTTCCGGCTCAATAATCATAGGTGTGCGCGGGATGGTTGCCTTATTCTTATGGTATATGGAATGATTGAGTTGTGAAAAGATTAAAATTTGGATAGGTGAATTAAAGCTATTATAATTATGGGTGAATGGATCGCACTCGATCAAGTATAAGCCGAAGTTAGTTCTAGAACATTATTAGAGGAATTAGGAGAAATGTAATAGAACTAAGCAGAGGAAGGACCGGAGCGCTTCCGTCCTGTCCCCGGGTGGTGCCGCATTCTAAGCACGTTTTGAGCACAATCTGCACACAAAAGCTATATCTCCTCGCGCACACTATGGGCACATATGAAGCACACCAGTATAAGACTCTCTGATGCCCACATGGAGAGGATAGAGGCAACCGGCCAAAGCCCCACAATCATTATCAAGAAAGCCTTAGACGCATATTTCAACCTGCCAGACGAGGCCACAGATCCGGCCAGGAAGCTCATAGATGAGCACGTCAGGCTATACCATAGCACACATATCGCGCATGGAGTGAGCACAGAGAATGAGCACACTATGAGCACGGGTACTAAGCACGTTGTAGCACATAATGAGCACGTCGTGAGCACGGATATCAAGCCCGCCCTGGCTTACATCCTGTCGGAGCTGGAAGAGGGAAGAGAGCCCTTATTACCCGATGTAGCGGGAAGATTCGGCATGTCCACCCAGGCACTTGCCAAAGCTCTATCACCGCTCGGGATCAGGGCCAGGGAGACCAAAAGAAAGGGAGTGCCGGGCCGATACTTCACACTGGACATGAAGGAGAATATGAGCAAATTTATCAAAGATAGTTGACCATCAACTATTACTATTCAAGCCGAAATCTTACACTCTCTAAAGAGTATCATAGAGTGAATAATATAATTAAAAATCTTACATTTCTCTTCTCTTCTCATAACTACCTTTACTCATTTCTCATCAACTTTCTATCCTGTTGATGAGATTACAGCCAGGTTCTGAAATGTTTGATCTACTGGCCCATTAGAGCATACCGATAATAGTAATAGTTGACTGTCAACTATCTCCCCTCGGGCCGGAGGCAGAGATATCTTATTCTCTTATCAAGCGTGCTCTTCCGCAGATAGAACTTATCTCGATCAACCCGCTTGAGTAATCTGGAGAGCACTGCTTTATCTATCCCCATTCTACCGCGGAGCTCTGATAAGCTGATCTCGTGCTTCGGGGCTTCGGTACACAGCTTCTCTATCTTCTCCACTCTCTCTTTTTCGATATCGGTAGGCTCATCAGCATTCCCTCTCAGCTCGTGAATAAGCCGGAGCTGAATAAGCTGATTCTCTATGAGCTTATCATGCTCCCTCTCCTGAGAACTCACTGCAGCGCGCAAGGCGGCACTCTCTGCCCGCTGGCTATCCAGTGCTCCCTCAAGGCTCTCGATACGTGCCTGAAGGGGCTGAATGGCCTCGTTGATGATCTGCCGGAGGTCTGCCAGAGAAATAGAAATGGTCTGCTCCGAGGGCGATACGGGAAAAGCATTTATGCTATGCAAGGCTTCTATCATATGTACAACACATCCTAATTTAGGCGATCAGGGCTTTGGCTTCGATAAGAGGGCTCTGATCACCTATTTTAGCGGCTTTTTCTTCTCTAAGCATCCTCAATTCAGTTAACAATCTCTCGGCGATATCTGCCAGGGTCTCCTCATATTTCCCTTCAGATCTCAGAAATTGAACTGTGTCCTCTCCTATTCGGATGGTGGTCATCCCAGGTTCTTTTTTTGCCATGTGTCATTATAGGTACGTTCTTCTATTTATAGCTTTCATAGTAAACTATAAATAGCTATAGCGTATTATATCAGATTATAACAAAGGATGTGTGTACAAATGAAAACACTGGTGAAAATGGAAAGCCCCGTCACCCAGACCGTCGAGGCAGTACAGCAGTTGATAGCATATTTCAACCACGGCCAAACACCCGAGGAGATGCCCTCATTCTATCGGCTCTCTGGTGAGCTGGTCCTCGTGCAGGCAAAAAAGGGCGACGCGTATTATGTGACCACGCCAAAATCCTGCAGTTGCCCCTCAGCTACCTATAACCCTGGCAAGCCGTGCAAGCACTCCAGGAAGTACTTCCCTCAGCCTAAGAAGACCAGGGAGGAGCTTGAGGCAGAAGGAGAAGCGATCCTTGAGGCCCATCATAACACCGCGAGGAGGTTAGCAAGGCCGCCCGAGGATATCAGGGCAAGCCTCCCGGGATGGCCTGGCGGCATGAATGGACCGGTGGAGGCGATCTGAGTGGCCTCTGCCGCGGAGGATGAAGTCGCCCGTATTGTGGACAAACTCATTGATCTGCTCCAAGCCGAGGAAGAGCAATGAGCGCCCGG
>Ga0302253_1001550_pt1 | contig 13469 bp, 11 predicted proteins | sample AAG_RA_Trp_MG_FD_193537 | JGI IMG/M metagenome (GOLD analysis project Ga0302253, IMG submission 193537) | Enriched activated sludge microbial communities from anaerobic digester in WTTP, New Holstein, Wisconsin, United States - AAG_RA_Trp | ecosystem: Engineered > Bioreactor > Anaerobic >... | reverse complement strand
ACGGGCTACCGGATCCCCGGCCATTCTCACGAAAGGTTCCCAGTACATTTCTTCAAATTCGGGGCTCCTATAGAGGCAGGCCATGACGGGCACGAGAATTTTCATGGCTTCATCATGCCTTCCCAGTTTTGCGAGCAGCATCCCCCTTCCATAGAGGAGGCGGGGATCCTGGTTTGTCTCGTTGAGTTTTCTTGTGTAATACCAGAGGGCTTCGTCCACCAGACCCATGCTTGCAAGACTCTCCGCTTTTGCCTCAACAAGATCGAATGAATGATAATCAGCGTTCTCCGCTTCATCAAATGCCAAAACGGCTTCCTCAAAACGCGAATGCTGGAAGTAGGTAAGGCCCCGGACAAAATCAATTTCCGGCATGTCGACCCTCCCCGGTTTATATTTCTGCAATTGGGGACAACTATGGATGATGATCTGGTCGTTGAGATCCTCCTGAAGATATTTAAAAGATCCATATCGCTCACCGGGATCCTTGGCAAGACATTTCTGGATGATCTTGTCGAGAGGGGTGCCCGTCATCGGGGGCTCGGCTTCACTATGAAGCCGCTTCATGTCTGAGATAAACCGGTCCTGCTCCTCACGGGACCTGTCAGCGGGTGGCGTAGCAAGGAATGGCAGCGACCCTCCGGATACCATCTGGTAAAGGACGATCCCAAAACTGTAGATGTCGCTTTTTTCATTACACAGGTCGGGATCCCGGTAATGTTCCGGGGACATATAGAGATACGTGCCAACAGCGGAGGTCAGGGTATTATGATTGCGGACGCACGACGGGATGGGATGTTCAGAGTTCTTCTGTGGCATAGGATTGGGATGAACCGATGCGATACCGAAATCGGTAATCTTAAGAATTCCGTTCCGGGTGATCATAAGATTCTGGGGTTTGATATCGCGGTGGGCCCTTATTCCTTCGCTGTACGCGTGTTTCATCCCTTCACAAAACTGGTCGGTCCACGAAATGATGCGACACGCAGGCAGTTTCCTCGTTTTTTTGAGATACCCGGCAAGGCTGCTCTCACCACGCATTTTCGGGGCGATGTATTCCATGATGATGAAGAGATTATCTCCATCCCTGACAATACCGAAAGGATGGACAATGTGCGGATTGATTTTTATGGATAACCATATCCTGGCTTCCCGCAGGAACAGCTCCCGGGCTTTTTCTGAACGGACAAGGCCGGGGTTGAGGGCTTTTATTGCAAAAATCATTTTTTTCCCGAGATCCTCTGCCAGGTAAACGGTTCCCACGGAACCCCTGCCAAGGATATCGATGACCGTGTATTCTTTTGCAATGAGGTCTCCAGGTCTGAACGGAGTGTCGTAAGGGGGCATGGTATCAGATATGCTGAAAGCAGTATGTTCGATATATTCCCGATATGTTATCTGCATTGAAAAAGATGCGGCCTCCGTAAAGAGTCAGATCAATTTCTTTCCGTGCTCAAAATTGATTCATCACTCTCACCCCCGCGGGTCAACCGCATTTAGCAGAAAATGGGGTGAGGGAGTCAGCGGCTGAGCCCCATGGTACGGGTGGTGGAGTTGGAGCGGATTTGAAAATTTTCATACCAGTATCCTATGACAAAAGCCAACCACCGGGTTTTAATTTCATAAAGAGAATTCTTTCAATAGAGGAATTCAATTGCCCCGCCCGACATTTACCAAAACGAAAATATCTGCCACAAGGACGTTTGTCAACCGGGAAAAGCCACTTGAACTTTTTCGAAGGACTGTGGCAAACATCCCCGGTGACAGCGTTGAACTCCTGGTTTTTTACGGTGTTGGCGGACAGGGAAAAACGGCTTTGCGTAAACAGTTCGAAGCGGTAATAAAAACCGAGGAAAAATTTTCAAACATCCATTCAGCAGTCCTCGACCTCCATGAGCGGAAAACGATCGATCCGGATCTTGCGCTTCTCTTCATTCGCAACGAGCTGGCCCAGACAAAAAACGTCTCCTTCCCGGCATTTGATCTGATTTTCAGTTATTACTGGCAGAAAGTGTATCCTGAACGGAAGATGCCGGAATTATCCAACAGCTGGCTTGAGGGAGGCATCGAATTTTCTTCAGATTTAACTGCCGATGCCTTAAAAACTGCCATCGAAGGAGCAGTAAACGCCGGTGCTGAAGGTGTGCCGTTCATCGGGGGTGTCCTTAAGCGGTGGGTTTCCTATACGATCAAATGGGGGCATGAACAGTGGTCGTTAAAAACCAACGAAGCAATCAAGGGTGCATTTCCCCGGGGAGTCCCGGAAAACGCAGCCGAAATTGATGAAAAATTACCTTTCCTTCTCGCATCAGATCTTGCAGCACATCTGGAAAAAGATACGGACCGGCGCTTTGTCATTTTTATTGATGAATACGAGCGTGTTTTTCAAGAAGGCGGTTTTGCATCCAGGTCCCGGGATAATCCCTTTGACAAAACGATCCGGGCTCTTATTGCTGAACTCAGAGGCACGTTGATCATCGTCATGAGCCGTGAACAACTGCCCTGGGCCGAATTTACCCCCTCTTCAGCATCTGAATCTGAATGGCGGGCCTGGATCCAGGATGCACATCACCGGCTTGAAGGGCTTTCTTCAAAGGATGCTGAAAAATTCCTGCTCGCAGTTCCTGTTCCTGAACGAGAGATCAGGATGGCGATAATCGACGGGGCAGGTGCGAGGTTGGGCAGTGAAAAGGAGCGCCCGATTTATCCTCTGCTCCTTGATTTACAGGTTGATCATTATGTCAGTTTAAAAAGTCGCGACGCTAATACCATCCGTCCTGAGGACTTTTCCATTCAGGCGGATAGTTTCAGGGAGCTGCGGAACAAGCTTCTTCATCGTCTACTGCGGGAGTATGGCCCCTCCTTTGAAAGTACCTTGAAACGCCTGTCAGTTGCTCGCTTTTTTGATCGCGATCTGTTTGAGTTTATCGTAAAAAAATATGTAACCGGATTTCCGCTCGACCGGTTCACTGAACTCACCGAGATGTCATTTATTGAAGAATCTAAAACGGATAATCTCTTTAAAATTCATAATTCGATCCGGGAGGCACTCCATGAATATCTATCTCCCGAAGATCAGAAAAACACAGATGAAGTTCTTATCGAGTATTATACTCCGCTAGCGACACCGGTTGATTGTAATTCGATAACGGGCGCGAATATCGATGCATTGATTGAACTAGTGTATCATCAATGCCGCTTCGCTCCTGAACACGTTGTTGACTGGTGGGAGGAATTCTCCAAACCCTATATCGATGGCGGAATAGTCTGGAAACTTGAACAGAGCTTGCGTTTAATGCAGGATCGTGTAGAGACATCATTGGGACAAGAGCATCCCGCTACCGCGCGCAGTCTCACAAATCTCGCAAATAGTTTACAACGCCAGGGTCGCAATATGGTAGCCCAGCCTCTCTATGTGCGGGCTTTAAAAATTAATGAGAAAAGCTTTGGTCCTGACCACCTGTATACAGCAGTTGGCCTGAACAACTTGGCTTTAAATTTTTATTATCAGGGTCAGTATTCGGAAGCCCAACCGCTCTACGAGCGGGCTTTGAAAATTAATGAGAAAACCCTTGGTCCCGACGACCCCGGTATATTAACCAGCCTGAATAATCTGGCTGCCAATTTAGAAAAGCAAGGTCGGTATTCGGAAGCCCAACCGCTCTACGAGCGGGATTTGGAGTTATATGAGAAAGCCTGTGTACCTGACGGTGTGTTGAATATAGCCAGCCTGAATAATATGGCTAGTAATTTGGATAAACAGGGTCGGTATTTAAAAGCCCAGTCCTTCTACGAGCGGGCTTTGAAAAGTTGTGAAATAACCCTTGGCCCCAATAATCCATTTACCTCAGCCAGCCTGAACATCCTGGCTCAGAATTTAGATAACCAGGGTCGCTATTCAGAAGCCCAGCAACTCTACGAGCGGGCTTTGGAAATCGATGAGAAACCTCCTGGCCCTGGCGGCAGTTGTATGTTGACCATCTTGGACAATATGGTAAAAAATTCCGATAATTTGAGTCAGTATATGGAAGCCGAAATCACCACCGGATTTGCTTCAAAAAACGATAAGGAAATCCTTGGTCCTGATCACTTGTTTACATCGGTCACCCTGAACAACCTGGCCAATAATTTAGATAAACAGGGTCGGTATTCGGAAGCCCAACCGCTCTACGAGCGAGCCCTGAAAATACGGGAGGAATTTCTCGGCCTGGCTCATCCGGAAACGATAAAAACCATACACAACCTGGCTGCAAATCTGGATGCCCAGTGTCAGCACGAAAAGGCGGAAGCGTATCGAAACCGAATCCACAATAATCTGGGTGAACATTGATATCTCTTTTTCAGTAATCTGTATCGTTGGCCTCATGTCTTTTGCATGAAATCGGGCAATTCCTTTATCGGGAATAAAAATCAGAATCAAAATATCAGGACTTGATGCAATGAGCAACGAACCCGTACAGTCACTGACCAGTATTTCTCATAAAAAGAAGGACAGCATCTGGGCAATCGCCCGAAAGCACATTGAATGGTACATCATTGTCGGGGAGATCATCATTGCTGTGATCGGGGCCTTCATCCTGTTTTTCCCCGAAGTCATACCCTATCGTGAAGCCATTGGCGGCGGCCTGTTCATGCTTGGGATCACCATGGTTCTTGAAGAGGTTATCAAGGCGAGGGACAAGGAAGAACATGAACTGGAAGTACTGAAAGAGAGGGAGCTGCACGAAAAAGAAGTGAATGAAGAGCGGGCACGGCAGGTCCAGCTGCAGCAATCTCTTGACAAAGCAAATGCAGACCTCGAACAGACGAGAAGAGATCTGAGCATAATGCAAGACGATGTTCACATGGTGAAAGAACCGATCTTTCAGCAATATATCCATGCCTTATGTGTTGGTTTTGGGCACATAATGGATCCTGACACGAAAACGCAATGGTTGTTTGACGCTAAAAAATTAGAGGTAGATGATCTCTATACCCCAGAAAATAGTTTTCAGAATTCGAAGATTTTTGAATCACGTCTTGAAAAAAAATTTGGTATTCCAACCAGTTTTGCATTCCAGATTGGCAGTACATGCTGTAAGCTTTCGTATTTTGGAATTGAGAGCAGTAATACAAGTAAAATGCCGATATTCAGGACAATACTCAATGTGTTCAATGTAAAAGAAGAGATAATCAGCGGCGTTGAAAAATTTTATAAAATATGGTTCGAAAAAGGTGGAAGCCCTCTTGGATCAAAAATGTATTTTCTATTGATCTGGATTTATCTTGTTGATTATACAGGTGGAAACACTAATGTAGATTTTCTTCAAGAAAAAATTCAGAGAGCAGAATCCCTCTTAATCTCGGGACACAGAAAAATCGATGATCCAGTTTTCTGTTCAACCTTAAAAACGTGTATTGATGAATCACCCTCACATTTTGAAGGAACTTTTGTCGAGATGTAGTTCCATCTGAATACTCCTTTTTCACCAGTGTTTTTTGAAGTGTAGTGGAAGAATCTGGGATATGGCCGGTCTACCGGTGGGATCGGGCTCTTGGTGGTGCGATGGGGAGTGTGGGGAGAACCGGGAAATATCGTTATAGTGCTGAAAACAAACCGGGATCACATGCCCTTGAAAGCGATTATTGACGGGGAAACAATAATCGGTCCTGATCTCTCAAAAGAGGAATGGGCAGAGCTGAAGATCCGGCATAAAAAAGGGCTCCCGGTCAGGATGTGCTGCTGTGGTGCCCCGGGGCATTTGCGGACTATAAAAGGAACTCAGCATTTTTACCATGCGGTTGATACCGGATGTCCCCATGATAACGAATCAAAAGAACACCTGGAGATCAAGTATCTCATCTACCGGATTTGTCAGGCCGAACAATGGGAGACCTCGGTAGAATTCCCTTCAGCAGATCGTACATGGATTTCCGATGTTTTTGCACAGAAGGATGGAAGGAAGATCGTTTTTGAAATCCAGCTGAGCCCCATCCCTTCATCTGACCTGCTCTCCCGCGATAAGAACTACCAGGATGAAGGGATTGAGTCGTACTGGCTTTTAGACAACTACCTTGACCGGGCAAAAGAATTCGCATCATGGTATGACAGCCTTGTTTACCCTGATGATGACCGGAGGAAGGAACGAGTTCCGTATATCGATCGCTCATTCTTTTTCACCGGGACCGAGAACCACCTTTTCATTGCCAAGAATATCCGGACAGTCGGGCTCCGTGCAAAAAAGCAGACGCTCTACACCACCAATAATTTGGAAATTCCGCTTGCCGTCTGGGTGCGGGAAGTACTGAAAGGAAACTACCAGAAGTATCTCCAGGAAAGCGCCGTGATCTTTCAACGGAAACATGCATTGAGATCCCGGGCCACTCCTGCGTTGCTCCGGTTACGGGATTTTTACCAGAAGATTATCCGTGATGAAACCTATCAGGAAAAGGTCAGGAAGTATTACCGGAAAATCGCCGGGACGGACCGGTTGAGAAACGATAGTGTCGTGCAACAAAAATTCCGGGAAATTTCTGATGAAACCGACTGGCTCAGGCGCGAATATGAAACGATTATGTCGGAAAGTTATGGTTTGTTCTCCTGGAAAAAACTCCCGGGGCAGAGTACATCATACCCGGTTTTCCGGCTTGAATCGGAAGCGAAGATCAAAAAACTGGATGAGTGTGTACGGAAATTCTCGCAGTGGGAACGGTCGTTTGATGAGGCCCTCGGTAACCTTGTCCGGGAGATAACTGCCCGGTCGAAGTGAGGGGTGTGGGACAAGGTCGTCCGGGGGGAGCGAACCGGCCTCCTATTCCCGGGTGGCCCGAAAAAAAAAGTTCCGGCCTCACTTCCGGTCAGTATAGATCCCGGACCCCACGAGCCAGGTATCGTCAACAGGGAGGACATAGCAGAGCTTCATACCCGGCTTTCCCGTGTCCGGGTTGTAGTAGTCCACGTACACAAAACCCCCGCCTCCCTTTGCAGCCGCAATCTCCCATGCCGCCACCTTCACGCCATGGGTATCGGTATAATCCGTGCGGTCTGTGCCAATCGATTCCGGCTGGAAGGGCATTGCGAGCGTTGTGCCATTATACGCGTAGGCAAAGATGTAGCTGCTGCCGGTGGCAAACGTGCCGCTCCGGTCATTGAAGTCGCGGATCGCCTTTGCTGCGCCGTTTGCCTGTGCATATGTGCGGGCCTGCCTCACCCGCTCCACGAGCTGGTCTTTCTCTGCAGGGGTAAAGACCGCCGGAATTCCTGACAGGTAATCGCCGGACGCGATAAACCACGTGCTGTCTACCGGCTGGACGTAGGTGAGCTTGAGCTCAGGATTATGGTCGGGACTTTTCGTGACAAAATAGACCCAGCCTCCGCCCTCACCGGCAAGCTCGATCATCCGCCGGATATGCATCACGCCGTTCATGTCCGTTTCATTGGCCCGGTTCGTTCCGTGCATTGTTGGCTGGAAGGGCTGCGCGAGCATTGTCCCGTCCATTCCAAAGGCAATGATGAAGCGGTCGCCTTTCGTGAACGTCCCGTTCAGGTTATTGAACTCCCTGATCGCCGCATCACTGCCGGACTGTTTTGCATATGCTGCGGCCGATTCGACAAAACGGGAAAGACTGGCATTCTGGCCATCGGCGGTCTGCACCGGCGCGATCACAGCCGGCGTCCCCGTTGTCGCAGGAGCCGGGGAATTCGCTGACGGAGCGGAGCACCCCGCGGATATGATGGCGGCCGCAACGAGGAGCAGCACGAGGGAAAAGAACGTTGCTTTCATACTACTGGGTTTACCGGCAGTTCACCTTGAACATTGCTATTATGTCCGTGAGGCCGGGCAAGGGCTGTCGGAACCTGATCGGGAAAAAACGTATACATTTTTCGCATACCCGCAAACAACGTCCCATGAACGTCCGCCGTCGTCCCGGTCACAGTCCGGAACAAAAAAAGAAAAATTACCGGATCTTATCAGCTGCAGTCTCCGCCATCTGACGGAGCGTCTCGAAATCTGTTTTTGTCCCGTTTGTCTGGAACTGCTCGAACACGTCGTATTTCACAAAGGCAATCATGTACAATTGAGAATTATCACTTCGGTCGGAGGCTATCATCGCACGGCTGGAATCCCCGATGGTCGGGAGGGAAATTTCTTCAACAGTGACATTGCTGTCTTCGGCCGACCAGTTTTTCCAGTTGTTTATTGTATCGGGAACGATGAGCGTGATGTTTTCAGCTGTGTAGACGGAGATGACCTGTTGAAAGATAGGTCCCTCGGACACATTCCCTCCGGTTTTCCTATAATCAACATAATACCCGCGTTTCCAGCCGTGATCTTTTGCCCAATCCCGCATATTAGAAGCATTCCTTTCGCCTTTTTCCAGCAGGGTGAAATTACCCGGAAGATCCGCCGGCTGCAAAGCCATTTCTGCCGGTGAAACCGTTGAAATGCCGGGGGTGGGAACCGGAGATGGTGCCGGTACCGGAGACGACGGGGCCGGGGATGTGCACCCGGCACATGCGAGAAGGATGAAGACGGCCATGAACAGTATCATGGTTTTGAGGTAATCGTTTGTCATGGGATATTAGTGCCCGCCCGGAACGATGAAAGTATGCATAATTCCGGTCGTTTTTACGGGTGAAAAAATGGCCTGGCTGGATTTCCCGTCAGGATTTTTTCGTAAAGGAGAGGAGCGCTGCACCAAACAGTTTCACCCTCCCCCCGCCTTTCCTGTATTATCTCAATCATCTGAGAACCGGATTCATGCAATTCCTCTGGTGTGGATTTCATCTCTCCTCTGAAGAACGACAACACGATCCTTTTTGTAACCCGGCGCTCCTCCCCTGTGCAACGATCGAGTGTGCATTATTCCGAGAGGAGGCGCCGCTGTGCGAGCACCTGATGAGGGAGGGTACTCCATGAACGGGGGATTTTTCGTGACAGGTTAAGCCAGTTATGTATGAGGTCCTGATTCAGCGTTTGGAAAAAGGATTTTTTGAAGAAACCCGGGCAATTGCCCTGCTCGCAACAGTATCGTCAGAAGATACACCTGACGCCCATTTTTATATATTTTATTTACATATTTTAATGAGTAAACCACACCGGTGAACGATCATGGCAAAACCTATTGAGATCGGACTCGTGCTCGAAGGCGAAGATGCACAAGCCTTCACGAAGTACCTCCGGCACCCGACATTTACCCGCGAAGGCCTGGACCTGATCCGTGAGGCAAAGCACGACGCGGAGAACGCACGGCTTGAGTAGCTACCATGCACAGATTCCTCATCGCAATTGAAAAAACCGGAAAGAATTTTTCGTCCTATTCTCCGGATCTTCCGGGCTGCGTTGCAATTCGAAGACGATGTCTTCTCTTTCTCAAGGTTTGATAACCTTTCGAATCTCAAAGACTCCGTCCTCTCGACCTCCCGGTCTGATGACCCGTCGGTCCGGAAAAACCCGCGAGGAGACTAAAAGAGCGGATACATGAAGCGATCGAAATGCACATCCGCGGCCTTATTGAAGACGCGATACCGGTTCCGAAATCCCATTCGTCTGCAACGTTCGTGGCAGTCCAAGCAGAATAAATAAAAAAAATTGTGTACCTTTTTTCATTTTGTAGAAATCCGTAATCAGATGAATGATTCAGATTTTCACGCGAACGGGATCTTTTACCGAAGCGAAATCGCGATCGAACGTCGCAAGATTTGGAATCCTGTTATCCCGGCACGTAGCCACAATCAGTGCATCATTAGGGAGAAGGGCATATTTCCTTGCTATCTCTTCAATGCGCTGGAGGTTCGTGGAGTCCTGAACGATGGCCTGAGCGGAGAAGAATTCATTCAGGTGGCTGATGAATTCATCAGCGAAGCCATACCCTTCCTCGCGGATATGCGTTTTGAGTTGGGTTGTATTCGTAATTCCGTACTGGTCTTCCGCCAGCAGACGGAGACCGATAAAGAACGCCTCTTCATAAACGGACATGCTTGCAGCACAGCTGCCGGAGAATGACGCGTAAAAATTCCGTGCCCTGTCTGTCGTATCGGTCTCAATGATCAGAGGGATGATAAAAGATGTGTCTAGGAAGAGATCCATGACTCGTCCCGGAGGGTGCTGATTCGGCCTGATGCAGGTTTCTTCTTCAGCTGTATAGGTTCGAAGGGCAGTTTCTTCTCAATAGTGATCCGAATCCGTTCCCCCTCCCTGAGCTGAACCTTGCCAACCGGTTTGAGGACATTGTTCTCATAAATGCATTCGATTGCCTTACCCATGAAGCCCGACTCCCCGCGTATGATCGATATATGCCGGGAATTATTATAGGGTTTGTGCAGGATTTTCGCGAGAGTCTCCTACTCCGGAAGTGGGGCTGCGACAAACCAGGAGGGATCCGCAACGGACTCCTGCCCACCCCTCCCTTAGTACGAGGGGGGGAGGGTGCCGGCATTTCCGCGGCAACACAATGGGAGGGGTAGCTACCCCTGCCTGAGCAGGAGGGGTGGGTACACCCCTGTCCGGACAGACATGTGGGGATGGTCAAATCCGGGCCCGTAACGGGCTCCGTTTCCCCTCAAAATCAGAAAATTTGTGACAGTTTCGCCAAAAAGCGTGACTGTTTCGCGAATTTCCCTGATGTTCCTGTTTGTTTTACGACGGTGGATTGGTCCCGGAGCACAGGACAATATGGGACAATGGGGGCGAAGGATTGGGAAGGGGGGCAGGGGAACCCAGGGGGGGTCAGGGACAAGGTCGTCCGGTGGGTTCTACGGGGGGGTGTTAATTCGGGTGCATATTGGGCCCGATGATAGCATGTGCAAAAAATTACTCCATTTCGTGATATTTTTTAGCATTTTCAAAGAATGAGATTCTATTAATGAATTTTTTTACAGCAGTGAATCCTCCTTCGATGTAAATTATTGCAATGAGGGCCTCGAAATACATAGCCAGGCATTTCTTTCCTGTTTCGGCGCAGCGTTCGCTCTCACTTTTTATGATATAATTTCCCAGGCTTACCGGAGGATTTTTTGCAATGAAATGAAGGGTATAATTGTTGCCATACCGTTCCCGCAGAGCATTTAGATCCTGTGCTGAGTTTATGTTCGTCCTATCAAGAAAATTGTCAAAAATCAGGAAATCGATAACTGTATCTCCAATAGTTGCGAGGTTTTTTTGACAATCGGGTTTTAGGTATTTCTTAAACAGATCATCTTTGGGATCGGAGATTTTTCCATTTGTCGTAAGCGCAGTGATCGGGAGAATACGGTTTGAAAATTTTTGCAAATGAAAATCATTTTCAATCTTATCGCAAAGTGCATCCTGTTGTTCTTCCCACTTAAAGCTCAAACGTTATCCTGACTCCCCAGCTCCCGACCCCGCCGAGTTATTTCCTTTCCAGATGGCTGAATTCTTCATATGATTTGATTTGAGATTTTGTTATCGAAGGTTTCTGGTTTTCAATGACGTGCATCATTAAATCAGCGGTGATCTCATCAAGTTCCTGATCTCCAGCTATTCGTCCAGCGGATTCAATTATCGCAGTGATATCCGAACTGGAATAGTCTTCTGTTGCCTCTGCGAGTTTTGTAAAATCAATATCATCAGAATGGGGAATTTTGGACAATCTTGATCTGAATAATTCTTTTCGCGCCTCCAAATCCGGTGGAGGTACCGGAATCACTTTGTCCATACGTCCGGTTCGCATAACAGCACGATCGATCAGATCGATCTGATTTGTTGCACCGACAACCAGGATTCCATGTTTGCTGGCATTATTCAGATGTGTGAGAAATTCATTGATCTCTTCGTTCTTGAATTGACCTTCGGCACCAAGCGATTCACGTTTTGGCACTAATGCTTCGAACTCATCGAAAAACAGGATGGTCGGTGCATTATCTTTTGCCTCAGTAAACACTTTCGCGATGTTATCGGATGTTTCATGAATGTATTTTGAACCGATCTTCGAGGGAGGGACGTTGATGAAGTGGTATCCGACCTCTTCAGCTAATTTTTCAACAATGAATGTCTTGCCACATCCGGGAGGACCAAAGAGTAAAATTCCATTGGGAATGGTCACATTGAATTTTTCATAGTTTTCAGGATTTTTCAGCGGTTTGATTACATCCCTTGTCAGCTGTTCTTTTAATTCCTGCATTCCGGCAACGCATGCGAATCCTTTCGGTTTCGTGTCCTTCGTCTTTTCAACGGGTTTCTGAAAGACTTTTTTTCCTTGAGATCTCGTACTTGCAGGTCTGGGGGTTGTTTCTGAAATGTCTGGTATTTCTTTATCACTTCCTGGGATCGATGATGATAGGGAAGTTTGGATTGAATCCTCCTGAGCGAACTCACTTGAATTTTCATTATTTTTTAACAGAACCTCGTCTTTCCCTTCAATGGCATCCTCATTCGAATCATTAATTTCCAGAGCTGTTTCAAATGCTTCAAGGGCGTCTGAATAATTCTCGCTTGCCAGGAGTACTTTGCCTTTTCCAACCCATGCGCTGTCATTATTCCAGTCTAATTCGATGGCGTTCTCGTAGGATTCATGAGCTTCGTCAAGATCCCCCAGTTCAACAAGACAATCTCCCTTATATCTCCAGATATCAGAATCTGAATCATCAGATTCTAGGATTGTTTCAAAGGATCTTAATGCCCGGCGATATTTATCGAGGTCAAATAAAAATAATCCCTTATAGATCTCGAAATTCCGGAAATTTTGATCTTTAACACTCTCAATATCCAGTGTCTCAAGAAAAGTCTCTGTACTATGAAGAATGGATTCTAAATTCTCCAATTCATTTAGTCCACGTTGCGAATCCAACTGGAGTAAAAGAAATTCGAAATATTTCATGGAAAGAGCATTAAATTCGTCGTATAATTCCGCAATCTTCGGAATAAACTTCTCTGCTTTATCCGGACGACCTGATTCGATCGCATTATTGTAATCCTTCTCTACAACATCAAGGTGAGATATCACCCGGTTCAATTGTTCGAGTGTACTATCAAGATCCTCTTTTTTCGAGAATATATTTTCAAACATGTTTTATTCAAAGGACTTTTTGCCTGATTCTAATATAAGGTTTTCAATATGTCCCATCATTCCGATTTTCTGTAAGGTGTGAGGGAGGGGAGGTTACCCCCCTATCCCGTAGGGAAACGGGGGCTGCGGAAATCCGGCCGCCTATTTGCCCCGGATTGCCCACTTTTCCGGCATCAGAGGGAATAATTCCGGGAAATGAGGGAATAATTCACGTTTCATTGACCATTTTCACGTCTGAAAACCAGAGGTAAATTTTAGCCACATTCTTTTGGCCGATCCCCAGCCGGATCGCACTATGAGCTGGGGGATGTGGGGAAACCCCCCTTTTCAGGGAACGGTCTACGACGGGACATCCTTCAGGATACGAGGATTATCCAGAAATCGAGGATACCTGACGGGCCCTGTTCCTTCTAGAGATGATGCGGGAATCCGGCTGCGGACAGGGCCCGGATTCCCCACTTTTC
>Ga0302253_1001545_pt1 | contig 13487 bp, 13 predicted proteins | sample AAG_RA_Trp_MG_FD_193537 | JGI IMG/M metagenome (GOLD analysis project Ga0302253, IMG submission 193537) | Enriched activated sludge microbial communities from anaerobic digester in WTTP, New Holstein, Wisconsin, United States - AAG_RA_Trp | ecosystem: Engineered > Bioreactor > Anaerobic >... | reverse complement strand
TCTCCGTCTCCCCCGACCGGAGTGAAGAACACACCACCGGCCGCAAAAATGCCTTAAGATTCCAGTTTTCCCCTTCTTTTCCCTCTTTTCCCGGGGATGTTCGCCTCCTGCGACAGGGAAAGACGTGACTGCATTTTCTGGACGCTAAAAACCTTAATCAGTTTTTTCAAACCCCGGTTGATGTCGTTCAACCCCTCCTGGGATAACTCGGACAGACCAGACACCAGGTGCCCTTGGACCACTTCCGGCGCCTCCACCACGAGTTTTTTACCCGATGCCGTCAATTCCACCCAAACAACCCGCCGATCCTTTTCACAGCCGGACCGTCGGGCCAATCCTCGGGATTCCAGACGGTCGAGAATGCCAACGACCGTTGCGGGATGGAGGTACATGCGCCGGGCAAGATCGGAAACACGCAGAGTGGTATTTTCAGCCATCAGTTTGATGGCCCAGAGCTGAGGGGAAGTGAGACCGGTCTGTTTCTCCACCTGCTTGGACTTTTCGTTCAGAATCTGGAACACACGGCGCACATTATCGGCGATATCGGCAATGATCATTGTCTTGGCTTCCATGATCCAACCTCCTGTCAAGGGTTGCTGACCGTTACTTAATCATTATCCCGTTTAACTCCCATAATTTGTTTTCCAATTTTCTCTAATTTAAATCCTTGATACACCAAAGTCAAATCCGGAGAAGATTAAAATCGGGCCCGTTGGAATGCCCATGTGACAACGAACAGATGGATATTTCTAAATATTTACCTGTCCATTCCTGATGAGCCAGGATAACTGTTTGGTACGGCGGCGAGGTAAAATCACCCTTGTCATCCCCCCGAATATCTGATAGTTCGACACCGTATGATGGAACAAATCCTGACCGTTACGGCCCTGACGGAAGAAATCAAGGATCTCCTCGAAGGCACGTTCGACCTGGTCTGGGTTGAAGGGGAAATCTCCAATCTGCGTCGTCCGGCTTCAGGACACATCTATTTCACCCTAAAGGATGACCAGGCTCAAATCCGGGCTGTCTGGTTCAAACCCTTCCCCGGTGCTCGTGTCAATCTGTCTGCCCGCCGTCACGCCTTGGAACTGGAAGAAGGGATGTCGGTGGTTTGCCGAGGCCGCATCAGCCTCTACGCTTCCCGGGGAGAATACCAGATTATTGTCGACAGCATCGAACCCCGGGGAATCGGCGCTCTCCAGAGGGCGTTTGAACAACTCAAGGCACGGCTCGGGGCGGAGGGGCTTTTTGACGACAGGCACAAAAAGTCCATTCCCTTTCTCCCCATGCGTATCGGTGTCATTACCTCGCCGACCGGCGCCGTCATCCGGGATATTCTGCATGTGACAAAGCGCCGTTTTCCTTCGGTTTCACTGCTGATCGCCCCCGTTCGTGTCCAGGGCGTGGAAGCACCGTTGGAAATTGTTCAGGCGATCAGGGATATGACCGCCATGGGAAACGTGGATGTCCTGATCCTGGCCCGGGGAGGCGGCTCCTTGGAAGATCTGGCCCCTTTTAACGATGAGGCCGTAGCCCGGGCTATTTTCGCCTGCCCGATTCCCGTCATATCCGCCGTGGGCCATGAAACGGATTACACCATCGCCGATTTCACGGCGGACCTGCGGGCGCCGACACCTTCCGCCGCCGCGGAGTTGGCTGTTCCCTTCCGGGACGACCTGATCAGAACACTGTTTGATCTGCGCCGCCGTTTGAACCGAAGCCAAACGCACATATCGGAAATGTTATCCCGGCAGGTCACGTCGCTCCGGGAGCGTCTTAAAGACCCCCGTCGGCTGGTGGATGATTACCGTCTGGCTTTGGACGACTATGGTGAGCGGATGCGAATACGCCTGCGTCAGCAGCGGACCAACTATATGGATCATCTTCACCACCTGCATATTCGCCTCACGCAGGCCAGTCCCCGCACAAGGCACCGGCAGATACGTTTTATCCTTGAATCTTTATTCAAAAATATGGTAGCCGCTATGCGACAGCGGATTGAGGCGTCCCATCAGATCCTGAAGAATGATATGTCCCTGCTGGAGTCATTAAGCCCCCTTGCGGTCCTCCATCGGGGATACAGCATCACACTTCGACCGCAAACGGGCGAGGTGATCAGGACGGTCACAAAGGTGCGGGAGGGGGAGGAACTGACGATTCTACTCGCGAAGGGACGACTGACGGCGTCCGTCAAGTCTCGCCGGGAAGACAATACGGATACCCTGTTTCAAAACCTGAACCGGGCAAAAAAACGGGACGGAGAAACGGATGACTTCGATTCCAAGTTTGACCTTCCGAAAGGATGATAAAACCATGGCAAAAGACAAATTTGAAGACAACCTGAGCCGTTTGGAAGAAATCGTTAAAAAAATGGAAAGCGGAGACCTGTCCCTTGAGGATTCCCTCAAAGCCTTTGAGGAAGGAATCAAACTGTCCCGGATATGCGCGAAAAAGCTTGACGAATCGGAAAGACGGGTGGAAGTTCTGCTGAAGCAGGACGGGGAATTAACCGCCGCCCCATTCTCGGAAGAAGATTAATCATATCAGGCTCCTGGGGTCAAGTTTCAAGCATGCCTGAAAAATAAACCCGATATAGAAATGGAAAGAAACGAAGATTTTCATGAACTTAGACAGTTATTTAACCGATCATCAGAAAAAAGTCGATCAGGCCCTCCGTGAGTATCTACCGCCGGAGCACACCTACCCGACGATCATTTTCCAGGCCGTCCGCTACAGCCTTTTTGCCGGAGGGAAAAGAATCCGCCCCATCCTGTGCATGGCCTCTGCAGAGGCGCTCGGCGGGAACGCCGATGCGGTCCTGCCGGTCGCCTGCGCGCTGGAGATGATCCATACCTATTCCCTCATTCATGATGACCTGCCCGCCCTGGACAATGACGATTACCGGCGGGGCATTCTGACCAACCACAAAATTTTCGGTGAGAACATCGCCATATTGGCCGGCGACGCCCTGCTGACGGAAGCTTTCGCTCTCCTGTCCGATCCGAAACACGTAACAGATACCGATCCGGCCATACATCTGGATATCATTCACGATATTTCCAATGCGGCGGGTTTTTTCGGAATGATCGGCGGTCAGGTCATGGATGTACAGTCCGAAGGCAAAGAGTTCGATATGTCCACCCTGCAATATATTCATTCCCGCAAAACCGGAGCCATGATCGTCACCTCCATCCGCTCAGGAGCGCTCCTCGCCGGAGGTAAACCCGCTGAAGTGGACGCCTTGACCCGGTACGGCACACAAATCGGCCTGGCTTTTCAAATCGCCGACGACATCCTCAATGTTGAAGGAGAGGAACAACGGATAGGGAAACGCACCGGAACGGACAAGGACCGGGGCAAGGCCACCTATCCGGCCCTGGTCGGTGTCGAGGATTCCCGGAAAAAGGGGCGGGAACTCCTGGCGGACGCCCTGTCGGCCATTGCATTGTTGGACAGGAAAGCGGACCCCCTGCGTCTGATCGCCCGGCACATCGTGGAGCGTGATTTTTAAGCGCGAAGGTGAATCCGTCCGGCATGAATCGAACGACCGGGTGGGAGATAATAAACAAGGCATCAGGATGAAACGAAAAGCAGGAGCGGAAACAACACCGGAAATACCCCAGGGACCGGTTCTGGATCGCGTCAATCTGCCCGAAGACCTTAGAAAACTCGGCATGGATGAACTCAATCGCCTGGCCGACGAAATTCGTCTCAAGATCGTGCAGACCGTGTCGCGAACGGGCGGGCATTTGGCCTCCTCGTTGGGGGCCGTCGAACTCACCCTGGCTCTCCATTATGTCTTCGACACGCCTAAAGACAAACTGATCTGGGATGTGGGCCATCAGTCCTATGCCCATAAAATCATCACAGGGCGGAAAGAACGTTTTTCCACCCTGCGACAGCGCGGCGGCATCAGTGGTTTCCCCAAACGGGCCGAAAGCGTTTACGATGTCTTCGATGTCGGCCACAGCGGCACATCCATTTCCGCCGCATCGGGAATCGCCGAAGCGCGATGCTTGAAAGGCGAAAACTTCAAGGTCATCGCCGTCATCGGCGACGGCTCCATGACCTCCGGCATGGCCTACGAAGGCTTAAACTGGTCGGGAGACCGCCATAAGAACCTGATCATTATCCTCAATGATAACGAGATGTCCATCTCGCCCAATGTGGGCGCCATGTCCTCCTACCTGAACCGGGTCATGACAGGTCAGACGGTCATGAAACTGAAAGGCGAAATCAAGCACTTTTTGAAAACGATTCCCTCCGTCGGCCCTCAGATGCTCAAGTTCACCCAGCATGCCGAGGAGTCCCTGAAGACTTTCTTCATCCCGGGAGCGCTTTTCGAGGAACTGGGCTTTACCTACGTGGGTCCCCTGGAAGGGCACCGACTGGATCATCTGATCAAAAACCTGAGGAATGTCAAGGAGCTGGAGGGACCCATCCTGGTTCATGTCATCACAAAGAAAGGAAAAGGATATACGTTCTCGGAACAGGAACCGCTCAAGTTTCACAGCACCGCCGCCTTCGACGTGGAAACCGGGAAACCCCTGAGCCAAGACGAGACCATTCCCACCTACACCAAAGTCTTCGGAGACACCCTGATTCAGTTGGCCGCGGATAATAAAAAGATCGTTGCCATAACCGCCGCCATGTGCGAAGGCACAGGACTCGACCGTTTCGCCGCCTGTTATCCGGATCGCTTTTACGATGTCGGCATTGCCGAACAGCACGGGGTTACATTTGCCGCGGCCCTCGCCACGGAAGGCGTCATCCCGGTCGTGGCCATCTACTCCACCTTTCTCCAACGGGCCTATGACCAGATCATTCATGACGCCTGCCTCCAGAACCTGCATGTCGTTTTCGCCCTGGACCGGGGCGGCCTGGTGGGTGACGACGGGCCCACGCACCACGGATTGTTCGATTACACCTACCTGCGGTCGATCCCTCATATGATCGTCATGGCCCCCAAGGACGAAAACGAACTTCGCCATATGCTGAAGACGGCCATGGAAACAGAACAGCCGGTTTCCATCCGTTATCCCCGGGGCAAAGGGGCAGGTGTTCCCCTGGACTTACAACCGGAAAAAATACCCCTCGGCAGGGGGGAAATTCTCCAGGATGGTGAAGACTTGGCCATTGTCGCCATCGGGTCCACTGTACTCCCGGCCCTGGCGGCGGCGCAGGATTTGCTCAATGAGGGCATCCGTACCACCGTTATCAATGCCCGTTTCGTCAAACCCCTGGACGAGGATCTCATCTGTCGGGTTGCATCCACCTGCCGCCGGTTAATCACCGTCGAAGAGAATGTCCTGACCGGAGGCTTCGGCAGCGCCGTCCTGGAAATGCTGCAGGATAATGGTATCACTGAAATCCGGGTCATCCGTCTCGGCATTCCGGATGCGTTTGTCGAACATGCCACGCAGGCCGAACTCAGAAAGACTTACGGCATCGACAGAGACGGGATCATCGCGGCCGCCAGAAAAATCACAGGGAAAACGCCTTGATAAAAAAGGAGAGCAAAGTCAGGCTGGACCGGGCGCTCGTCGATCGGGGCTTGACGGCTTCCCGGGAACAGGCCCGGGCCTTGATTCTTGCAGGACGTGTACTCGTCAACGATTTCAAAATCGATAAAGCGGGCAGCCTGGTTACGGAATCGGCGGATATCAGAATTGCCGGTGATCTTAACCCCTTCGTCAGCCGCGGGGGCCTGAAGCTCCAAGGTGCTCTGGCGGTGTTCGGCATCGATGTGACCGGTTTGATTGTCCTCGACGTCGGGGCCTCGACGGGCGGGTTCACCGACTGTTTGCTCCAGGCCGGGGCGCAAAAAGTATACGCCCTGGACGTCGGTTACGGCCAACTGGCCTGGAAACTCCGGTCGGATGACCGGGTCGTGCCCATTGAACGGACCAATATCCGTTATTTTGACGGTACAGGTATCATCGAGCCCCTCGACATGGCGACGGTGGATGCCTCATTTATCTCGCTTAAGGCCATCCTCCCCAAGGTGATCACCATGCTGCGTCCCGGGGGGATCATCATCGCCCTGATCAAACCCCAGTTTGAAGTCGGGCGGGGGCAGGTCGGTAAGCACGGTGTTGTTTCCGATCCGATTCTGCATCAGGCCGTGGTCGAAGAAATCACACAGCTTTGTCGCCAGTTGCAACTGGAGGAAATCGCCACCTGTGAATCCCCGCTGCTGGGACCGGCCGGTAACCGGGAATTTTTCCTTTGCGCACGGCGGCCGAAAGCATAAAATAAGCGCCGATTCGAAATCTCCTCCGGACTAACGGCAAAAGGGCAAATAACATGGCGATAAAACTTGCAAAAACGGCAGGGTTCTGTATGGGAGTCAAGCGCGCCGTCGATATCGTCCTGGAAATCGCCCAGAAGAGCAACAACCGGAAAATTTATACCTACGGTCCCCTGATTCATAATCCGCAAACGATTGAACTGCTTAAGAAAAGAGGTATTTTCCCCATCGAACGCATCGAGGAAATCGATGCGTCCGGCAATACGATTCTCATCATCCGGGCCCACGGTATCTCACCCGAAGAGAGAAAAGCCATCCGGGACAAGGGGGTTACAATTGTCGATGCAACCTGCCCGAAAGTCGCCCATGTGCAATCCATTATCAGAAAACACGCGGAGCAGGATTACACGACAGTCATCGTCGGCGACCGGGAACATCCGGAAGTGAACGGTCTGCTGGGTTATGCCGGTGCAAAAGGCGTTGTCCTGTCCCATGAAGACGAGGTGAAAACACTGCCCGCCGCAGCGAAGGTTTGTGTCGTGGCCCAGACGACACAAAGTCTGGATGAATATGACCGCATCGTGACCGGAATCCGTATGCGCTTCCCGGAAGCGGTCATCTTCAACACCATCTGTGATTCCACGGAACGCCGCCAGTCCGAAGTCAAGGACCTGGCCCAGGGGGCCGACGCCATGATCATCATCGGCGGCAAAAACAGTGCCAACACCCGCCGCCTCGCCGAACTGTCACAACAGCAGGGAAAACCGACTTTTCATATTGAAACGGTGGAAGAACTGAAAGACAAACCCATTACAACCTTTGGCGATATCGGGGTTTCCGCCGGGGCCTCAACGCCGAACTGGATCATCAACCGGGTGGTGGATACCCTGACGGAATACCAGGGCGAGAAGACCGGCCCGCTTGCCCGCTTAGCGAACCTCTGGGGTGTGGCCATTAAGACGGAAATCTATTCAGCCTGCGGCGCCGGATGTCTGGCCTACACGGGCATGCTGCTTCAAGGCATGGTTCCCCGCCCGGCAGCGGTTTTGGCGATGGTTTTATACGTCTTCGCCATGCATACCCTCAACCGCTTCATTGATCGCAAAACCAGCGCCGGCATCGGCTCGTTTCGCGAAGAAACATACCGGCTAAACGAGAAGCGTTACATCGGAGCGGCCCTGATATCGCTGGTTGTTTCGCTATTTCTGGCGGCCACATTGGGTATGGGTCCCTTTGGCCTGCTGTTGACCCTTTCCATCCTCGGCATTTTGTACAATACGCCCATCCTGCCCTTTCGCGGCCGGTGGAGAAGGCTGAAGGATCTGCCGGGTTCCAAGAATATGTCGGTCGCCCTCGCCTGGGCGTCCGTCGGAGCCTTGCTGCCGGCGCTGATTGACGCGCCGGTTTTCTCACCGAACATTGTGATGGCTTTTGTGTTTATTTTCGCCATGGTCTTCATCCGGTCTTCGATGTCGGACCTGCTGGATATTCAAAGTGACCGGTTGATCGGCCGGGAAACGATCCCCGTCGTCATCGGAGAAAAACGTACCCGGCAATTGCTGACCGGTGTCGCACTCATGACCGGCATGGTGCTTATCGTTTCCTATGCGCTCGGATGGTCTTCATCCTTGGCGCTCGCCTTGCTTGCCTGTTTATTTTATATATTGATATGTTTCAAACTTTATGATAGAAGGTCCGGACTTTCGGGGGTGGTCCTGGAAGGGCTTCTGGAAACCAGTTATATCGTCACCGGTGCCGCCGCTCTTCTGTGGATTTATGCCACCCGGTTTTGGACCTGACCAAACGCAAGGAGAAACATCGATGCCCAAAAAGATGGTTTTTCTTACGGTATCGTTCCTTTTAATTTTACTCGTTGCAGGCTGCAGCAGCCTGCGTTACAACATGACGGCCCCGGAGGCGAAGGATTTTCATCCCAAACGCATCGGCGTCCTTCCCGTCGGGGTGGGCTCGTTTGCAGAAGCGCAGGGTGTAATTGACCGGGCCGTAGTCGCCGCCCTGGCGGACAAGAAGTGGTTTTCCCGTGTCGTTTCCATCGACGCATTGATTAAACAGCCGGGAACCCATACCGAACTCCAGGAAGTGGTTACAGCTTACCTGAACAAACAGGAGAAACTGAATTACTCGGATCCCGTATTGAGCCGGAAAATTGGCCAGCTTTCCCAAGTGGATGCGCTCCTGATTGTCAGCCTTGATTACTGGAATTATTTAAAGGATGCGGACACCAAGATCGCAAAAGTCGGTTTGGGTATCCGGATGACAAACGCCGAGACGGGGCAATTGGTCTGGGAAGCCCGTCATATTCGAGAAGATCGGTTTCTGGTCATCAAACCGGAGCTAACCGAAGTGGCCCAAAATTTGGTAAAAGAAATGGCGGGTTTTATGCCCCGCTGACGGTCAAGTATAAAAGCAAAGGGAGGTTTTCATGAAAGAAAAAGTACAGCAGGTCATCGATCAGATCAGGCCGAGCCTGCAGGCGGATGGTGGTGATGTCGAACTGGTCGATATCAGCGCGGACGGCGTCGTCAAGGTCCGTTTGACCGGGGCCTGTCACGGCTGCCCCATGTCCCAGATGACGCTCAAGATGGGCATCGAGAAATATCTCAAAAAGCAGGTTCCTGAGGTAAAAGAGGTAATATCCGAGAGTTGACGAACGGAAGGGGCGATGGTCTTTTTCGTATCATAATTAAAATTAAGGAGAGAACGATATGGCACATGTAATTACGGACGACTGCATTTCTTGTGGCGCGTGCGAAGATGTCTGCCCCGTGGGGGCCATCAGCGAAGGAAGTGACAAATACGTGATCGACGCAGCCAAGTGTACCGACTGCGGAGACTGCGCCGACAACTGCCCCGTCGAGGCGATCAAAGGGGAAAAGAAATAACCGTCAGCAGGCGGAACCCATCATCGAGGGGAATCTTGGCCGGACCAGGTAATTATCGGAAGGCGGGTTCCCCTCTTTTTTTGAGTTTTACCGGGATCAGGATGGTGCAAAGACGTGTCCAGGGCGTACTTTATCACTTTTGAAGGGGTCGAGGGATCAGGGAAGAGCACACAAGTCAGGATGGCGGGAGAATTCCTGCACCAATGCGGGGTCCCTCATGTCGTAACGGAAGAACCCGGAGGCACACCTTTGGGACGGAAAATCCGTGAAATTCTTCTTCATCGTCACGACTTTGCCATTGCCCCCCTGACGGAATTGCTGCTTTTCCAGGCTTCCCGGTATCAGCATGTTGAAACCGTTATTCAACCTGCACGCGCTGCCGGGAAAACCGTTTTATGCGACCGCTATACCGACGCAACCATTGCCTACCAGGGATTTGGTCGGGGTATCCCTCTGGAACAGATTCGAGGTCTGAATGACTTTGCGACAGCTTCACTGAAACCGGACCGGACCTTCCTTTTTGACATGCCGGTTGAAACGGGACTCGCCCGCGCAGCGCAACGGATGGCCCGGCAGCCGGATCAGCCACGGGAAGACCGCTTCGAACAGGAAGCCCTCGCCTTCCATCAGCGGGTAAGGGACGGATACCTTTCCCTGGCCAAGGCGGAACCGGAGCGCTTCGTCATCCTGGATGCGACAAAAAATATAGACGACCTCCATCTGGAGATTCAGCGTTGGTTGCGTAGCTGGGTTGCGGAGTAGCCTCATGTCCTTCCAAAGCATCTATGGCCATAGCCGGCAAATCCGCTTCATCCTGGCCGCCCTGAACCAGAACCGCATCCCTCACGCCTATCTGTTCTCCGGCATGACCGGTGTGGGAAAAAGAACCGTCGCCCTGGCCCTGGCGAAAATGATCAACTGCACAGGGGAGAAAACATCCGCCGATGCCTGTGACCGCTGTCCCTCCTGTTTGAAGATGGATCACGGGAATCATCCGGATATCCTGTGCGTCGAACCGGAAGGTCAATACATCCGCATCAAAGCCATTCGTGATCTCCAGGCTCAGATGCAGTACAATCCCCTGGAAGGAAAATCCCGTGTGATTATCATCGACGATGCCGACCGGATGAACATCACATCGGCCAACGCCCTGCTCAAAACACTGGAGGAACCCGCTCCGGGAAATCTTCTGATCCTGATCACAGGCAATGCCCACGGTCTTCCCCGTACCATTCTTTCCCGGTGCCAGCAGATTCGCTTTTTTCCCCTGGGCCGTGAAATTCTCGCCGCCTATCTGGAGAAACATCTTGCCTTAAATAAAGACGATGCCGCCATGATCGCCGGAGCGGCCGGCGGCAGTCTGGCTCAGGCCATCAGCATGGCACAGGGAGATTACAAGTCTTTTCGAGACCATGCTCTGGACGATCTCATGGCGATCCACAATAATATCTTGATAAAATTACTCAGTTTTTCCTCAGATTTCGGCAAAGATCGGGAAGATATCATCCAGAAACTGGACGTGATCAGGTCCTGTTACCGCGATGCCATGATCTACCGGGAAACGGGAAGAGAAGATGCTCTGATCAACCGGGACCGGATGGACATCATCGGCGATATGGCCTATCGGCTTGACGGCCGGGACCTGCTGGAACGTCTTCAGGCGGTTGAACATGCGCTTCAGGCCATCGACCAGAATGCCAATAAAGCGTTGACTTTGGAGGCAATGATGTTTAAACTCGCCCATCAACGGCGCCAGGAGGCATAGTTTTTGAAGGATATCGTAGGGATAAAGTTTCGGAAAGAAGGAAAAATCTACTGGTTTGCATCCCCTTTTCCCACACTTAAAAAGCATACCCAGGTCATCGTCGAAACCGAAAACGGGCTTGCCCTGGGCTCAGTCATTACGGAAGTGAAATCCGTTCGGGAAGAAGACCTGCCCCCGGATTTGAAACCCGTGGTCCGGGAAATCACGGAGGCGGACGATCCCGCGCGGGAGGAAAACCGCAAACTCGAGAAAAACGCCCGCCTTTACTGTATCGACCGCATCCAGGCGCGATCGCTGCCGATGAAGCTCATCGATGTGGAGTGTTTTTTCGACAAGAGCAAGATCGTCTTCTATTTCACCGCCGATAACCGGGTCGATTTCCGGGAACTTGTCAAGGACCTGGTCCAGAAATTCCGGATCAAGATCGAACTGCGGCAGATCGGAGCCCGCCAGGAAGCCCGCATGATCAAGGGTCTCGGCATCTGCGGTCGAGAGGTCTGTTGTGCGACACTGTTGCACAACCTTGACCGTGTCACGGTCAAAATGGCAAAAGAACAGAACATGTCCCTCAATCCCGAAAAGATCTCGGGTCTTTGCGGACGCCTGATGTGTTGCCTCGCCTTCGAGTACGATGCTTATGTCGACTTGAAAAAAGATCTGCCGAAATGCGGCAAGGTCATCGATACCCCCGAAGGCAAGGGAAAGGTGGTCCGCCAGAATGTCCCCCAGGGCGAAGTGGCCGTTATCCTCGAAGGCGGCAAGGAAATCGCCGTGAACATGAAAAAGAAATCCAAAACGGATTAATCGCCTCCTCTTCTGGTGCAGAAAGGATCAGCATTATGGATAAAATATTTTACGTAACCACGCCTATTTATTACGTGAATGCCTCGCCCCACATTGGGCACGCCTATACCACCATCGTTGCCGATGTCATGGCGCGATATTATCGGATGAACGGCTACCGGACCTTTTTTCTGACCGGAACGGACGAACACGGCGACAAAATCGCCGAAGCGGCACGGAAAGCGGGCATCACCCCCAAGGCCTACGCCGACGGCATCAGCGCCCAGTTTCGCGCCCTCTGGCCGGAGCTTTCCGTCACGAACGACTATTTCATCCGGACCACCGACGAGAACCATATTAAGACCGTCACCGGAATTTTGCAGAAGGTCTACGACCAGGGAGATATTTATTTCGGCAGTTACGAGGGCTATTACTGCGTCGGGTGCGAACGTTTCTATATGGAAAAGGAACTGGTGGACGGCAAATGTCCGGATCATCAGACGGAACCGGAATTTCGCAAGGAAAGCAATTACTTCTTCAGAATGAGCAAGTATCAGGATTGGCTCATTCAATATATACAGGACCATCCCGATTTTATCCGACCCGAACGTTACCGCAACGAAGCCCTGGCTTTTCTCCGGGAGCCCCTGGAGGACCTCTGCATTTCCCGCCCGAAGAGCCGACTTACCTGGGGGATCACCCTGCCCTTTGATGAAAACTACGTGACCTATGTCTGGTTTGACGCTCTGATTAACTACGTGACCGGCATCGGTTACCCCGACGGAGACCATTTCCCCGTCTTCTGGCCCGCGGCCCAGCACCTGATCGCCAAGGATATCCTGAAACCCCACGGTATCTACTGGCCCACCATGCTGAAAGCCGCAGGGATCGAACCCTATCGGCATCTCAATGTTCATGGCTACTGGAATGTTGATCAGAGCAAGATGTCGAAAAGTCTGGGGAATGTCGTCAAACCCCTTGATTTGAAAGATAAATACGGTCTCGATGCCTTCCGCTATTTTCTGCTCAGGGACATGGTCTTTGGACTCGATTCCAGTTTCAGTGAAGAGAGCTTCGTTCAGCGGACCAACGCCGACCTGGCCAATGACCTCGGCAATCTGGTCAGCCGGGTCATCGCCATGACGGTCAAGTATTGCGACGGCCAGGTGCCCGTCGCCGGTCAGACGGAACCCATCGACCGGACCTTGATCGAGACAGCCGCCCGGGCGATCCGGGAATCGGCGTCCGCTTTTGAAGAACTCGCCTTCCACAAGAGCCTGATGGCCATCTGGGAACTGATCAGCGCCGCCAACAAATACATCGTCGAACAGGAACCCTGGAGTCTGGCCAAAGATCCCGCTCACCGGGAACGCCTGGGCACTCTCCTTTATCACCTCCTGGAGGCGCTCCGGACGGTGGCCGTCCTGATCACCCCCTACATGCCCGGCACGGCCGGCAAGATGCTGGGACAGCTGGGTGTCGAAGACATCAACCGTCAGGATTTTACCGCCATCGAGAAGTGGGGTGGTTTGCCGGCAGGCAATACCCTCAAGCCGGGGGCTACCCTTTTCCCGCGTATCGAATTGAAGAAGGAAGATTTACCCCCCCCGCCTTCCCCAAAAGCGGAATTACCACCGATCAAACCGGAAATCGACTACGCCGATTTCGAAAAAGTCGATCTGCGTGTGGCCACCATCCTGCAGGCCGAACCCGTCCCGAAATCGAACAAGTTATTGAAACTCCTGATCGACATCGGCGAGGAGCGGACCATTGTGGCGGGAATTTC
>Ga0302253_1001544_pt1 | contig 13513 bp, 14 predicted proteins | sample AAG_RA_Trp_MG_FD_193537 | JGI IMG/M metagenome (GOLD analysis project Ga0302253, IMG submission 193537) | Enriched activated sludge microbial communities from anaerobic digester in WTTP, New Holstein, Wisconsin, United States - AAG_RA_Trp | ecosystem: Engineered > Bioreactor > Anaerobic >... | reverse complement strand
CTGATGCGTTGCACCGAAGAAGCTCTTTATCATGCTATCAGGCAAGCGGTGCCGGGAAACAGATTGGGTGATATTTCCGCCGCTTGTCAGGAAAACGTGGAAGCTGCGGGTTATTCGGTTGTGCGGGATTACGTCGGCCATGGAATTGGACGCCATCTGCACGAAGAACCCCAGGTTCCGAATTATGGCACCAAAGGACGCGGTCTGGAGTTGAAAGCGGGTATGGTGCTGGCCATTGAACCCATGGTCAACCAGGGAACGTACAGGGTAAAGCTTCTGCAGGATGGCTGGACGGTGGTTACGGAGGATGGGCGGTTGTCGGCGCATTTTGAACATACTGTGGCCATTACGGAAAAAGGGCCCGACATTCTCAGCCGGCTGCAGTAAGATAACGGTAAAGTAAAACGGAAAGAGAATGGCAAAAGAAGAAGCAATAGAAGTCGATGGCAGAGTGATTGAGCCGTTGCCGAATGCTATGTTCCGGGTGGAACTGGAAAACGGTCATAAAGTGCTTGCTCACATCTCGGGGAAAATGCGTATGCATTTCATCAAGATTCTCCCCGGCGACAAGGTCACGGTAGAACTCTCGCCTTATGACTTAACCAGAGGAAGAATTACGTATCGTTCCAAATGAGGGACGGCTGACATAGCATTCAGATGACAGGCAGAAAAAGCGTTTTTACCTTAAAAAAGGGAGTGGGATTGTGAAAGTAAGATCATCGGTAAAGAGAATATGTGATAAGTGCATCATCGTAAAAAGACACGGTGTTTTGCGCGTCGTCTGCGAGAATCCAAAGCATAAGCAGCGCCAGGGTTAATTTGCCGGAATAACGAGGAGGTTGTCAGGTGGCAAGAATTGCAGGAGTTGATTTACCAAAGAACAAAAGTATGGAAATTGCGTTGACCTATATCTACGGCATCGGACGGTCGACGGCGAGGGAGATACTTGATAAGGCGGGTATCAGTTACAATACCAAGACGGACAACCTTGCGGATTCCGAAGTAAGCTCCATCCGAAGCATTATTGACAAGGAACATAAGGTGGAAGGCGATCTCCGGCGTGACGTGTCCATGTCCATCAAAAGGTTAATGGATATAGGTGCTTATCGTGGTCTACGTCATCGGAAAGGCCTGCCGGCGAGAGGGCAGCGGACCAGAACGAACGCCCGGACAAGAAAAGGTCCCAGAAGGGCTATTGCCGGTAAGAAAAAATAATAGAACCGAATCAGGAAGATTAATCTGGAGGCAGCATGGCTAAGCCGGTAAGGAAAACGGGTAAGAAAAAAGAGAAGAAAAATATTCCGGAAGGAATTGCCCATATTCAGTCGACATTCAACAATACGATTGTGACGATCACCGATATGGTGGGCAACGTCATTTCCTGGTCGTCGGCGGGAATGCAGGGGTTCAAGGGCTCCCGGAAAAGCACTCCCTTCGCGGCCCAGATGGCGGCGGAAGATGCGGTCAAGAAAGCCAAGGAACACGGTGTGCGCCGCGTTCAGGTTTATGTCAAGGGGCCAGGTTCAGGAAGAGAATCGGCATTGCGGTCTTTGCAACTGGCGGGTTTGACGATCAGTCTTATCCGGGACGTAACACCCATTCCCCATAATGGTTGCCGTCCCCCGAAGCGGAGAAGAGTCTGATCTTATCTAAGTTAATTATAAATATTAATAGGTTATATTTAAGAAGATAACAGGGAGGCGGTCTTGGCAAGGTATTGCGAGTCTGTATGCAGGTTGTGTCGTAGGGAAGGCTTGAAACTATTTCTCAAAGGAGATCGTTGTTTCGGCGAAAAGTGTGCGTTCGAGCGCAGAGGGTATGCGCCGGGAGAGCATGGTCAGGGTAGGAAGAAGCAGTATTCCGATTATGGTCTGCAGCTGCGGGAAAAGCAGAAACTCAAGCGAATGTACACGATCCTGGAGAAGCAGTTTGCTGGTTATTTTGAGAAGGCGGACCGGCAAAAGGGTATTACCGGCACGAATCTGCTCATACTTTTGGAGAGAAGACTGGATAACATGGTGTTCAGAATGGGGTTTGCCAACTCCCGGACCGAGGCGCGCCAGCTGGTGCGTCACAACCATTTCCTCGTGAATGGGAAAAGGGTTAACATTCCATCTTATCTCTTAAAAATCGGCGATGAAATTTCGGTAAAAGAAAACAGCAGAACGATCGCCCGGATTTCGGAAGCGGTGAGTACTGTTGCCCGCAGGGGTGTTCCTCAGTGGTTGGAATTGGATAAAGAGAACTTTAAGGGAACGGTGAAGATGTTGCCGGTGCGCGAAGAATTGACCATGCCGGTTCAGGAGCAGCTGATCGTAGAACTCTATTCCAAGTAAAAACAATTGAATGCGGAATAACTAATCTTGAAAACCCAAAGGGCAGAGGAAGTAAACCATGCTAAAAAACTGGTACAATTTGATCAGACCCAAACGGATTGAAGTCGATGAGACCAACCATACGGAATCGTATGGCGAATTCACGATCCAGCCGTTGGAACGGGGTTTCGGTACGACGCTTGGCAATGCCTTAAGAAGGGTTCTTTTGTCATCCATCAGCGGTGCCGCGATTGTCTCCGTAAAAATCGACGGCGTGCTGCACGAGTTTTCGACGGTGCCCGGCGTCAAGGAAGATGTGACGGACATTGTCCTGAATCTCAAGGGGATTCGTCTTAAAATGCATCAGGACGGCCCCAAAACGGTCCATATCGATGCCTCCGGTGACAAGGTCATCCGGGCCGGCGACATCATTACGGACGGTACGGTGGAAGTGCTCAATCCGGAACACTACATTGCGACCCTGTCCGAAGGCGCCACGATGAAAGCGGAACTCGTTGTCCGGGTCGGCCGGGGCTACATTCCGGCGAAGAAGGAACGGGATGCGGACCAGTCCGAGGGCACCATCAATATTGACGCGATCTACTCGCCCATCAAAAAGGTCAAGTATACGGTGACATACGCCCGCGTCGGCCAGGTTGCGGATTATGATAAATTGATTCTCGAAGTATGGACCGACGGCAGCATCCTACCGGAAGACGCCATTGCCTATGCCGCGAAAATCCTGAAGGACCAGTTGGAGATATTCATCAACTTCGATGAGGGGGAAAGCGAGGTCCAGGAAGAGGAAGTCGAAGAGAAACAGGATGTGAACGAGTATCTCCTGCGGCCGTTCGACGATCTCGAGTTGTCCGTGCGGTCGGCAAATTGCCTGAAGAATGCCGGCATCCGCCTCATCGGCGAGTTGGTCCAGAAGACCGAGCCGGAGATGCTGAAAACCAAAAACTTCGGCCGCAAGTCCCTGAATGAAATCAAGGAGATCCTTGCGGAGATGGGCCTTGGTTTTGGAATGAAACTTGATTTTCCACCCTGGAACCAGCCGAAACGCGAAGACGCGGATTAGATCAGGGAACGGAAACACTAAATATTATTACGGAAATCTGAGAAAGGAAGTTCTCCATGCGTCACGGATATCAGAAAAAGAAATTTGGCCGCCCCACCGCTCACCGGGAGGCCATGTTGAAGAACATGGTCACGTCCCTGTTGAAGCATGAAAAGATCACGACGACGGATTCCAAAGCGAAGGAATTAAGACGGCTGGCGGAAAAGATGATTACCCTCGGCAAAAGAGGGGAACTGCATGCCCGGCGTCAGGCCCTGGCTGTGATACGGGAGCGGGATGTCGTGGAGAAGGTTTTCTCGGAGTACGCGGAGCGCTATCGTGAACGCAAGGGCGGTTATACCCGGATTATCAAATTGGGATTCCGGGAAGGTGACAACGCCCCTGTGTCCATTATCGAATTCGTCAAGGATCAGGCTGAGGTTAAGGCCAAGGGTGAAGCAAAAACCAAGTCCAAGACGAAAGCAGCGGCAGAAAAAGCCTAAAATTCCCGGCCGGTTTTTACGGCAGCACCGATATCGTAAGGAAAAGGCAAGCATCACTGCTTGCCTTTTTCCTTTCTTGGTCCCTTTGGAGTTAAATTAGTTAATTTTTGGATTCTTCAGGTATTATCCGCAACAAAAGACAGAAATACGGGAAGTGTTCTGTGCAACGGATACATGTTCTTGCTGTCAAGTGTAAACCATGTCCCCGGTTTGTTTTGTAACCTATGTTACCAGTTTGAACCTCCCCCCCTCAAAAAAACATTAAATTCCGCATTTTCCCTATTATGGATGTCCTCCGAATTCCCCTGGGTGGGACGAGGCGTCTTCATTCTCCAGACGTTTAACGTTGGGGAGGCATGCGCGGAACAGGCTGTATGACCGGCCCCTGAAGCGCAGGCGGGCGGGTTCGCGGTTCCTCCCACACAATATTGATCATGTTGGAGTTGATGACGTTGCCCACGTTGTCGAAGGCGCGCAGGTGACAAGATGTGGTGCGCCCACTGGCAGGTCTCGGGACTTCAAATAGGAACTGGGTGCCGCTGTATGGTCGCGTCCGGGTGGCCATGGTGCGGCCCATGTTGTCCACCAGCCAGACCTCCTTGACTCCAGCCTGCCCAACATCGACGACGTCTGCACGGGCGGCTACTCGGGCCTCATGAGTGCTCAACGACAGCCGATGGGGATCGGACAGAGATGCCGGCGGCGGCCAGATGTTGGAAATCTGCGGCGCGGCATCGTCGGAATAAACGCGGAAGCCTTTCTCCGTTTGTTTACGTGCCGCATCTGTCGCCAGCACGCCGATCATGCGACTGCCGCGGCCGGTGACCGTAGCGCGCAATCGCTGTGTCAGACGCGGCTTGAACGCAGCATCCGCACGACAGATACGATACACAGTGCCGTCTACACTGATGATGAAGTCTCGAAATCCGAGGTCATCGTCGGCCGCCACCTCGATCTCAAACTCCTGCCCACTCTTAAAGACGCTGTTTTCGGCAGGCGACAAAATGCGCAGTTGTGGCCACTCCATGTCAAGATAGAAGGGCAGGGACCCCGAAACACCGTTTTCCGCCTGGGGCGATCTGTGGTCCCGCGGCACGAAGTAGACTACGGCCACCATCTGCCACTTGCCCGGCTGTCCGAAGTCCCGTTGCTCGGTCACCTCCAGATAGAGCGGACCGATGGTATCCCGGTCGTAACTCCAAGTCGGAGGGATTGATTTCATGTATTCGGTGGTTTCAACGCGAGGATCACGTTGCTGGAAGCCGATGGTGACACGGTTGATGCGACATTCGGGTACCGCCGCCCGCGTCGAAACCCATACTCTAACCGGGCGGGGACCCGGATGAGTTGTCATGACCATATTGGAGACTAGAGGCATATCGCCCATCGTCAGCTGGACGTTGACGATGTCGAGGGGGGGATCGCAAATGGCTTGCGCCGGTAGCGGCAACAACGCGAGCAACGATGCGACAATCACACTTGAAATAACCCTCATGGAGCTATCTCCTGGCATTTGATTGTAAGTTGCATCTTTCTTCGCATAGCATATTGAAAAGTGGTTGATTGTCAAGGTATTTTGTGAGCAGATTCTCTTGAAGAAATAAAACGGAAATCATACAAATAAAAGACAACACATTAATGGGAGGGAACAGGGTGAAACGTTTACTGGGTTATTTTCTTAAAGGCCTTTTGGTTTTTGTCCCGGCCGCATTAACGGTTATCATTATTGTCATGGTAATCAGGAAGTTCGACAGTCTTTTCCATCTTCCTGTTCCCGGCTTGGGCTCTGCCATCACCTTGGTTTTGATCACACTGATCGGCTTCTTTGCCTCAAATTATTTGGGGTATAAATTTTTTACTTTAATTGACCGTGTCTTTAACGGGTTACCTGTCATCAAATTGTTGTACTCTGCAATCAAAGATCTGATCCTTGCCTTTGCCGGTGACAAAAAAAGTTTTGATAAGCCGGCCATTGTTGAGGTCGTTGCAGGGGGACCAAAGATGATTGGATTTGTTACAAGAGAAGATTTGGCTCTTCTATCCCTCTCAAAACACGTTGCCGTTTATTTCCCTCAATCTTACAATTTCGCCGGTCAGGTGCTCATATTCCCCGTGGAACGAGTTACCCCACTAGACATAGACAGTTCAAAGGCCATGGCTTTCATCGTCTCTGGAGGGGTATTGGGCAAGTAAATGCGATGTTCGTTAAAGCTTAACATCTTTTCATCAGAGGCTTTTCGGTGGCCCTGCATTCCGGTTGCCGAAAAGCTTTTACGAAAAATCGTTACCTTTCAGTTATCCGCAACTGTAGAAAAACATTCCGATTGGCGTCATCACGTTTGTTCAACCGGTCTTTCCCGTTTGGCTTTCCTCTTTGAGTGCAGCAATGCGATCCTCCAAGGGGGGGTGGCTCATAAAAAGAATGCCGAAACCACGACCGGAAGACTTGCCGCTGATGCCGAAAGCGGACATCTGGTCGGGAAGGGGTTCCTGGACTCCTTTTTGGAGCGCTTCCAATGCGGCAATCATGTTTTCCCGTCCTGAAAGCATTGCCCCTCCGGCATCTGCCCGAAATTCTCTTTGCCTGCTGAACCAGAGCACGACGATACTCGCCAGGATGCCAAAAACGATCTGAGCGATGATTGTCGTCAGAAAAAAGCCCATCCCGTGCCCCTCCTCATTTTTGAGAATGACCCGATCAACGAAATGGCCGACAACCCGTGACAAGAAAATCACAAATGTATTCACAACCCCCTGAATAAGGCTTAGGGTGATCATGTCGCCATTGGCAACGTGGCTCATTTCATGACCCAAGACGGCTTCAACCGCATTTTTGTCCATAGTTCGAAGCAGACCGCTGCTTACAGCGACCAGAGCGTTGTTTTTGCTCATCCCCGTAGCGAATGCGTTAGGCACGGGGGAATCAAAAATGGCCACTTCAGGCATTCCGATATTACAAATCTTTGCTTGGTTTCTTACCGTATTGACGAGCCATTGTTCCGTGACGTTTCTGGGAGAGGTGATGACCTCGGCGCCGGTCAACCTTTTCGCTGTCCACTTTGATAACGCCAGGGATATAAATGACCCGCCGAAACCGAATACCGCCGCAAAAACAAGTAGATTGGTGATGTTAAGACCGACGCCTTTTTCATCCAGAATGCGATCGACTCCCAGTAAACGCAAAACGATGCTGAGAACCAGAACCACGGCAATATTGGTAACCAAATAAAAGAATACTCTTTTCATGCTCACTGACCCTTCCAATCTGACGTCGCCGAATCGATCCTACCGAAGACAGACACCTGTTTTTCTTGGAGATATACCATTTTTACCAATTGATGTTCCGTGTTTTCTCATTTCACGTTTCTTTTCTGAAATTTTTTTATCATGGTACTCATCGCAAACTTTATTCTTCATATAACATAAAAAAGCATTCTGCAGAAGTACACATCGTTTAAGGTGAATAGAGGGTCGTCCCAAACACGACGCAGCAATCATCGCACTGGTGACACCTTATCCCAATCCGGCTGCACATTATAAGAAACTGTTTAATAAATTGGATAAACGATCTTACATGACAATTGAGCTGAAGGTCTGCAATGATGAATCCCGCTTCTTACCCATACAAATATCGTGACGCCTGATGAGAATACTTGCCGGGATGGCAACAAACCCTTTTTGGGCTATTCATAGCTGTGAGGATAGAGAGTGCTTTTTGTCCCTCTCTCCCCCCCCAAAAAATCTATCGCAAAAGCTGCGGCGGCGGAAAAACCCTGATATTGCCGGACAATTTGCCGTTTTAATCACACTACATGACAAAGGCAAGTCGTGATACGTGCCTTTTTTCTTGTCATTGAAATAAAAATGTCTATACTTGAAATCCATCGAACATCACAGAATCGACCCTCGGCAAGCAGAGGATAGAGAAAGGAGGTTGTTATGGCGGAGGAAAAAATTGGCGAAGTGATGAAGTTTTTTTCCAAGCCGAGCGTTGCCGCGATTAAGATCACCGCGGGAGCAGTGTGCATCGGTGATACCCTGAAGTTTGTCGGTCACACCACGGACTTTACGGAAACCGTCGAATCCATGGAAGTGAATAACCAGAAGATCGACAAGGCGTCAGCCGGCGAATTTATCGGGTTGAAAGTCAAGGACCGCGTGCGCGAAGGGGATGAAGTCTTCAAAGTGACCTGATTTTCCCTTGCCTTCAATAAATTGCATCAAGGATAATAAAAAAACATTTGTCTTCATGTTACATGCCCCGCTTTTATCTTGAGGGGACATGTTATTTCGGAGAAAACAATGGCAGGGGGAGTTGCACCTGTTTGCAGTGATCATGATGCGCATGGTTTGTTCTTCTCTCTGCGCGGGACATGTTTTTTTGCCGCTTTGGGCCGTCTGTCCGCAGAAAGCGAAAAATCCGTAAAATCATGTCTTCTGCGGGGGGGGCAGCGTCAACCTGAATGACGGAGATCAAGATGGAAATCAGGGTGTTGGGTTGTTACGGATCGCATCTTCCCGGCTACGGGACGGCCAGTTTCCTGCTGGAGGAAACAATGCTGATCGACGGCGGCACGATCACGTCCGCCCTGACCCTTGCAGAGCAGTTGAAAATTGAATATGTTTTTCTGACCCATGCCCATCTTGATCACACCCGGGACCTGATGTTTCTGGTGGATAATATTTTTTACCTGAAGCGGCCGGAACCGCTGGTTCTGGTCAGCACCCCTGGGATTTTGGCGACAGTACACGCCCATCTGTTCAACGGAGAAATCTGGCCCGATTTTTTCGCCCTTCCTTCACCGGACAAACCGGTGCTGAAAATGCTGCCCATTCATGCAGGAGAGAACCTGGTCGTCGGTCCCTGGACGGTCTCGATCACACCGGTCAACCATACCGTGGAAACGGTGGCCTTCACGATGACGTCGCTTGGGGAAACGGTCATTTTTATTGGCGATACAGGGCCGACCGAGGCCGTCTGGACCGAAGCCAATCAAACAAGTCATCTCAAGGGCATCTTCATCGAGACATCTTTTCCCAACCGGATGGAAGACATGGCTGGCCTGACCAGGCATTTGACACCGCGGGGACTGGCCCGCGAACTGGCGAAACTTCACCGCCAGGAAACCGAAGTCTATATTTTCCACCGCAAGCTTAATCATGGCGAGGAAATTGCGCTGGAGCTTCAGGATCTTTCCGATGGACACCGGATCCATGTCCTCCACGACGGTCAGAGCATTCACCTGTAATATCCGCAAATCACCGTGGCCACATTACCTGACGATTCCATGATGAAGGATCAAGAAACCCGAACATATCTGACCGGGCTTTTGAGTAACGGTATCCGTCTTGACCTGACTCCTTTCGAGCAACTCCTTGCTAAACTGAAGCGGCCGCACAAGGTTTATGACACGATTCTGGTGGGAGGCACCAATGGCAAGGGATCGGTTGCCTCAACAATCGCCGCCATCCTGATCCAGGCCGGGTATCGTGTCGGCCTTTACACGTCGCCGCATCTTGTCGATGTCCGGGAAAGAATCCAGGTCAACGGTGAAATGATCTCACCGGATGAACTAAACCGATGTATCGCGAAAATCAGGGCGATGGCGGAACCTGGGGGCACTTACTTCGAATGCCTCACGGCGGCGGCCTTTCTCCATTTTCGGGAAAAGCAAATCGATCTGGCGGTGCTCGAGGTCGGCATGGGGGGCCGGCTCGACGCCACCAATGTGGCCGATCCTCTCGTTTCCGTCATTTCCAACGTGACGTTGGAACACACGGATTATCTGGGGAAGCATCTGCGGGAGATTGCCGGTGAAAAAGCGGGCATTATTAAGGAAAAGGGGTTGTGTCTGACCGGCGCGACACAACCAATCGTCCGGCAGACCCTGCGGAACCGCTCCCGTGAACTCGACGCCACGCTGCTTGAACTGGGGAAAGACTTCAAGGTGCGCAGGGGAGGCGATGGGACGTTTTCCTTCCAGGGCATGCATGGGACCTTCAGGAGCCTGAAAACGGCCTTGACGGGGGACCACCAGGTGAAAAATGCGGCGCTGGCAATTGCCGCCGTTGAGGCTCTGATCGGTCACGGATATGACGTAAAGGAAGAGCATATTGTCTCTGGTCTTGCCACTGTCAGATGGCCTGGTCGTCTGGAGGTGGTTTGCCTCAATCCGACGGTTATTCTGGACGGTGCCCACAATCCGGCGGCCAGCACCGTTTTGGTGGATTCTCTGAAGCGATATTATACTTGGCGGCGGCTCATCCTGGTTTTCGGCGTTCTCAAAGATAAAGAATATCGGGAGATGATGAAACGCCTGTGCCCCCTGGCGGATGGGGTTATCCTGACGCTTCCGGATACGTCCCGGGCGGTGCCGCCGAAGAGGCTTTTGCCCATTGCCGCCCAGTATTGCCGGGATGTGGCAATCATCCTGTCGCCCCGACTGGCCATCCGGAAAGCGATCTCCGAAGCGGACGTCGATGATCTGATTTGCGTTTGTGGTTCTCTTTATCTGGTTGGTGAGGTGAAAGGGTTTCTGCCCGGCGCGTCTTTTTCGTCTTGATATCTTCTTTAAAAAGATTCATTTCCACATAGTTCATTTTGACTTAATGATGCAAATAGAATAGGATGCGAAAACTCGAAAGAAAACCCTGAAATGATGAGCGGTGCGTGAGGAGCTTCGAAAGAGAGAGCATGGGGCGGATAAGGGTAAGATTTCTGATATGGCTGTTGATCACGGCTGCAGTGCTTCTACTGGTCCCGCCTCCATTGTTTTCCGCCTTTAATGACGGCCTGAAAATCAAGGAAGGTCCCGTTAATATCCAGGCTGATCGCCTTGTGTACGAAGAAGACGATGAGACCTACCACGCCGAAGGCGATGTCCTGATAACCTATTCGGGAGGAACCCTGAAAGCCGATCAGGTTATTCTGAGAAGGATGACAAACACGGCTTACGCTAAGGGCAATGTGGTTCTGAAGAGCGATCAGGATGTGCTCGAAGGCGACAGCGTTGTTTTCAATATCGATACGAAAACGGGAACCGCCGACAACGGCAAGATGTTCATCGACAAGAATCATTTCTATATTTCAGGTGGCCAGTTTGAAAAGAGCGGAGAAGCATCATACCAGGCACGGAATGCGGTTGCCACCACCTGCGACGGGCCGAATCCCGCCTGGTCCCTCAAGAGCCAGGAACTGGATGTGACGGTGGACGGCTACGGGACCTTGAAAAACGGTACCCTCTATGCCGGCAAGGTGCCTGTCCTTTATCTTCCTTATTTTATCTTTCCGGCAAAAACGACACGGCAGACCGGTTTACTTTTCCCTTATATCTCCTATTCGAAGGATAAAAACGGCTTCGACATTGAACTGCCTTTTTACTGGGCCATCTCTGAGAGCATGGACGCCACCTTTTATCAGCGGTTCATGAGCAAGCGGGGATTCAAGGAAGGGGCGGAATTCCGATATTTCCCGACGCCGGAAACGTCAGGGGTTATTTTCGGTGATTATCTATACCGCGACCGTTTACGGGTCGAGGAAAATGATGGCGGAGCCTTGGCCCGGGACTGGGATAAAGATCACGACCGGTGGTCCCTTTACATCCAGCATGAGACAGCGTTGGACGATGATGGGTATTACCTCCGGGCCGACATCGCCAGAGTTTCCGACCACTGGTACTTCAAGGATTTTTCATCCCGCAATTACTATCGGCAGCATTATGGTGTAAAAGAGGAAAATCGATTCAAAAAGGTTTCCTTTGAAGCGGACAGATCCCTGCGTTCCTTGGATTCCAAGGCGCGTTTTGTCAAAGACTGGTCCCTTTTTAACCTGACGGCCCTGGCGCGCTACACGGACGATTTTACCAGTTCATCAAACGATAATACCCTCCAGCAGTACCCCGAGGTGACGCTTACGGCAATCAATCAGCCCCTGCCGGCAACGCCCCTGCGTTTCGAAATGGTGACCTCCTATGACAATTATTATCGAAGCGAGGGACAGAAAGGCTCTGTCTTTGATGTACGACCGGCCTTCATGCTGCCGCTCAATCTCGGACCCTATGTCCATTTTATGCCTAAGTTCGAGTGGAACGGCACCCTCTGGCGTGCGGGGGGAAGCGATTTAGCCGGTGTTGACAAAAACGGAAATCGAAACAGTTATGCCGCCGGCGGCTTGGTCACGTCCGAAATTCAGCGCATTTATCATGTCAACGGCAAGTCCGTCCAGAAAGTCCGCCATGGCATCCGGGCGGAAGTGGGTTATTCCTATACGCCTCATGTCAGCCAGGATGATATTCCGGATTACATCGACTGGATCGGTGAGCGAAACGGTTTTTCATACGCCCTGATCAATACCCTCATGGTGAAGATGTCCGAGGGAACCGAGGGTCCCCGATACCGCGAAATTCTGAGACTGAAATTGGCCCAGACATATGACATCAATGGCATAAGACGGGACTGGGAAGACCCGGACGCCAAGGAACGCCATTTCGGTACCACGGATATTGAACTTGATTTTACGCCGCTTTCCTTCCTGGCCCTCAAAAGCCGCAGCTACTACGATGTAAACGACGGATCATGGCTGCGCACCAACAACGACCTGATTTTGTCCACCCCCCGGGGTGATACGGTTTCCCTCGGGTATCACTATACCAAAAGCCTGATTGAACAGATCAACGTATCGCTCACGGCCAAGATCAATAAGGAAATTACGGTTTCCTTCACCCTTAAGGAGAATGTCCTTGAGAGCAGAACGGTTGAACAGACCTATGCCGTGACGTATCAGAAGCAGTGCTGGGGCGTGACAGCCGGTCTGAGCAAAAGCCACGATGACCAGCAAATCTACGTTGCATTGTCTTTATTCGGGCTTGGCGGATACGGGATGGGATTAAACTGAGAGATCAGCCGTTACGGGAACCGGTTTGTTGACGAGAAGGTGCAATTGACTGTTTCTATTTGTGAATATTCAGAACGGATCGGCGAAAAATCCATTCGGCAGAGGACAATTTTATGAACATATTCGTTGTTGTCGGCATGCCGGCGGCGGGAAAAAATTTGGCGCGGGACTATGCCGCAGCCCGGGGTATTCCCTATTTTGCCACAGGTGATTTGGTACGCGCCGAAGTGGTATTGCGGGGAATCGAGGCGACGCCGGACAATATGGCCGCCGTCTCGACGGAGTTGCGGGGCGCCGACGGGATGGGCGTGACCCGACTGGCCCTGGAAACAGCGCTCCATGCGGATGCGCCGATTGTCATGCTGGAGGGAATGCGCTCCTGGCCCGAGATCGAGTTAATCCGGCAGCAGGCCACGGCGGTCATCATAGCCTTTTTGGCGCCGCTGGCAATGCGTCGTGAGCGTATCATCGCCCGCGGCCGGAGCGACGACTCCGCGGATGCCTTTTATGAGCGGGACCAACGGGAGCTTGCTTATGGCACGGCCATTCCCATTGTTCTGGCCGATGAATACATTCTCAATACCGGGACCATGGAAGAGGCGATCCAGGGGCTCAATGATATTCTGGAAAAATATCGCTAAGTTTTCCATGGTGTGATCATGGATCGGTTAAGATGCATCAGCACCACCTTTTCAACAGAGCGAACGGCTTGGGCTTGAGCATGAAGGCCATTTTAAGGACT
>Ga0302253_1001543_pt1 | contig 13516 bp, 14 predicted proteins | sample AAG_RA_Trp_MG_FD_193537 | JGI IMG/M metagenome (GOLD analysis project Ga0302253, IMG submission 193537) | Enriched activated sludge microbial communities from anaerobic digester in WTTP, New Holstein, Wisconsin, United States - AAG_RA_Trp | ecosystem: Engineered > Bioreactor > Anaerobic >... | reverse complement strand
GCGAAAAAGTTGGTCTCCGAATCAATTTTATCGATCAATGCTATATTGCCTAATGAGAAGGTTGTGTTTTTGTGCATATAATTCTGTAAACACTACCTTCTCTTCCTTCTTCTGGCGAAGTCAGGTTTGAGTGCATTACAGAGACAGATCAGCGCGTTTACCCTGAATCATTCCATATCTGAAAAAAGGCACATATTCATGTTTTTTTCACACGTACAAGAGAGAATACCAAGCCGACGAGACACATGGCGAAGAAGATGATGAACGCTATGTGGATACTCTCGATAAACGACGAGAGTGGAGCCAATTCAAGTGACACCCTGCCGATGAAAATGGCAAATACGGTCATCGCAAGGCCCATCGAGAGCATCTGCCCCACGAGCCGCATGGTCCCCACCATTCCCGAAGCGACCCCGTAGGACTTCCGGTCCACCGAACTGATGATCGCATTGGTGTTGGGAGAAGAGAAGATTCCAAACCCTGCTCCCAGGAGCACAAGGCACCCGAGGATATAGGGAATCGTAGTGCTGGCATTGAGAAACGTGAGAAGCAGGAGACCTGCGACCGTAAGCGCCATCCCTGCCGACGCTACCCGGCCAGGGTCGATCCGATCAGAAAGTTTTCCCGCGAGTGGTGAGAAAAGTGCCTGGACGACCGGCTGGGCAACGAGGATCAGGCCTGCATATTCAGCGGAGAAACCCTGTGCGATCTGGAGGTAGAGCGAGAGGAGGAATGTGACAGCATAGGTTGCGCTGTAATTGATGAGGGCAGCAAGGTTTGAGAATGCGAAGACCCGGTTTCTGAGAAAGAGGTGCATGTTCAGGACAGGGAAGGGCCTTCGGATTTCAAGGAGTATAAAAAAGAGTCCAATGACTATGCCGCCTCCAATCAATGCGATTCCTGTCAGATCGGGAAGGATAGAAAGCCCGTATATGAATGCGACCAGCGAGGCTGCCCAGAGAACCGAGCCCGCGAGATCAAAGTGTTCCCCTTCTGCATCGCGCCATTCCATCGGCAATTTCCATACCGTGAAGAGGATACAGAGGATGCCGAGAGGAACATTGACCAGGAATATGCTGCGCCAGCCCATTGTCTCGGTGAGTATCCCGCCAAGGAAAGGACCAAGCGAAAGGCCGAGGTAGACCGCGGCAATCGAGATCCCGAGTGCCTTCCCCTCTCTCCCGGGGGATACGCTGCCGAGAGTATGGCAAGGCTCGTCCCGAAGATTATCGCACACCCTGCACCCTGGAGGAGGCGGAGTGAAATCAGCATCATTACATCAGGGGAAAACGTCACAAGGAACGAGGCGAGAGTGAATATGGAGATCCCCCAGAGAAAAATTCGTTTTCTCCCGAAGATATCTGCGAGTTTTCCGAACGGGACAAGGAGAATGGCGATGGAAAGAAGGTATGCGGTGGTGATCCAGGAAAGGGTAACGGCATCCAGCGAGAACTCTTCCCCGATTGAGGGAAGCGCGATATTCACCGATGAACCATCAAAGGGGGTGATGAAGCTGCTGATTATCGCGATGAAGAGGATCACCCGTTTCATCGTCGGGGTAAATGATATGAGGTTACCTGCAGTCATAGAAATTCATAGCATCTGGTATTCAGATAATCATCCTGTGATTATACATTCCATAGATTCATGATAAATATGTGAATTATCGTAAGAGGACGCCATTAAACCATCACCAGTGATACTGCGTCATGATTCTCAAAAACTGGTTGAGTGAGTACTCAGTATGCCGTGACATTCTTCTCCTTTCACATCAGATGCTTCACGACACTGCTGACCACCCATGAAACTCGGCGTTCTCTGTTCAGGTGGCAAAGACTCGCTCTACGCGTGTTTTCTGGCCATGCAAAAAGAAGAGGTTGCCTGCCTGATCACCCTCTTTCCAGAGAATCCTGAAAGTTATATGTTCCACACCCCGAACCTCCACATGGTCCCTCTGCAGGCAGAGGCCGCAGGCCTGCCACTGGTTTCGGTCCGGACTGAGGGAATTGAAGAGAAAGAACTCTCCGATCTTACGAGGGCTCTTGAGAGTGCGGTCAACGACCATGAGATTGAGGGTGTGGTTACAGGTGCCCTCATGTCGGTGTACCAATCATCAAGAATACAGCGGATCTGCCACGCCCTGGGTCTCTGGTGTTTCAACCCGCTGTGGTATACTGATCCCGCGAGATATATGGAGAACCTGCGTGTATCAGGATTCCGGGTTGTCATATCCGGGGTCTTTTCCGAGCCGTTTGATGAATCGTGGCTTGGGAGGGAACTTGATGGGGATGCAACAATGCTCCTCTCTGAGTATGCACAACACTATGGGATCACCCTCACCGGTGAAGGAGGGGAATATGAAACACTGGTCCTGGATGCACCTTTTTTCAGAAAGAAGATCGCAATCCAGGAATCAGAAAAAAAATATTGTAATTTCCGGGGGGTTCTGAACGTGAAACGGGCAAGCCTGGAGGAGAAATGATCATCGTTGTTGACCCGGGAATCCGGGAAGAATCCCTCGGGCGTGATGAATTCGTCAATCCTGTTGCCCGGATTGTCGAGAGATGCGGGCATACCTGGAAATATCAGCACTATGCATCCATGCAGGACCATGAATGGACACATGCCAGCGGCATCATCATCTGCGGTACTGCATTGAAAGACAACGGTTTTTTGGAACATCTGGAACATTTTTCCTGGCTCCGGGATTGCGAAATACCTGTCCTGGGAATCTGTGCAGGGATGCAGGTTCTCTGCATGATATTCGGCGGGTCAATAAGACCGGGATGCGAGATTGGAATGACTGACGTGAAGGTGACTTCTCCTCATCCATTCATGCCCAAGTCCTCCTCCTTCAAGGCATACCAGCTCCATTCACATTCCTGCCTGCCTCCTCCTGGATGGGAAAGGCTTGCCGAATCAGCCATGTGTATCCAGGCAGTCAGGGATCCAAAACGCCCCTTCTTCGGGGTGATGTTCCATCCGGAAGTCCGGAATGATCGGGTTATTGAGGTGTTCCTTGAGAGCTGCAATGGTTAAAGAGGATATCGGGGTCGGTATTAGGTATTAGGATACGAAAATGGGATGTGTGTGTCTTTTCAACGTGAGACGGGCTGGGAAACAAGATGTGTTAGCGGGAGGGAATTCCGTTTTCTTCGGCGATTTCCCTGAATGAGGTGGCCACATGGTCTGCCTGTGCTTTTGTCATTCCGTACGTGTTGAACTTCCAGACTTTTGTTGCCCCGGGTATGGTGCCCGCGATTCCCCGGGCTTTCAAAGCGCTTGAAAGGAAATATCCGCGTTTTTTATGGGTTTTTGCCACCTCGTCAAAGGAATTCGTCGTGTCCACGCGGGTGAGCGTGTGTTTCCTGGGGTACTCACTCCGTATATCGGTGCCCTGTATGCTTTTTAAGGCTTCGACGACGAGTTTCCCGTGTGCAAGTTCCTCTTCCCAGTGTTTCACCCGTTCCTGAACACGGGGAAATGAGGCCATCATGCCGACAAGCGTGACACCCATGAGCGTGCAGCCCATCATCTCCACCTCCTTGATCCCGAATGTCCGTGAGGTGATATCCGTCTTCACGGACGTGGTCCGGAACACTTCGGATGCCCGCTCGCTGGTTGCTGCAAGCACGCCTGACGGGGCCGGGGCAGCCATGCTCTTATGCCCGGACCCTACAACAAAATCCGCACCTATCTCTTTTCCATCGACCTCCATGATGCCCACGGTGTAGGCGCCGTTGAGAAGGACCGGGATGTCATACTGGTGTGCGATCCGTGTGATGTCCCAGACCGGGTGCAGGTTGCCGTACTGGTAGTCAACATGGTCGAGGAAGAGGAGAGAGGGCGTCTTTCCTGTCTCCCTGGTGACTTCCTCAATCTTGGTGGCAGTGGCATCAGGGGTGATCAGGTTCTCCGCAGTCTTCGGGATCTCCCTGATAATGCCTCCCCTGCTCTCGATTGCCAGCACCTCGGTATAGTGTGAGAGTGCGGTGATCAGCACGGGATCATTCTTCTGCACGTACGTATCAGCAACTGCCTGGAACCCCCGGCGGGCGCCCGGGACCACCCGTGCGACATCCATGTGCAGGAACGCTGCAAGGTCGCGGAAAAATACATCAACAGGAGGAGTCTTGATGTAATCCAGCCTGAATGGTTTGCGACAGTTATCGCAGATCGAATATCCATCGCCGTAGGCAATTATCGCCTTCATTGCCTCGGCAGTAAGCCGCCCGCCAACCTGAATAGGGTCGATATTGATGGACGACTCGTCGATATCCCGCACATCGATCGATCCTGCACACTTCATGCCAGAAGCTCCCGCCTGAGTATCTCTACCTGCGTCTCGAGGGTGTGCAACAGGGTGAGCGTCTCCTCCTGCTGGGCCGGAGAAAGCACATGGCCGGGAGCAGTCTCCCTCAGTATGACCCGGAGATCGGTGAGAATAAACATTGCCTCAAACACTGCGTCGATTGCCGGTCTGGACATCGTATCACCATACTAATATGAGAAGGACTGGTTAAAAGATACCCGATGGACCGGGGGACTGGAAAATTAGGATGAATGTGTCAGGGAAGGTCATAATTTGGCGGTAAGAAAAAGGATTTTCTCTCATCCGGCTGAAATTGAGAGAAAGAGTGGTCAAAATCCGGAGTCCAGGCCTTCGGAAATTGGCGCCTTCTTACCCTTGTTCAACTCGCCGATATAGTCCTCGAACTTGTGAATGCGTGTGCTGACCGGGAACGGGATCCCGATGGTGCTGATGATCGCTTCACCCCGATCAAGCGTCTGGATCTCGATTTCCATCCTTGAGAGATCCTGCTTCGCACTCCCCATGATGATATCGCGATCACCGCGATCGCCCAGACCCATGACCACAAAGGTGTTGATCTGGGCGAGCACTTTTGGATCGACATTCTTCGGTTGCTGAGTGATCACGCAGAGACCGACGCCGAATTTGCGGCCTTCCATCGCGCATTCGCGGAACACCTGGGTCGAGGAGCCACCGCTTGCAAGCACCCTCTGTGCCTCCTCAATGGTGATCAGGACCTGATGAGATGCTTCATGCCGCTCATCGATCCCGTATCCCCGGGTCTCCGACCGGTGCCGATCCATGATGGTCCGGGTGATGATGGAGAGCACGAAGAGTTCGCTCCGTTCGCTCATGTCAGGGATGTCGATAAGCACGACGCGGTTTTCATGCAGGTTGTTGATGATCTCGGTGACAGAAGAACCCTGTGCTTTGAAGAAAGCCTTGTTTCCGTTGACGATATTTTCGATATGGCTCTTGATCACCCTGATGGGCCCTCCCATGGAGTTCCTGATCTTCCATGCAAGACTACCTTCCGCGACGCCGGCAGCGAGTGGGTCCCGGACGGGGAAGGTCTCGGGATCGATGGATTTGAAGAATTCAATCACCTCCCTTCCCGGGACACCCGAAAATGCCTCCACGATCTCGGACTGTGCGGCGGAGAGATCGTAGAGGATCGCGAGATCCCCGATCCTGAAATCATCGTACTGGATTGAGAGCCGGTTCATCCCGTACTTCTTCCGATCTGATTCGGGGCGGATCGTGAAGATAGCAAGGCCGTCTTTTCCTCCGGTGTAATGGACAAGACCTTTTGTCGGTTCCCCGATTGATGATTTTCCCCCGCTGACATATTCCCCATGGGGGTCAACAATGAGGAGCCCGAACTTCTTCTCCCTCATGCAGGAGGCGCAGAAGGTCTTCATGAAGTTGCTCTTGCCCATTCCGGTGGTCGCAAAGACCCCCATGTGCTGGGGAAGTACCCGTGCGGGGATTCGGACTGCGACATCCCGGATCACGTCCTGGCCGCTACGCATCAGGCCGACTTCGATCTCTCCCATCAGGTCGGTAAGGAACCTGAAGTCCTCTGCATCCGGGTCCCCCACATTTGAAAATTTCGAGGGAATAGTCCTCGGCTTGTGGAATTTCCCGTCTGTATGGTCCACGTAGCCGAGAGGAACGGCTTCGACAGTGAGAAAAACGTCCTCGCCAAGACCGTAGAACTGCTCGGCATACACCCTGGTGTCCCACCTGCCATCCGCGAAGTTGCTGTCATGGGAAAGGTCGGTGACCTTCGCAAAGAACGTGACTCCTTTTGTAGCATCCGTGATCTTCTTGATCTCGCCGATATAGAGCGTGGCATCATAGGGAGCAATAAACCGGTATGAGAGGACCGATCTCCCGATCAGGCGGAATTTCGAATGGTCACCAATATCAGTATCGCGCAAATTCATCATGATAATCTCCAAACAGTAGCTCATAGGTATGTCGTCTGATGCCGGTCGAGGCGATCCGGTTCATCAGTACGGATCTCGCATCCTCCACAATCTCCTGGGTGAGAACACATGCCCGGTGAGCATCGAACAGGGGATAGGGGTATCCCGGGATCCTCCCGTCGCCTGAAGACGACGCGAGGCGATTCATGATTCGCTCCGCATCAGGTTCCAAAAGATCGCTCTGGAGCTCGATCTTGAACGGGGATTTTGCTCTCGGGTGCAGAAGGGCGATGTACATCTCCCCGTGCTGCCACTGGGGGAACTGAGTGCGGTCGAGCAATTCCGGATCGATCCGGATCCACCAGGGTGCAGGGATATCCAGGGCATTTGCAAGACCGGCAACCGATGGGAGGAGCGGGTGGCCGCCTCCCCAAGTGGCAGGGGTCTGTTTGCTCACTCCTGCAATGTCGATCTGCTTCGACCTGCATTCTTCTTCGATCATGGTAAGGGCCGTATTATGGCTTGCGTGGGAGACGCGGAGCGGGCCATCGCGTAGGAGCAGGGCGCCGGGACTGAGCGTGGATGCCATCTGTGCCATGACCCAGTATTCCACCGTATCGCGGAGGATTCCTGCAGTCCGGGTGCGGTCGTCGTTGCTGAGCGGGGTACCTGGTCTCTGCCCGAAGCATTCCATGTACAGGCAGAGGAAGTCGTCGTTTTCCTCTTCATTGTCGATAAGGGCAAGATGGAGTGGGGTGAGCGAGCGCCTGACCCTCTCCATATTGAGAAATGTGCTCTGAGCAGCCCTGACTGCCGCAATTGCCATGCTCCCCGATTCAAGGAGGAAGGCATTACTTCCATCGACTGCACAGACTTCACCGGATGGATATTTTGTGCAGGATCGGAAATCCTCCTGTGTAAACCCGCTCGCTTCTGCAAAAAGGTCCACAAGGTCTTCGGGGATGGTGCTCCATATCCGTTCCGCCATGGTCTCCGCGGCACGGAGGAATTCGGAATTTTGAACCATCAGGTCACTTCCCGGACGACGCTCGAGAGATCGGTACTCATTTCCACCATCATGGTGGTTGAAAATTCGCCCTGGATATCAGGGATGTGAGAGATCAGGAGTATCTGGGGGAACCGGGTCTCCTGGGTCCTGAGTGCCGTGAGGAGGTTTGTTCTCCGTTCCTCGTCCTGGCTCCCGAAGATCTCGTCGAAGATTAGGAGCGTGCTTTCGTGCACCTGGTGAAGCTCGGCAAGGTACCGGGAGAGGGCTATCCGAAGGGCAACCGCGATATCATCCTGCTCTCCTCCGCTGAACCGGCTTATAGGGTAATCATTGTCGATATCCCGGACCAGGAGGTTGAAGTCCTCGTCGAGAAGCACCTGTTCGTACCGGCCTCCGGTTATCTCGGCGAGGATCCGGCTCACCTCTCCCTCGATCCGACTTCGCACGACCTGCATGAGGTACAGTACGTATTCTCCGATCAGGGAGCGGGTCAGCCGGAGGAGTTCGATCTCTTCTCCAATCTTCGCGATCCGCGTGTTCAGGTCCTGCATCGCAGCCTCCTCTTTCCGGTGTCTCTCGATCTTCTCCTCCGTATTCCGGACTTTCTCCGTCGTCCCTGCGATTTCTGCCCCGGCAGTTCGAAGAGTCGTATCGATCTCTCCGAGTTCCTGTTCGAGCCGGGTGCCGATCTCAGGATTGAACTCCGAGCGATCAATCTTATCTTTCAGGGTGGTGATTTCACCCTGTTTCTGCTGGATCCGGGTCGCGAGATCCGCTGCCTGGGTTTTTAGCGCTGAACCATGTGCGATCCTTTTCCCGGTCTCGATGAACCGTGCCTGGATCTTCTCCAGTTCCGCGACATCTCTCCCCGCCTGTATGAACACGGCCTCTTCGTACCCAAGTTCCTGGATCCGGGCAAGGATTGCCCTCCCTGACTCCTCTTTGGTTTGCAACTGGGACAGGAGGTCTCTGATCTCGGTTTCAAGAGAAGTCCTGGTCTTCAACCGTTCCATGATGCTCCGGATCTCGTGGAGTGCGGGTTTCTGGGTGTGGATCTTGTCCTTCTCGCCTTTCAGCCGTTCCTGGTCGCTGCACACCTGCATTGCATCCTCCCCGATCCGGTCGAGCCTCGAAGAGAACTCCTGCCTGATCTCCCCGAAGTGGGTCCCCAGGGTCTGGCGGCAGAGGGGGCACACTCCTTCGGATCCCGCTCCTTCGATGGTCTTCCAGTCCTGAACCAGCTGGGTCCTTTCCGCGACGAGCTGCTCCAGCCGGGCTGCCAGTATACCGTCAGTATGGAGAATTTCTGCTTCCCTGGAAAGAACGGCCTGCTCAAGATCCGTATCAGGGATTTCCGGTCCGATCTGCAGCAGGTTCCGGACCCCTTTTCGTAGCGACGCAAGCCGGGCCGAATCCCGGTCCAGGGCTTCGTGCCTGGTCCTCTCCTTCTCCACTCTCGCCTTCAGCGCCGTGCACTCCCGGTCTGCGAACTTCTGCTCGCTGACCAACCGCTCGAACTCCATCTTCTGCGTTCGAAGTTCTTCGAGCTTCTTTTTCTTCGCGTCAAGCCCGGATACTTCCTGCTCGAGTTTCCTGTGCTCCTGTTCAAGTCCGGCAAGATTTGCAATCTGTGCAGTGATCTGGTCACTCTGCCGGATGAGCCCCGCTGCCTCGCTCACGAGTGAATTGTGCCGCTCGACGAGGCGGGTATACTCGGTCTTCTTTTCGGAGAACTGCTGTAGTTCCGACGCGATCCGCTTCCTCGTTTCTGTATGTTTCTCAACCTGCAGGTTCAGGTCATGGAGGGCGGATCGAAGGGTGACCGCCAATGCATCCAAATTTTTCTGTTCTTCCGGGTCATGCCGATCGACAAGTCCCTTCAGTTCCCCCTCCAGCAGTTTCAGTTCCCTGTCCTTGGCATCTCCCCGCTCTTTCAAAATCCTGTCGCTCTCGGTCTTCAGGTAATCAATGCCGAGCGCCCGAAGGAACCATTCCTTCCTCTTCCCCGGAGTATTCTCAAGGAGGGTAAGGAGGTCTTTTTGGGCCGCATAGACAGTATTCCGGAAGTCGACCGGCCCCATTCCGAGGGTTCTCCTCACTTCGGTGTCGACCTGGGAAACGCCTGTCGCCCGGAGCTTTCCTCCCTTGTGGAACGTTGCGTCGTGCTGGACAGCCTTTCCTTTTTTAAACGTCCGGTGGACCGTGTACTCATCCCCTCCGATCCGGAAGTCAAGGCGGACTTCACACTTGTCCTTTGGGGATGCGAACGAGGATACGATGTAATCCGAGGAGATCCCGGTCGCCTGTACGCCATACAGGGCAAAGAAGATCGCCTCCACGATGCTGCTCTTCCCGGTCCCGTTATTGCCGAGGATACCTGTGATGCCGTCCTTGAACCGGATCTCCTGGTGCCGGAACCGCTTGAAATTCGAAAGAATGATCCGGTTGAGGATCATGGGCAGGGCTCCCGGTTCTTCTGGATACCATATCCGCGCTTTCTCTTCGGGATACCACATCCGGAGGTCATCCGATCTTTCCGATCGTTCCTGATACGATCACCGGGAATGATTCGGATTCGACATCTGCGATCCTTCACCGGGATACAAACCCTGAAGATCATCTCCAGCCCCCGACCCGGTCTCCGATATAATTCCCCGGGTCCTGCCGGGCCTGGCTTTTTATGATGCATCCCCGGGTATCACGGACTGGGATCATTCCGACTCCTCCCGGTGCCTGTCCATCACGGATCGGAGGACGTTGGAGCCGCACTGTGCGACGTACTGCTTCTGTTTTGCATTCAATTGCTGTTTTCCCACGAAAGAGGAGAACTCCTGGAGGTAGTCGATCGCCCGGACGTCCTGCTGAAGGGGGACGGGCCGGTCTTCTTCCGTCGACAGGACCCGGATCTTCAGGTCAAGCAGACTCTCACGGACAGAGGCGAGCTCCCGCATATCGATACCCTTCCCATGCTCCCTCGAGAGCCCGTCGAGCGTCACCTGCGCCATTGCGAGAGAGGGGACCCCCTGGTGTGCCACCCGAGAGAGGATTTCACCTGTGATCTCCGAAGGAGGTACCCCTCTGCAGGAAATGGTGCCGAGGTTGATCATCGGGGTTCTGGGGAGATCGATGGGACTGGGTGTTGGGGGTGTCTCTCCGGAGGTTCTGCCGAGATCAACAAGGAGTCCACCCTTTTGGTCGGAGATCTCACCGTACGACAGGTATTCGAGCGATCCCGAATACCATGCGTTGCCCGTGATCTGCGACTGTCGGTGGTAATGCCCGAGTGCGATATAGTCGAACCCGTCTGAGAGGATCGTGTTGTCCAGCTCGTGCTCCGCCACCGTAGCGAGGCGCTTGTCCCGGATCTGCGTTGCCAGTCCGTGTGTGACAAGCACGTTGTGATGGTCCCGTACAGGCTCAATGTTGTCATAGGCCGTCCTGTAATCCTCGGGGCGAAGCATGTTTGGGATAAGGTGAAATACGGTATCCCCGAGCTCCACGTGTTCGTACCGGAAAGAATACGCTACGAATATCTCACCCGGGTGATATGCCAGCACTTCGAAGGGCGAGGTCGTGTACCGGGTTTTGACCATGCTGTGGTTGCCGGCAATGATCACGAGGGGGACCCCGGCTTCATGGAGTCGTTCGAGTGCTTCCATGGCTGTCGAAAAGGCTTTATTCTTCGGTTTCACCGTGTCGAACAGGTCTCCTGCATGGACAAGCACATCGGGCTTCTGTATGATGATCCCGTCGATCGCCGCGAGAAAATTCTCGTAGATCTGCTTCTCGCGAAGGTTCATCCCCGATTCAGGATCAAGCCTGTTGAACTGCGAGAGGCCGAGGTGAGTGTCGGCGATGTGGAATATTCTCATGCTTCAAATCTCTCATTTGACTGGAAGCCTTATAAGGAAAAGGGGGAGTGGGGTGAAAGTATTTCCTGATTGTGCTTCATTCTTGTAGACTCCAAAAAGTCTTCCTACACATTTACTCTCTTTCAGTCGCTGTGAGGCAATCCCCTGATCAGATACGGCTCCACGAAATCCCGAAACTCTTCCGGCGTCAGCACTTCGCGGGCTTTGGCAACCACTGTCTCAATGGTTGCCAGGTGCCTCTCCATCAGGTCGCAGGGAAATATATCGCATTTCCCGCAATGAGTGATCCCCTTTTCAAGCACACAATCCCGGATGGGGCATCGATTGGTCCCAAGTCTCCGGGGATTGTTCTCATCCGGTTCGAGGCATCCGTCGCAATATACAGCCTCGGGTACGATAGCATATCCATAGAGATCGCGGAACACGACACTCAGCCGTTCCCAATCGGCATCAGAGTGGATGTTCTCTTTAAAAAGCACGGCAATCGCTGCAGAGAAACCCGCAGCAGGCACGAATACTTGTCATTTCAGACCTCTCCATAGAAGGCTTCCAGCAGACGTTCTCTCCCCATAAAGGTTAAACTACCCATGCCTTAAGAGTCACTATATCCGGGGCAATAAAGAGCATTTTTTTCCTTGATGCTCAATGGATATTTCGCGAAAAGGATGGATTTTATTGTATTTTTTCATGCGGGTGAGCACTATTTCCGATGGAAACGGAAACAGGATAAAAAATTTGGGTAAACAGAGGCCGTATAGGGCATATTTGGGATAAGGAAGAGAGTCTATGGTTTTTCTTCCCATCAGATGCTGGTTTTCCGCCCCGCCATGTCATCCGAAGGAAAAATTTCATTGATAATTCCCCTTGTCTCCTCAAGCCACGCGACTCGTTGTTCATGGGTGCTTGTCACGATCACCCGAAACATCTTCCGATATACCCTGTGGACTCTGCATAACTTAAAAATACAGCCCTTCCAGATCCGTTCGAGAGGATCTCCAAACACCAGCATCTCCCGCATCTCTTTTGTATTGGATGTATTGAGTACAACAGCGGCCCTGGCTTTGAGCAGGCCTTCTGGGATTCCTTCCCCCGAATCCCCCTCAACAAACCGGTACGCACGCCCTGGCCGGAACACCCTGTCGATCCATCCGGTCAGAATTGCCGGCGGCATTCCCCACCAGTTGGGGTGGACGATCACGATGCCGTCCGCCCCGGACAGGATTTGGCAGTGATGTTCAATCGTTTGGTTAAGGACTGTATCTTTTGAAAATTCGGATGCCGGGAGCAGGGGGTCGAATCCCTCTTTGTATAAATCAAGGAAGGTGACCTGGTGATTGTTCACTTTCAGAGTTTCACACACTGTCCGGGCAATCGCATGGTTGAAGCTATGTTCATTCGGGTGAGCGAGAACTACAAGGACCTGCATCTACAATTCATTTTCTCAATGTATCCATGATATTTTCGAACCTCCCGTTGCTGATGGGATGGTGACTGATGACCTTTCCGTCATACACAATACAGAAGGTCCCGAACGCACACGGCGAATTCTGGACTGACTCCGCATTGTCCATCTCGATTAATCGGGGGGAAAGACCATATTTTTTCCTTGCGGTCTCCATAATCGCGGTAACGTTCTTCTCGGAATAGGGGCACTGGGGCGAACGCAGGATGGTCAATCCTTCCGAATACTGGTCCCGCGTCTTTTCCGTGTCCCTGAAACGCGGGTCCGGATATCCGGGATCGAACTTTAAGGCGAGCAGTTCGAAATCAGGCTCTTTTGTATCGACCGGAACAAATCCGCGTTTGATGAATACATCCCGCTTTGCCATGAACGAGCCTTTCCTCGTCACGGTAGCGACACCCTTCATCCCGGCATTCTTCGTATCTTCTATGCAGGCATCGATCATGGCAGACGCATACCCTCTACCCTTGTATTCCTTCCGGAATCCGACAAAAATGCATTGGATGAACATATACCTTTCCGCGTCGACGGGGCGGTGGGCATATTCACCGGGCATGTATTCAAGCATGCCCTGGTACCCGTCTTTCTCTGACACAAGTGCCTTTATTCTCAGTCCTTTCTCGTAGTATTCCTTGAACCACTGGATCTTTCTTCGGAGTTCCACGTGCTTCTGCACGTCTTTATACCCGCAGACCCCAAAATCCGCGATATTTTCAGGGGTCAGATCGATAATTTCTGCCTCTTCCATTGGATATTCGGTGGGGTTTCACCCCCACATATCTTTTTTGTTATGCAAATGGCTCCGCGATTTCCTATGAAAATATGATTAAATTAAGGATTCATAGGATATCCGGGTCTTTTTTCTTAAGATATACATCCGCTTCTACAAGGATTTGAAGTAGCTCATCAAGAGTCAGCGACTTTGGGACT
>Ga0302253_1001542_pt1 | contig 13517 bp, 10 predicted proteins | sample AAG_RA_Trp_MG_FD_193537 | JGI IMG/M metagenome (GOLD analysis project Ga0302253, IMG submission 193537) | Enriched activated sludge microbial communities from anaerobic digester in WTTP, New Holstein, Wisconsin, United States - AAG_RA_Trp | ecosystem: Engineered > Bioreactor > Anaerobic >... | reverse complement strand
AGCAACCCCGCCACGCTATAGACCTTGGTCACCTCGAGGGCGTCTGCCGGGGTGAGAGGGGGCAGCACGGAGGGTATGCGCTGCGCCAGCATCGTCTTGCCGCTGCCGGGCGGGCCGATGAAGAGCACATTAGGACTTGAATACCCCAAATTATTCCGACATAAAAACCCTGCGCACACTGTGAAAGAAAACATCAACGATAGGCACAGGTCAAGGAGGAGGCTAGGAACCATGGCCGACAACACCAAGGGTAACCAAGGCACAAACACACGCCCCAAAGCCTATAGCTACCTTCGCTTTTCGACGCCGGAGCAAATGAAGGGAGACAGCTTCAGAAGGCAAACAGAACTGACCCGTCAGTATGCCGAGGAGAACGGGCTTGAACTGGATGACTCGCTGTCTTTTTATGACCTTGGGGTATCGGCCTTTCGAGGAAAGAACGTGGATGAGGGAGCACTGGGAGCGTTCCTTGAAGCCGTAGATCAGGGCAAGGTAAAGCCGGGGGCCGTCCTTTTGGTTGAGAGCCTTGACCGACTCTCACGGCAAGCACCATACCGGGCCTTCAAGCAGTTCTCGGACATCCTTGACCGAGGAATCGACATCATCACCCTTCATGATCGAAAGGCCTACTCGGCAGGAGCCGGGGGTGACCTTGCCTTCGCGGACCTCATGGTTTCCCTTGCAGTCATGCAACGGGCGCATGAGGAGTCCCTTACCAAGTCCCGAAGGCTGGCCGCCTCTTGGGAACAGAAACGCAAGGTTGCCGCAAAGGAAGCTGATACCACCGGAGTTAAGATCAAGCCTCTTACCTCCCGCTGTCCAGAGTGGCTGACCTTGAACAAACACACAGGGGAATTCGAGGTCATCGAAGAAAGGGCCGAGATCATCCGCAGAGTGTATTCCATGACCCTCGAAGGCATCGGTAAGAACACCATCGCCAGAACCCTGAACGCCGAGGGGGTCCCGTCCTTCAGGTCGGACAGAGGGAAGGGCATAGGCTGGCATGAGTCATATGTTAGCAAGCTCCTTCTCAACGAAGCCGTGATTGGACGTTACCAGCCCCACAGGATGGAGGAGTCACCCAAGGACGGAAGGAGAAGGAGGCAGCCAGTAGGTGAACCCCTGGACGGCTACTATCCTGCCATCGTTGCCCTCGCAGATTTCGCCAGGGTTCAGCACATGCGGCAGGGCCGGAAGATTCCAGCCGGGAAGGTTGCGGTAAAATACTCGAACCTGTTCACAGGGCTTGGTCAGTGCGGCGTCTGTGGTGGCCCCATGCACTACGAGGACAAGGGACCAAGGCCCAAGGGCGGGAGCTACCTTATCTGCTCTCATGCCAAGAGGAACCTTGGCTGCCCCTCACCTCGCTGGAGATACTCGGAGACACAGGCTCACATCCTCTTGAACCTGCTGGAACTTGATTTTCGAGACCTGTTCCCCTCCCTGTACGCCAAGGGCAAGGAGGAACTGAACCGTCTGGAGGGACTCCTGGCCACCAAGGAGCGGGAGCAAAACGACGTAGAGACAAAGCTGGTAAACATTGCTGGCCACCTTGAGAGGATGCCCGATAGCGGGACCCTGCTGGACCGCTTGGCCACGCTGGAGCGACAGAAGGCCGAACTGTCCAAGGACGTAGAGGGAATCCGCTTCCAGATCGAGGAGGAGAAGGAGCGTCTTGCAGGAGCAGGGAAGGCCTACGGGGACGTAAAGGACGCCCTAGAACGGTTCATTCAGATTGAGCGGACCGCACACAGGCTTGAGCAGGAGCACCAAGGCAACGCCCAGGATGACGATGCTCCAGTGGAACTCAAGGCCGCCAGAGAGCAACGTCTGGCCGCCAGAAGGAACGTCTACCAGCTTCTTCAGAAGTCCGTGGAGAAGATCGTCTTCACCCCAGCCATGAACCCTACCAACGGAGAAGAAGAAGGCAAAGGCAGGCCTGACGATGTTGAACACGGGACCATAACCGTCAGCTTCAAGGGTCTGGGAGAAGCGGCTACTGTATCTATCGTGGTCCTGGGCAAGAAACAGAGGGACTCTCGTGGCTACGTCGGAGAGCCTACCGGGAAGGCGGAGGTCATGCTTCTTGGTGAATCCTGGCCGCCTACTGGGCGTCTCCTTTCCGGCAAGGCCCTGGGACGTATGTTGTTCCGGCGGAGCGTGTCATCGTGAGGTAGTGAAAACCGAGGTGCATTTACAACCGCAAGGATCGGATAAACCCACGGCTGGCAAGGGTTTTCAATTACCTGCCACTTTTAGAGCCAGGGCCACCGGGGATTACCCTGCACTTTTAGAGGTACGTGCCGGAGAATTACCACCCACTATCGGAAAAGAGGCAAAGGGAATTACCCCTCACTATCGGATAAGAGGCATGGTGACCCGCCGCCCGGAAACTCAAGGCTAACAAGGATTTTCAATTAACCATGGCTTTAGGAAGCGACGACGACAACCAAGACAACAACAGCGAGGGCGTGGCCTCGATCAACAACAACCACGACCACACACAAACCAAGGCAGGCCATCCGGTGGTCTTGCCTACGTCCTGGGTTCAGGGAGCCTACCATCCCTGAAGATCACACCGCATGGCCACTTGCAAGGCAGGTTCCTCCTGCCGTCGGAACAATGGCCAAGCCCTAGGACGCCCCGTCAGGAGCAACGACCATACAGAATAGGGGGGGCTGTATGGATCGCCTGACGTGCTGTCATAAAACGCCGCAGAGGCCCTTTGACAGCTTTGGGGGGGTAGGGGGGGGCCAAAGTCAAACTAATAGCTATTACTAATAGATAACAATAGGTGATCTTAATGCTTTGACTATAAGTGATCTTGTTTAATAGTCTTTCTTAATAAGCTATAAGAACTATACGTGAACCTACAGGTTGAACTAAAGATAAACCATATGTCTCCCTTTAAGTCATCTTCTGGTTGAATCATATGGAGAACCTTTATCTACTCCTGTAGTTGAACCCATAGGGACGACCTCCTCAATGATGATCCATGATTGATGACCACTAACATGGAAGAAGCTACTCACTATCCCAAGAGTGTCTTGCCAAAGAAGCCAATGAACTACAGGCTTCAAGCTCACCACTTCTTGTTTCATCTTCATGCTCTCCTTTGGTGAAGCCTCTTGTTTCACCTATAGGGCCGACCTCCTCAATGATGATCAACAACCAACGATGATCATCTTCAAGCCCTAGTACAAACATGAGGTCGGCCCATATCATACCCATGAGGCTACCCTCCCCTGCTACATGAGCACAACCTCATGTTTGACATATGCTCTCCTCATGTTCTCGCCTACCTCGTGTTAGAGGAAATGGGCCTCCCCAAGGCCTTGCCCCATTAACCAGCCATATCCGTAAAGCCCGTGTGATGCCATGTCAGTTCCCCCGTGAGTCCGGCAGGACGAACCTGCCTTTGTGTAGTGGGGGCTGGTGGCTGACATGGATGGGGCTTCACACGGGCTTTACCGATAGGAAGACTACACACACCATGAACAACATCATCTCCTTTCAGTTCCCTGTCCACCTTGGCGTCGATGCTCCTGTTCGTGTCACTGACCAGAACGGAGAGCCTTGGTTCATCGCCAAGGATGTCTGCGACATTCTCGGATTCAGTGATACCAACGCTGGAACCCGCCATCTGGATGAGGATGAGAAGATGACCGTCAACTTGACGGGTATCTCTCCGACCAACCCGATGGTGACTCTCATCAACGAGTCCGGCCTCTACTCCCTGATCCTCAAGTCCCGCAAACCGGAGGCCAAGGCTTTCAAGAAGTGGGTGACCAAAGATGTCCTCCCGTCCATCCGTAAGCACGGCGGGTACTTGAAGGGACAGGAAGAATTATCAGAAGGCCTAGTCTCTAGCCTTCACCGAACTATCAGGGAGAACGCCTTACCTGCCTTGAGATATTATGATCGACTGACTGAACACGATCACTATCCGGGTATCTCTAAACACAAGCGGGAAGCCTCAAAGCAAGAGGCCATCATCGAGACAGCAGTGAAGTTCGATCTTCCTCCCTCCTTCGTCAGACAGCTTGTCAGTCATGGCGTTGAAGAAGCACTGCGAGTCCGGGGTAGGACGAGCCTACCTTGACGAATGGGAGCCTGTACGTCTGACCTACGTCGCCTTCCGTCATGGGGAGGTCATGTGAACACCACGCCGAGGTGCTCATGTGGCCTCCCCTTTTTTCGTATTATGCTTGACCGTGCACAATAAGTCAGACATCCCATATCGGCCCTTGTTCCATATTCCCTGGTATAGAGGTTCGTGGGCCGATAAGCCTAGACAGTTCACTGTGGCTCGGCAGGGCCTCGCTGTCGTTCACGGAGCCATGAGGAACAGATGCCTCGCGAATAGCTCCTGCTGTGAGCAGTCGCGAATAGCTCCTGCTATGAGCAGTCGCCAACCCAAGCCATTCCTAGCCTAGCAGAGACATGCCTCTATTTGGCCCGTAAATGGCCATAGGAACGCCTCTAACTTAAAGCTATATCAAACCATTCAAAACTCTCCAGGCAAGCCTTAGAAGCGAAATATGAGGCTCATTTTGACGGGCACGAGAGGTAACAACCTGGGATGAAAGAGGAAGAGGTCACACTGATCACAGGAAGACCTTGATTGCTAGGAGAAGAATCCCGTGCATCCAATTTTGGATTGACCTCCTCGCCGCAATCGAAACCCTGAGCGCAAGAGGAGTCACGAATTTTCGTGCATCATTCGAAACATCAAAACCCTTGATTGTTCTGAAGAATTTAGAAAGCTGAATTTTCAGCTCTCTTCCTACAAGCCTGAAAGAGCCTCCCGCAACGCCCCCATGACCTCCTCCCTCAAGGTGGCCGAGGTTTTCGGGAAGCTGCACTTCAATGTCCTGAATGACATTCGCAAGCTGGTCGAACGAGGAGTCTTGAATTTTCAAGAGTCCTCCTACGTCAACTCCCAGAACAAGCAGCAGCCTATGTTCCTCATGGACCGCAAGGGATTCGTTCTACTGGCTATGGGTTTCACTGGGGACACCGCCCTCCAGTTCAAGAGCAAGTACATCGATGAGTTCTACCGGATGGAAGCCGAGCTTCGAGGGAAGATCAAAGCCGATCCAGTAGTTAATTCAGTTGTTGTCGCAATGACAACGACTACCCGTGGTGGGATCAGTGAACAAAGATGCCGAAGAAACTTTTACGGACCAAGGCCGTAAAACTTGAAGACCGTCACGAAGAAGTCAAGGCAGGTTCCTCCTGCCGTCGGAACTAACGTCTGTGGCTCCAACATCCTGGCTACCGTCACCCAGGACAACAAGTGCTACTTCTCGCCCAACCATGTCTGTGAAGCCTTGAGTATCTCTTGGGCTGCACAGTTCGTGAAGATCCAAGGTGACCCGGTGCTGTCTTCAACCGTTTCGGAAATCGAAATGGTTGCCCGTGACGGCAAGAACCGCAAGGTAACCATGCTCCCCATCGAGTTCCTTTCCGGCTGGCTCTTCACGATCAAGAAGGTTGCGCCTGAAGTTCAGGCCAAGCTGAACCTCTACCGTAAAGGAAATCGTCACGCTTGCCCGTGATGGTAAGACCTGTGTTGAGGAAATCTTGATGCATCTCCTCCACCCGGAAGGTTTTGCTCAAAAAATCTGAAAGCCCATATATCGTAGAGAGATGATCGAATGTCCCCCGTGGCAGGGTTGGCTTATGGCTGGCAAGCGAGTCTATCCGTCCTCATGATTAAAACGATCACGCCCATAGACGGGCCGGGCCATCGCCGCTGAACCCTCTTGACTGCCCCTTCATTCTCCATTACAAAACCTCCTAACGAACGTAAGCAGAATTTGTAAACATGAAGCCACGAGGAGGAAGGGACATGGCCGAGGGCAAGTTCATCTCATATCTGCGTGTATCCACCACCAAGCAGGGACAGTCAGGGCTTGGCCTTGAGGCCCAGAGGAAGGCAGTCACTGACTACCTGAACGGCGGGAACTGGAGCCTACTGGCGGAGTTCGTAGAAGTTGAGAGCGGGAAGAAGAACGACAGACCAGAATTGAACAAGGCCCTTGCCCATTGCAAACTCACAGGAGCCACGCTTGTCATCGCCAAGCTGGACCGACTGTCACGCAATGCTCACTTCCTGCTGGGCCTACAGGAGGCAGGTGTTCACTTCATCGCTGCCGATATGCCGACCGCTAACGAGTTGACAGTGGGTATCATGGCTCTCGTTGCCCAGGAGGAACGGAAGGCCATCTCTGCCAGGACCAAGGCCGCTCTTGCCGCCGCTAAGGAACGGGGCGTAAGGTTGGGCTGTCCGAACGGAGCCGCTCACCTCCGGCAGTACGGGAACGAGCTTGGCGTGGAAGCGGTGAAGCGGAATGCTGATGAACGTGCCGGGAAGCTGGCCGACGTAATCAAGGAAATTCAGACCAAGGGGATCACCAGCTTGAAAGGCATTGCCGACGAACTGAACAGGATGGGGGTTACCACGGCCAGGGGCGGGGCTTGGTATGCGTCCAGCGTGAAGAACCTGCTGACACGAATCGGCGTTACGAGTTAATAAAAAGATAACACGGACGTATGCTTGTTCTGCTTTATTTTTTTGGCTTGTTGGTGACAATATCGCGTTTGGCTACTGGTCTTCGCTTGAATTCTTCAAGGTGGGGCAAGAATTGCTGCCGCGTTTCCTCGGTCAATGTAGGGAAATGCCCTTCTTTGATATCCTTCCCAATTGCCTCCATCTTCGTTTTGTCGAGATAGCGGTCAGTCATGATAAGGGATAGTATCAAATGATCATCTTCCTCAGGGTACAGGCCGCAATTAGGGCACTGAACAAAAGCTCCAACCTTCATTTCTCCGCAGAAGTAGCAAACGGCCCTGTTCATGCCCCCCTCCTTGGAAGACATTATTGACTGGAGATGTCTAAAGCCCGACCCCTGCCTTGCTCCTCAAGTCCTCATACAGCCCCGCATGATTCAGCAAAATATCCCGGAGCCCATCTTGAATCTTATCTGAACCCAAGGCTTGCTTGCTCATAGACGTATGTGCGTCCAAGGCGCTCATTATGGCATTCAGGATCTCTTTGGCCAAGTCGGGGGAGCTTGCGAACTGCTCCTTCGTATTGACCGATGCTTGCTGTACCAACAGGGCTGATTCCATGAGCTTTCCCTTGATGACGTTGTTCACGTAGATCAGCTTGTCGTCGTCCGTCAGCTCACCCTCGAACAGGTCGTTCACCTTGGAGATGATCTCGGCCAGGAGCGCCTTCTGCTTGTCCCTGACCTCGCCGCTCCCTGGGTCCGTCATGGGTTGTAGCTTGTCGGGGTCTCCGACGCCAATGGGCAGATCCCGCTTCCCTTTGTTCTTGAGCTGGTGGTGGGTGAGCACCACCCCTGACAGATCGATCTCGTCCCGTTCCCGTCCGAACTCCAGCAGGGGCAAAAGTCTTCGGTAGAAGATTGAGCGCTTCTCGATGTCCGTGTTCTCGTAGTTGAAGATCTGGGACAGGAAGGAATAGACCCGCTTGAAGGCTCCCATGTTCCGCTTGAAAAGCTCCAGGGCGTTCTTCTCGTCCAGGGCGTCCTTTTCAGCCTTGTGGTCCTTGATGGCCTGTGCCGCCTTCATGGCCTTCTGAAGCTCCTTGTAGCGGCGGAGCAGACGGTCAGCCACGGGGGCTATGGCGGCGGCGAGATCCTTCTGGGTGGACCTTGGGTCCATCTCGACGTTGACCACCCGGTTCACCTCGTTGTCATCGTAGAAGCCCTGAGCGTCGAGCTTGGCCCGGAGATCGAAGACGAGGTTCGGGTCGGTCACGCCCTCCAACTCCGCCGTCTCGTAGTAGGTCTTGAACGCGGCCAGGATCTCTTCCGGCTCGTTCACGAAGTCGAGGATGTAGGTGGTGTCCTTGCCCCGGTGGCGGCGGTTGAGGCGGGAGAGGGTCTGTACGGCCTGGATACCTGCAAGGCGCTTATCCACGTACATGCCGCAGAGGAGGGGCTGGTCGAAGCCGGTCTGGAACTTGTTGGCCACGAGCAGAAGCTGGTACTCCTCGGTCCCGAAGGCTTCCCTGATGTCCCGTCCGTTCAGGGTGGGGTTCAAGGTCTTGCTCGTCTCGGTGAACCCATCCGGTCCCAGTTCGTCGTCCTTGACCTCGCCGGAGAAAGCCACCAGCGCTCCGATCTTGTATCCCTGCTCCTTGATGTACTTGTTGGTGGCGAGTTGCCAGCGCACCACCTCAGCACGGCTGGCCGTGACAACCATGGCCTTGGCCTTGCCTTCGAGCAGTGGGGCGACGTTCTTTCGGAAGTGCTCGACGACGATCTTGACCTTCTGGCTGATGTTGTAGGGATGGAGCCGGACCCAGTGCATGATGTCCTTCATGGCCTCGCTGCGGTCCACTTCCCTCTCGTCCATGTCCTTCCCGTTGTGGGAGAGACGGAAGGCCAGCTTGTAGGAGGTGTAGTTCTTGAGCACGTCGAGGATGAAGCCCTCTTCGATAGCTTGGCGCATGCTGTAGACGTGGAAGGGCTCCGGGGCGTTGTCGTCCGAAGCAGGGCGGGTTGGGTCAGGCAAGCGTCCGAAAAGTTCCAGGGTCTTGGCCTTGGGTGTTGCCGTGAATGCCACATAGGTGATGCCGTCCTCCCGTGCCCGTGCGGCCATCTGTGCGGCCAACAGGTCCTCGGTGCTGAACTCCCCGCCGTCGGCGAGTTCCTTCAGTTCCTCGGCAGACAGCACCTGCTTGAGCTTGGCCGCCGCTTCCCCTGTCTGGGAGCTGTGGGCCTCGTCGGCGATGACGGCGAAGGTCTTACCCTGCGTCGCGGCCAGCTCCTGCACAGCCTTGATGGCGAACGGGAAGGTCTGGATGGTGCAGACCACGATCTTCTTGCCGCCGGACAAGGCCTTGGCCAGTTCGCCGCTCTTGCTCTGGTGCTCCCCGGTGATGGTGGCCACCACGCCCGTGGTCCGCTCGAAGGCGAAGATGGCTTCTTGAAGCTGGGCATCGAGGACCGTCCGGTCACTGACCACGAGTACCGAGTCGAAGATCTTCTTGTGGTTGGCGTCGTGGAGATCGGCCAGGAAGTGGGCGGACCATGCGATGGAGTTGGTCTTCCCCGATCCTGCAGAGTGCTGGATCAGGTACTTCTGCCCTGGTCCTTCTTCCAGCACGGTGCGGACCAGTTTCCGCGTGGCGCCGAGCTGGTGGTAGCGGGGGAAGATGATCTTCTCGATCTGCTTCTTGGGGTCCCGCATGGCCACGATGTAGCGGCCCAGGATCTCCAGCCAGCTTTCCCGCTCCCAGACTTCTTCCCACAGGTAGGACGTGGCGTGTCCGTCAGGGTTGATCGGGTTCCCTGCCGCCTTGTTGTTGCCACGGTCGAAGGGCAGAAAGGTCGTGGCCGCGCCCTGGAGCTTGGTGGTCATGCGGACCAGGGAGTTGCTCACGGCGAAGTGAACCAGCGCACCGCGTGGGAAGTCGAGAAGCGGTTCCGGCGTACCCTGGCCCTTGGGCCGAGGATTGCGGTCAAAGCGGTACTGGTCAACGGCATCGAAGACCGACTGGGTGAAGTCCGTCTTCAGTTCCACCGTGGCCACGGGGATGCCGTTCAGGAACAGCACGAGGTCCAGGCAGTTCTCGTTGTGGACGGAGTAGCGGACCTGCCGCACCACCCGGAGCCGGTTGGCCTCGTACTTGGCCTGAAGATCCGGGTTCATGGCCAGAGCTGGTTTGAACTGGGCGAGGCTCAAGGGCTGACGCAGGCCCAGGAGTTCAACGCCGAAGCGGATGACATCGAGGGTTCCCCGGTCGTCCAACTGCTTGCGGATGCGGTCGAGAAGGACGGCTTCTGCCGCCGTGCCGTGGCTCTTGGCCAAACCGTCCCAGGCTTTGGGTTGGGTCTGCTTCGCCCACGCAAGGACATCAGCCGGGAACAGCGCCCGTTGCCGGTCGTAGGCTTGGCAGTCGTTCGGATCGTACAGCCAGCCATGAGCGGCCAGATGGGAGCAGATGTCGTTCTCGAACTCGATTTCCTTGTGCAGGCTCATGGCTACTCCGGGGCGTTACTGCGTGGCGTCCGCCAGTCCTCGCACGTCTATCTTGCCGGTGACAGCGGCGGAGATGAGGGCGGATCGACGTTCTTTGAGGAGGTCGATGGCTCGTTGGGCCTCGTTGATGAGGGCATCTGAAGTCACGCCATCTTGATCAAGGAATTTAGCGATGGTCTCCTGTTCGCAGAGAGGTGGGACAGCGACCCATATTTCCTTTGTCTTCTCTTGATTCATGATCCCAATAGTTGATGCGTTCGACAGGTTTCTCATTTCAGCGGTCTTGGACGATAATGAGTATGCCAGAAACAATCCCTCTACCTCCGCGTTCGGTAGTATCGCGTTGATTTGCTGGTTCGCGGAGGCTAGGGCCAAGAGATAGCCGATCTTGCCAAGCGTAGCGCCGATGCCAACAACTAGGACAGCACCAGCAGGGAAAACTTTTGCCTCTCCTTGCTCAATCGCTTCAGGAGGTACTTTTTTGGATGCACTTCCAAGGCGGATCGGACCTGAAAAATCGCCGGGAGTGAACCAGTCGGTTCCATCCTCGATATCGGTGCTTGGAGGAGACGCTGATGGCGTACCGCCAGTCTGCACGGCCCGGACAAAACGTCGAAGCTTTGCCACCTCCCAATGCTCCGGCACTTCCCCCAGCCACTCCACGCCGCTGTCCTTCATGGGGACATTCGGATCAAGGCCCTTGGTCACCGCGTGGGAGATGACCGCCTGCCGCTTCTCCTTCAGGAGTTCGATCAGTCTTTCCTGCTCGGCAACCAAGGCGTCGATCTTGGCGGTCTCGCGGTCGAGGAAGGCGGCGATCGCGGATTGTTCTTGGTGGGGCGGATAAACAAGCTCAAATGCCGCTAGCGCATCACCAGAAAGCTCCAAAAAAGTCGTTCCTTTGCCCCTGATGTTCAATTGCGTTGAGGCAATGGAGAACATGTGCGCATAAAATCTAGAATCAAGTTCGTTTACAGCAATAAGGCATTTGCATCCTTGGTTTGTGCAAAGTTCAACATCTGAGATTCCAAGTGAGCCAATTGGAGCCCTGGTTGATAAAACAATGCTTCCCTTTGGGACCATTGTTGTTCCGCACGACGCTAGGCCATCTGCTGTTATGCGCCGGGCTGAATCCAAAATTTCAAATGACCGTAGTTGGCTAAGGTCTGCAGGTGTTATCCATACGATATCCCCGTCCCAGTACGAATCATTGTCAGACTTAGGGGTTGAACCTCCAACAATCTGGAAAAGCCTTTTTGTTTGAACAATGCCCCAATGAGCTGGCACTTCACCTAGCCACTCCACGCCGCTGTCCTTATACTCCGGATACTTCGGGAAGCTCATGCCGTCAGCCCCTCGATCATCGCCTTGATCCGGTCCGTGGTCAGCTTCAGGTCCGCGTCGATCTCTGCCAATGGACGCGGCGGAGTGAAGACGTAGAAGTGTCTATTGAACGGGATCTCATAGCCCACCTTGGTCTTGTCATGGTCGATCCAGGCATCCGGGGCATGGGGGAGGACTTCCCGTTTGAAGTACTCCTCCACATCCTCGTTCAGTGACACGTTCTCGGTGTCCCGGAGCTTTGAGTCCGCTATGGGCTTACCCTTCATCTTGCCACGCTGGCCCAGGACAATCTTGCCTTTTTTGTCCCGCTCCGGGCGCTCCACGGTGATGCTCCGGTAGCCGAAGTCCGTATTCTTGAAGATCCGGCTGATGGGCTTACCGTCGGCCTCGGCTTCCACGAACTGGCCGAACAGCCGGGTGATCTCGGCAATGTGCTCGTCGGAGAGTTCCTTGCGCTTACTCCCCAGGCTCTTCCTCATCTTCTGCCACATGGCCGAGGCATCGATGAGCTGGACCAAGCCCTTGCGGTGCTCCGGCTTCTTGTTGCTGACGATCCATACGTAGGTGCTGATGCCCGTGTTGTAGAACATGTCCGTGGGTAGGCCGACGATGGCCTCCAGCAGGTCGTTCTCAATGACGTAGCGGCGGATCTCGCTTTCCCCGCTCCCGGCTCCGCCAGTGAACAGGGGCGAACCGTTGAGGACGATGCCAAAGCGGCTCCCGCCGTCGGCCACTGGGCGCATCTTGCTGATGAGGTGGAGCAGGAACAGCATGGACCCGTCGGAGATTCGGGGTAGTCCCGGACCGAAGCGTCCGTTGAAGCCCTGGCTCTCGTGCTCCTTGCGGACCTCCTTCTCCACCTTCTTCCACTCCACACCGAAGGGCGGATTGGACAGCATGTAGTCGAAATGTTTTCCACCGTGCCCGTCATCCGAGAGCGTGTTGCCGAAGACGATGTTGGAAACGTCCTGGCCCTTGATGAGCATGTCCGCCTTGCAGATGGCGAAGGATTCCGGGTTTAGTTCCTGGCCGTAGACCGTGAGCCGGGCCTTGGGGTTGTGCTCTTCGAGGTATTCACCGGCGATGGACAGCATGCCGCCGGTTCCCGCCGTCGGATCATAGATGGTGCGGACCACTCCCGGCTTGGACAGGACATCGTCGTCCTCGATGAAGATGAGGTTGACCATGAGCCGGATGACCTCACGCGGGGTGAAGTGCTCACCGGCGGTCTCGTTGGACAGTTCCGCGAACTTCCTGATCAACTCCTCGAAGACGAGGCCCATCTGGTGATTGGTGACCTGATCCGGGTGAAGGTCGATCTGGGTGAAGCGTTCGGTGACCTGATAAAGCAGGCCGCACTTGGCGAGGCGGTCAACCTGTCCGTGGAACTCGAAGCGCTCGAAGACATCCCGCACGGAGGACGAGAACGAACTGACGTAATTGAAGAGGTTCTCGCGGATGTGATCCTGATCCCCCATGAGCTTCTTCATGTCGAGGGGCGAGGTATTGAAGAAGGTCTGGCCAGAAGCCCGAAGCAGGAACGGCTCCGGGTTGATGCCCAGCTTCTGCCGGTTCTCCAGTTCCGCCAGGACGGCTTGCTTCGTTGGAGCCAGGACGCAGTCGAGGCGGCGAAGTACCGTGAAGGGGAGGATGACGCGGCCATATTCGGACTGCTTGTAGTCGCCCCGCAGGAGGTCGGCGACAGACCAGATGAAGGCGGACAGGGAATGCTGGTTCATGAGAGGCGGAATCCTGATGGTAGTTGGTTGCTCCGAGAAGGTCGAAGGGGTGGTGTAACTGATTAGTCCCTTTCGACAAAACTTCTCGGAGCACTACAGATTTCGCCTGTATGACGCAAGCGCTAGGCCCATTCTGATGTGCTTGCTTGTAATGGCTGTGTGGAGTGAGTCGCGCTATCTCCCCTCTGGCTTGGGGATCATCACCTGATCCATGCCCACCTTGCTGATCGCCTCAAACAGGACGGGGGGGCGCACCAGGAAAATATGGGGCATTCCGATCTTAACATGAGCAGATTGTGCGCTCCCGCAGCGGCTATCTCGATGGCGCGCTTGGCATGTTCCTGCCCCTTCACCTCGGCGAAATCGTAAAGGTGCATTCCGCCCGCGCCCTGTGCCATGCCGGGGGCCATGGCC
>Ga0302253_1001541_pt1 | contig 13519 bp, 10 predicted proteins | sample AAG_RA_Trp_MG_FD_193537 | JGI IMG/M metagenome (GOLD analysis project Ga0302253, IMG submission 193537) | Enriched activated sludge microbial communities from anaerobic digester in WTTP, New Holstein, Wisconsin, United States - AAG_RA_Trp | ecosystem: Engineered > Bioreactor > Anaerobic >... | reverse complement strand
CCGGGGGGAATATGATGGTCGTAAGCTTCAATAGAAGAAAGCTCGATATTTTATGTTGGACGAAAAAAAGACAAAGAAACAGCTTATTGATGATATTAAATCATTAAGAGAACACCTCGCCACTTTTCAGCACCGTCAACTTGACGATCAAAAATCTGACATATCCATCGAAAAAACACTTGCCTGGAAGGATTTTCTCCTGGGGCTTCACGAAAAATCCTGTGATTTTAACGACGAAGATCTTTATCGGTATATTCTGGATGAAGTCGTCCGCCTTACCCAAAGCGACATCGGTTTTCTACACCTGGTGTCGGAAGATCAGCAGTCCGTGATTCTGACCTGTTGGCATGAGAAGGCGCTTCAGCACTGTACGGCGTCTCATGAAACCCATTATCCCGTTGACCAAGCCGGCAACTGGGCGGATTGCCTTTACTTGAAACGTCCGGTTGTTTACAACGACTTTTCCCAAGCACCGAACCGGAAGGGTCTGCCTCCGGGGCATAATCCCATCCTGCGCTTTATGGGGATTCCCGTAATCGAGCAGGGCAAGGTGCGCATCATTCTGGGGGTCGGCAATAAATCGGAAGATTATGACGATGAAGAGGTGTTTCAAACTCAGCTTGTCGCAAACAACCTGCAATCGATTTTAACGCGGCGACGTGTTGAAAAGCAGCTCCGGGAGAACGAGGAAAGATTGTTCCTGTCACTCCAGGCCACCCAGGATGCGATCTGGGACTGGAATATCGTTCAGGGAACCGGTTATGCCAGTCTAAATTATTTTACCATGTTGGGTTACAAGCCTGATGAATTTTTGATGAATTCTGAGTATTGGTGGCAACTTATACATTGTGACGACGTGCAAAAAGTCCGGGCGGCCATGGACCGGGTGATGAACAATCCCGATTCCGGGCAGAACACTGTACCCAGCGTCGAATTCCGGATGCGGAAAAAGACCGGTGAATGGCGTTGGATCTTGGCACGTGGAAAAGTTGTAACCTGGGATAGAGACGGTCGGCCGCTGCGCATGATGGGAACCCACACCGATATCACGGACCGCAAGCGGGCGGAGGAAGCCCTCAGGGACAGCGAAGAGCGTTACCGTAGTCTGTTCGAGACGGCAAATGACGCAATTCTGTTGATGGATCGGGATTTTATTTACGTTGACTGCAATTCAAAAGCTATGGAAATAACTCGGCGCAGTCGTAACGAAATTATCGGGCACAATGCCTACGAGGATTCACCGCCCATACAGCCAGGCGGCAATGATTCCGAGACTGCAGCTCTTTTGTATGTCAAAGAGGCTGTCTCCGGAAGGCCCCAGAAGTTTTACTGGCAGTCCCTGCGGAAAGACGGCACGCTTTTGGATCTTGATGTGTGTCTGAATAAGGTGACCTTGGGGGAACAGGACTTCCTTCAGGTTATCGCGCGGGATATTACGGAACAAAAACAGGCGGAAAAGGCGTTACGTGAAAGTGAGGGTAAGTTCAAGGACCTGGTGGAACAATCCATAGTCGGTGTCTATTTGATTCAGGATGGCCTTTTTCAGTATGTCAACGCAAAGTTTGCCGAAATATTCGGCTACGATATGGCTGAAATGACAGGTAAAATGGGACCAAAGGATGTCGTATTTGCCGATGATTTGCCCTTGGTCGAAAAGAATATCGACCAACGAATCTCCGGGGAACTCAAAGATATCCATTATGCTTTCCGAATCGTCACAAAAACGGGTGAGATCAGATATATTGAGGTGTACAGTTCTCGGACAGCATATTGCGGGAGAACTGCCGTAATCGGGACTTTGTTGGATTTAACTGAAAGACGGCAGATGGTAGAAGCTTTACGCCAAAACGAGGCCACACTCCGCAGCGTGTTCAATGCCAGCCCCATTGGTCTTTGCGCCATGAGAGGCCGTGTTTTCCAGAGCGCCAACAAGGCCTGGTATGACCTTTTCGGGTATACGGAAGCGGAGATTATCGGGCATACCACCCGGATGTTATATGAAAATGATGGAGAATATGAGCGAGTCGGCCGTGAATTATCTGAAAACCTGAAAGACCGCGGATTGGCATCGGTTCAGACCCGGATCAAACGAAAAGACGGGGTCTTGCGTGATGTCATCGTGACTGCCGCGGCTCTGGAGAGGGAAAATCTTTTCCATGGAACCGTCGTGACCATTGAAGATATCACTGACCGTATGCGAGCAGAGGATGAACTGAAGGAATCCCAGAGAAGGTTGTTCGATATTATCGAATTTCTCCCTGACGCCACGCTGGTGATTGACCAATACGGCAAGATCCTCGCCTGGAACCTGGCCATGGAGACCATGACGGGGGTCAAAAAGGAAGACATGCTCGGGAAGGGCAAGTATGAATACGCCCTGCCTTTCTATGGGACAAGACGCCCGATTTTGATTGATCTGGTCCTGCATCAGGATGAAGCGGTGGAAAACCAGTACGTAACGATCAGGAGATTCGGTGACGCCCTGTTCGCTGAAACACGGGCGCCCAATCTGCCGCCGGGTGATGTGATCCTTGCCGCAACGGCGTCGGTTTTGCGCGATTCCGATGGTGAGATTATTGCCGCCATCGAGTGTATTCGGGATGTAACCCATCAAACTCGGCTCGAATCAAAGTTGCGCCAGGCCCAGAAAATGGAGGCCATCGGGACCCTCGCCGGCGGCATTGCCCATGATTTTAATAATATTCTCGCTTCCACGATCGGTTACACCGAACTGGCGATCATGAACATTGGCAAGCCGAACCTGCTGAACGGTTATCTGGAGCAGGTGATGAAAGCCTGTGACCGGGCGAAGAATCTGGTCAACCAGATTCTGGTTTTCAGCCGCCAGCGGGAACAGGAAAGAAAACCGGTCGATATGACGGTTATTGTCAAGGAAGCCCTCAAACTGTTGCGCGCATCCCTGCCTTCGACCATCAAGATTAACCATCATTTCCCTTCAGAACCGGCGACAGTCTTGGCAGACCCGACGCAGATCCACCAGATCGTCATGAATCTTTGCACCAACGCGGCCCAGGCCATGCCGGAAAACGGAGGTGAAATGGATGTAAGTCTTTCCAGCTTTTCCGTTTCCACCACGATGGCGGAGTGCAATCCAGTCTTCAAGGCGGGTGCGTATGTGCAACTGGTGGTCAAAGACACGGGCCATGGCATCGACCCGGCCATCATCGATAAGATATTTGATCCTTTTTTTACGACGAAACGGCATCAGGAAGGAACCGGTCTTGGGCTTTCTGTGGTTTATGGTATCGTCAACAGTTATAATGGTGTTGTTCAGGTCACAAGCGAGCTTGGACAGGGGACAATATTCAATGTTTACATTCCTGCAATAGAAGAAATTAAAGTTACTTCGGAACAGAAGACGAAGGAACCGATTCACGGCGGCACGGAATCGCTCCTGTTGGTTGATGATGAGGAACTTTTAGTCCAGGCCATGGAGAAGTATCTGGGAGCCCTGGGCTACGATGTGGTATCTTCCACCAACAGTCCCGAGGCCCTGTATATGGTTCAGGAAAATCCATGTCGGTTTGACCTGATGGTTACCGATATGACGATGCCGCATATGACCGGGTTAAAATTAAGCCGGGAGGTGCTGGCAATCAATCCGCTGCTGCCGATCATTCTCTGTACGGGATACAACGAATCGATCACGGAAGACGAAGTGAAACGCAGCGGCATTAAGGAATTCGTTTTGAAGCCCGTATCGCTGCAGAAAATGGCTTATCTGATCAGGCAGGTTCTGGACATGCAATAGACGAAATACTCAAGGAGAGCCGAAAATGGCGCAAATTTTGATCATTGACGATGATGAAATGTTCTGTTCCCTGCTGTCCAGTGCTATTCAAAGCGAAGGCTATAATATTGAATGTGCCAACACGTTGCAGAATGGCTTGGCCAGGGTAAGATCGGGTGCGTTCGATGTTGTCTTTCTTGACGTCAATCTTCCTGACGGCAACGGTTTGGAGCGGCTTGCGGATATCCGCGAAGCCCCATCGGCGCCGGAGGTGATTATTCTGACCGGTCTGGGTACCGCCGACGGGGCCGAGCTTGCCATTAAAAACGGCGTTTGGGACTATATCCAAAAACCCTCCTCGATCCATGTCATGACCCTACCCCTGCTGCGAGCGCTGCAGTTTCGCGAGGAAAAATCGAAAGTCAAATCAACCGTCGGCCTGAAACTGGAAGGAATAATCGGCAACAGCGCGAAAATGAAAGCCTGTTATGAGCTGGTTTCACAGGCGGCCATGGCGGATGTGAATGTCCTGATAACGGGGGAGACCGGCACGGGCAAGGAACTCTTCGCCCGGGCCGTTCATGTGAACAGCGCCCGCACCGGCCGGAATTTTGTTGTGGTCGATTGTGCAGCCCTGCAGGATACGCTGAAAGAAAGCACGTTGTTTGGATATGAGAAAGGCGCCTTCACCGGAGCCGATCAAAGCCGCGAAGGGTTGATCAAGCAGGCGGACGGGGGAACGCTGTTCCTCGACGAAATCGGGGAACTGCCGCTCCCCATGCAGAAAAGTTTTCTCCGTGTTTTGCAGGAACGCCATTTCCGCCCCCTGGGAAGTATAAAGGAGCTGAAAAGCAATTTCCGGCTCATTGCGGCTACAAATCGCGATTTGGAGAAATTATCCCAAACCGGCGGTTTCCGGGAGGATCTCCTGTTCCGTCTGCGCACCCTCACGATTGTCCTGCCGCCGCTCCGGGAGCATCCGGAAGATATCAGCGACATCGCGTCATATCACATCGCAAAAATCTGCAAGCGCAGCGGCATTACGGAGAAAGCGCTGTCGTCCGATTTTCTGGAGGCGTTGATCTCCTATGATTGGCCTGGAAATGTTCGGGAGCTGGTCAATGCCCTGGAACGAGCCGTGGCCGCTTCCTTTACCAGTCCTACGCTTTTTCAACGCCATCTGCCGAGTTCCATCCGGGTAAAACTGGCCAAGGCCGCTATGGCCGCCGATCTGCCTGACGAAGACCACTCCTCGGTATCATTTGACCAACATCCGCCCAGGTTGAAGGATTTACGCGAAATGACCTATGCCAAAGTGGAGAAAAACTATCTGCAACAATTGCTAAAGGTTACCGCGGGGGATATGGAAGAGGCCTGCCGGATTGCCGATGTTGGGCGAACCCGACTCTATGATCTTTTAAGAAAACATCGCATACTTGTCCCACGTTAAAATTGCTTTCCCTTATTCCCCAGTATCCGTCCATAAAAAGTGTACGAAATCCGCTTTTCCTGAACCAAGTCCGGAAAAACTGCACAAACCTCAGTTCCTCAATTAACATATCTATCTGAAATAAATACATTTTACCGAAAGAATCGTTCTGGCATGTTCATTGATATATTACAGCAGTACAGGTGAAATGTTTCACAGTTAATGCTGGGGGGAGGAAAACCATCGTCATGATTTTTTATATGCCGGCCTATGATGAAAAGGGCGAGGAGCTTTTGAACCGCATGCTCGCAGAGCTTGCCCCAAGAAGGATTGAAATCTACCGATCTTTCCAGAATCTGCGTCAGCGGATTCAACGTCCTTTCCCGGATGTCAAGGTGGCCGTTCTGTTTTGCATGACTCAGGCTGATCTTCAGGAAATCTTTACCCTAAGTGAATGTCTACAGGATTTTAAAATCATTCTGGTGCTTCCTGATGATGACACGGAGACGATCATCAAGGCTCATAACTTAAGACCCCGCTACCTGTCGTGGATGGATCATGATTTTTTCGACATGGTGGCGGTGCTGAAGCGGATGGTTGATTTCTATGATACCCACCAGACCGAAGAACAAAAAAAAGACATACGCACAAAAAATACCGGGCACACAAAAAGGCCCTTAAAAGAATTGATGGTGATGAAAGGAGGACGAATCGGGCAATGGAATTAGCAGAAAACAGGTTAACGGATTACCACAATCAGCCGTCGGCCAACCGGGAAGGTAAGTACCTTACATTCAGCCTGGCCGGAGAGGAATACGGCATCGGGATCAGGAAGGTGAGGGAGATTATCGGCATGATGGCCGTTACACACATTCCCCAGACGCCTCCCTATATCAAAGGCGTCATCAATCTCCGGGGAAAGGTCATTCCTATCGTGGATCTGCGGTTAAAATTCGACATGGAATCCATGGCCTACACGGATCGGACCTGTATCATCGTGGTGGAGATCAAAAGCGCCGAGAAAACCATTGCGATGGGGATTATCGTCGACTCCGTTTCGGAAGTGATCAACATCAAAGGCGGCGACATCGACGATACACCCGGCTTCGGCAGCAAACTGGATACGGAATATATCCTCGGCATGGCCAAAACGGCCGGTAGCGTCAAGATCCTGCTCGATATCGACCGGGTCTTTGGTGAAGCGGAATTTGCGGTCGCGGGGAATATCCCTCCCTGCCAGTAGTAATAATATGTTCATATTTCAAGATATTTATAACAGGAGAACAACATGAAGAACATGAAATTGGGCGTCAAACTTATTGGCGGGTTTATGATCGTGGCGTTGATTACGTTGGTTGTCGGGGTCATTGGCATGACCCAGATCAATAGCATTCAAAAGGCCGATGCTAAGTTGTATGAAGAAAATGTAAAAAGCCTGGCTGGCGTGGCGGAATTGAACGAGGCTTTTCTGGGCATGAGAATTCAGGTGGTTTATGCACTGGTCAACAAGTTTGCAAAAGAAAATGATATCTCAGACGCGGTCAGTGACATAAAACAGAGAAGTCAGAATATCACCGCTTTGGCAGAGAAGTTGAATGGGACCATAGCAGACCCAAACGCCAAGAAGCAGTTCGATCAATTCAAGACGGAGTGGTCGCCTTATGTGTCAATTGTGGAATCTGTTTTACAGTCTGCGGTGGCCGGTAATAAGGACGAAACATTTAATACATTGGCCGGAGGAACGGAATCGGGGAAAAAACTCTCTGCTGCGATGAAGAATTTAATTGATCTCAATGTCGATCTGGCCAAGCAGACGGCGGAACATAATGCGGCCATCGCCAGTCGGGCGAACTGGATTTCCATCATCATTACCGTTTTGGGTATTGCGCTGGCTATGGGAATCGGCAGTCTCCTGACGCTGGCCATCACACGGCCCATCAATCGCGTGGTTGTCGGATTGACCGACGGCGCCGATCAGGTGGCTGCGGCCTCCAACCAGGTGTCATCGTCGAGTCAGCAACTGGCGGAAGGAACATCGGAACAGGCCGCCTCCCTGGAGGAAACATCTTCTTCCCTGGAAGAGATGTCGTCCATGACAAAACAGAATGCTGAGAACGCCCAGATTGCCAACGACATGATGACCAAGGAAGCGGCGCCCAACTTCCAGTTGATGGCGGAACGTATGGGTATCATGGAAAAGGCGATGCAGGCGTCGGTCTCGGCCAGTGGTGAAACGGCAAAAGTCATCAAAACCATTGATGAAATCGCCTTCCAGACCAACCTGCTGGCTCTCAATGCTGCCGTGGAAGCTGCACGGGCGGGTGAGGCCGGTGCAGGGTTCGCCGTGGTAGCCGATGAGGTGCGGAATCTGGCCATGAGAGCCACCGAAGCGGCCAAGAATACCCAGGATCTGATTTCGAATTCAACGGATCGGATCAAGGAAGCAACGGGTATTTACGGACAGGTATCGGAAGTGATGGATAAGAACGGACAGATTGCCAAGAAGGTCACGGAATTGATCGGCGAAATCGCAGCGGCGTCTCAAGAACAGGCGCACGGCATTGCTCAGATCAACATCGCCGTCTCCGAAATGGATAAGGTCACCCAGCAGGCGGCGGCGAATGCCGAGGAATCTGCGAGTGCCTCGGAAGAGCTTAATGCCCAGGCCGAACAGATGAAATCGTTTGTCGCCGAACTGGCCCAGGTCGTCGGCGGCAGCCAGGATGGTTCTTCCGTCGTAGCCAGGAGGAGCGGTCGATCCGGTAAGCGGTCTGTAAAGGCGGTTAATCTTCCTGCACATACGGGAAAAGGCAAAGCGCTTGCCTTGGCCACAGGCCGGAGCGGTCAAGGGCGGGTGATCGATCCCAATCAGATCATTCCCATGGACGAGGAAGCGTTCAAGGATTTTTAGTCCGGCTGTTGAAGTGAATAAAAACAGATAAAAATCTTGATGAAATATTGAAGTTTTATGTGATAGGTATGCCAAACGGAACGGGTTTTTCGATTGATTTCGAGAATCCGTTCCGTTTCGTGCGGCGAGTGCGCACAGACCCGATCAAGGGATCCCTCATGAGAGAAAAACGACAATTCGAAAGGTTCGACATCCAGGTGCCCGCTGTTGTTAAAATCCCCGGCGATAACGGCAACACTGTAAAATTGGATCTGAAAACGCACAATCTGTCGGCGGGAGGAACTTTCGTAAAACTGGGAGAATCACTTTCCTTAGGTTGTGAAGTGAAAATAGATATCATGTTGTCTTTCGAAGAGCTGAAAACGCCAATCGATCCCCTCGGTTCTCTAATCCTGTCCACGACAGGGCGCGTGGTGAGGTCTGATCCGAATGGTGTTGCCATCTGCTTCAATGAAAATTATGAATTTAAAACCCGCCTGGATTTTCTGCATCAGAATCTGGATGGCGTGACACCCATCGCTGACTGAAAAGGGACCCGCCGTCATTCTTAACAGTATCTGTATCTATTCTTGTCCCTTCTCAGAGCATCAAGGCCGATTTCTCTTTTCCACAATCCACAACTGCGGCCCGCTCAATCCCTGAAACGGCAATCAGCGGGATGAAAAGGTTTTACCTACCTTTTAGTTGTGACGGAAACACAATTCTGCTATCGTGGCCCGCGTAGCGAATATTCAGCCCCGAGAATCCATACATGAAACATATCATTTTGGGCACGGCAGGACATGTCGATCACGGCAAGACCTCTCTGATCAAGTCATTGACCGGTGTGGACACGGACCGGTTGAAAGAGGAAAAGGAGCGCGGGATCACGATCGAACTCGGTTTTGCCTCCCTTGCTCTGCCCGGCGGTCTGCAGTTGGGGATTGTCGATGTTCCCGGCCACGAGCGTTTTATCAGGAACATGGTGTCCGGAGCCTCGGGAATTGATCTGGTGATGATGGTCATCGCCGCCGATGAAGGTGTCATGCCTCAGACGAAGGAACACCTGCAGATCTGTTCTTTTCTGGGGATTAAAAAAGGTCTGGTCGTTATCTCCAAGACCGATATGGTTGATAAGGACTGGTTGGAACTGGTGAAGGAGGATGTCGGTCATTTTCTCGTGGGATCATTTTTGGAGGGTGTTCCCATCATTCCCGTTTCCGCACTGAAGGGCGAAGGACTGGATGAACTGATCCGGACCCTGGATGCCCTGTCCCGGGAGATCGAAGAAGATGCCGACGCCGGTATCTTCCGGCTGCCTGTTGACCGGGTCTTCACCATGAAGGGATTCGGTACGGTCATTACGGGGACCCTCATGTCGGGCGCGATCGATCTGGGTGAAACGGTGGAAATTCTTCCTTCGGGCGTGTCCTCGAAGATTCGGGGTATTCAGGTGCACAACGCTTCGGTGGAACGGGCCGAGGCGGGCCAGCGGACGGCGATCAACTTCCAGGGGCTGGAGAGGGAATCCGTCAGCCGGGGGGATGTGGTGGTCCGGCCGGGCACGTTGATTCCGAGCAGGAGTCTGGATGTGTGCTTCGAATACCTGCCCGGATTTGAGTGGAAACTGAAGAACCGCGCCCAGGTGCGTTTCCATTATGGGACCAGCGAAATCATGGCCCGCCTGATTCCCATGGACCGGGATGAGGTCAAATCCGGCGAGAAAATATTCGCCCAGTTGGTGCTTGATGAACCGGCCATGGTCATGGCCGGCGACCGCTTCGTTATCCGGAGCTATTCTCCCGTGACCACCATCGGCGGCGGTCTTATTCTCGATCCCCATCCCCCGAAGCATAAGCGATTCAAGGCTGATGTCCTGGAAGCGTTTTCAATCCTGATGAATGGGGATGATGCTGCGAAGGTCGGTGTGATGATCGGCCGCACCGGACTGACCGGGATAACCCTCCACGAACTGATTTTACGTACCGGCATGCCCCGCAATTTGCTGCGCAGAATTTTGGACCGCCTGTTTTCCGACCGGGAGGCCATTCTTTTAGACAAGGAAGAAATCCGGGTCGTTTCTCATACGCCATATGGGGTCCTCCTGAATCATTTTCTGACGGAACTGGAACAGTATCACCGGAAAAATCCTCTGCGGGAAGGGTTGCCCCGTGAGGAGTTGCGCATGAGCCTTGGCCTCGGGGGGAACCTGAAAATCTTTACCATGGCCATGAAGGATCTGGAAAAGCAGGGAAGAATTGTCGTGGACCGGGAAAATGTCCGTCTTACGGCACACCGTGTCGATCTGGGAATGGGACTTGAAGAGATGCGGCAGGAAATCGAGACCCTTTATCAAAAGGCGGGGCTGACACCGCCGACTGTAAGGGAAATCCTGGAAAAGTTTTCCGGAGAAAAGTCGAAGGTGAACGACGTCCTGTCGGTCTTGCTGAAAGAGGGAACCCTGGTGCGCATCTCGGAGGATCTCTATTATTATAAAGAGACAATTGGAAAGCTCCGGGAGGACTACAAGAAATTCCTTCTGGCCCAGGGACAGGTCAATCCATCCGGTTTCAAGGACTTGACGGGTCTGTCCCGCAAATTTATCATCCCCTTGATGGAATATTTCGACCTGAGCAAGCTGACCATTCGTTCCGGCGATGTCCGTATATTGAGGGAGAAGGAATGAAGCACACGGTAAACAGCGATGATTTGACCAGCCTGGAGCATTATCCTGTAATCCGTTATGATGGGATCGGTTTTGACTGTGCCGAAGCACCGTTGATCCGCGAAATCGCCCTGAAAATTGTTTACAATCACGACCAAGTCATGACCATTGCCTGTGCCGGAAATTATCTCGACGAACTGGCGGTGGGTTTTCTCAGGTCCGAGGGGTTGCTGCGGTCAGCGGCGGATATTGAAAGGTTGACGGTGCATGCGGCGGACCGTCAGGTCGAAGTGGTTACAGCCGATCACCGCAGGGCCAAGGCCGTGGTGGGGCAGGGGGGCGGTGCGTTATTCTCGAGCGGTGCCCGGGGTATCGGCGGTGGAAAGCATCCGGGAAAGAAAAATCTGCGGGATCTGGGAATGACCCTGGACCCGAATAGGGTGCTGCTGTGGATGGAAGAACTGGTGGACCGTTCCGTTCTGCACAATACAAGTCACGGTACTCACTGTTCTGCTTTGGGAGATGTCCACGGCATGATCATCAGCCGGGAGGACATCGGTCGCCATAACACCATTGACATGATCGGCGGCTATACCCTGCTGCACGATCTCGACTGTTCAGACAAGATTATCATGACAACAGGGCGTATCTCCTCGGAGATGGTGAATAAGGTCTGGAATCTGGGCATTCCGGTTATCATTACCCGGTCCGCCCCGACGGCGGAGGCGATCCGGATTCTCGACGGGGCGGGTATGACCCTCGTCGGTTATGTCCGCAACGGCCGGATGAACGTTTACACACACCAAGACAGGGTTAAGACAGGTCTATGAAAAATATCTATATCTCGCAGATCAAAGCAGGCGATAAGGTCAACGATTTATTTCTTGTGGAAGAAAAGAATCTGGCCTTTTCACAGAAGGGTTCCCCCTATCTGAGTTTGCGCCTCAAGGATAAAACCGGCCAACTGGACGGCCGGGTCTGGGACAACGCATCCAATCTGGATAAGGTTTTCAGGAAGGGCGATATCATCTACATCCAATCCCGGGCGGTGAGCTTCAAGGGTATGATCCAGTTGTCCGTCATCGATGTCCGGACGGCGACACCCGAGGAGATGACCTGGGAGGCCTTTCTACCGACCGTCAAAGGTGATATCGACGCCATGTACGCGGAATTGATGGCTCTTGCCGGTCAAGTCGTCGCACCGCCTTTAAAGGCCCTGCTGGATGCGTTTCTTGCCGATGAGGGAATCGCATCCCTATTCCGTCGTGCACCGGCCGCCAAAGGGTTTCACCATGTCAACATCGGGGGGCTGCTCGAGCATACCCTATCGGTGACAAAACTGCTGACCATGGTGGCGGATCACTATCCCAAAAGCAACCGGGATCTGTTGATTGTTGGCGGTATTCTTCATGATATTGGGAAAATACGCGAGTTCACCTACCAGGGGAACATCGATTACAGCGACGAGGGCCGTTTGATCGGACACATCGTTATCGGACTGGAGATGCTGGATGAAAAGATTGCGACGATTCCCGATTTTCCCCCCCAACTGGCCATGGAACTGCGGCACCTGATCCTCAGCCATCATGGCATGCTGGAGTTTGGCTCACCAAAACGGCCGAAAACCGTCGAGGCCATGATCGTCCACCAGATTGACGATATGGACGCCAAAGTCAATGCATTTCAGGAGTATATCAGCAACAGCGAAGACAACGATTCCGATTGGACGCCGTTTCACCGGTTGTTTGAACGCTACATCTACAAGGGGAGTTCCATCGAATAATCGTGACCGGGGTGCAATGGCCACGTATTGCATGATGCATGTTCTTTATATAAGTAACGTGCTGATCATGCGCTGCAGTTTTTCCAATGTTCTTAACCGCTGCCTCAAAAAGTCGACGGCTTCAAATACTTGAAAAGGTCATTCATTTCATCTGAGTATTCCTTGACTGTCTTGTAGATAAAAAGCGGGGGGAGAATATGCAGCTCTTCCCCGCCTTCATTGATTCCTTCCACAAGAATAAATTGCGCTTCCGAATCCGGATAGGAATGGACGATACGCATCCGCTTGGGCTCGATCTTCTCGTGACGCATGCGTGAAATGGCTTCGGCGCACCGCGGGGCCGGATAGATGAAGGCCGCACGGCCGCCGGGCTTGAGGACATGGCGTGCTCCACGGAGGAAATCCGCGAAGCTGCCTTCCACTTCGTGGCGTGCGACGGCCTTTTGCAGGTTCGGATTGACTTTTCCCGAATGCATCCGGCGATAGGGAGGATTGAAGATGACGGCGTCAAAGGAAGAAGAGGGAAGGCTTTTTACCATCCGGCGGATATCACCCGTCCGAATTTCAATCCGGTCAGACAAGTGATTCATGGCGGCGTTGCGCCGAGCCAGGTCGGCTAGGTCTTCCTGAATTTCAATGCCGGTCAGGTGCAAGTTGTCTGTGCGTAGTGCCAGGATAAGACTGATTATTCCGCTTCCGGGGCCGATTTCCAGAACATGATCAGCCGGTCTTTCCTGGAAAAAGGCAGCCAGCAACAGGGCATCGACGGAAAACCGGTAGCCCTTGGCTGGCTGAAGCACCTTCAAGCGGCCGTCAAAGAGCCTGTCCAGGGTTTCCCCCTCTTTCCGAAAAGCCGATAAATTCGCCTCGGGCATGATGGCTTCCTTTCCGGCTGTCCCGCGTCCGCTATCGGGACGGTTTCATGTTGTTAATCCAGCAAATGGACAAATACACCGCTTCTTAATTTCGGTTCGAACCAGGTCGATTTGGGCGGCATGATG
>Ga0302253_1001539_pt1 | contig 13525 bp, 10 predicted proteins | sample AAG_RA_Trp_MG_FD_193537 | JGI IMG/M metagenome (GOLD analysis project Ga0302253, IMG submission 193537) | Enriched activated sludge microbial communities from anaerobic digester in WTTP, New Holstein, Wisconsin, United States - AAG_RA_Trp | ecosystem: Engineered > Bioreactor > Anaerobic >... | reverse complement strand
CTCCTTTTCGGTCTCGTAGACCATGCAAAATGCCGAACAGTAACCTAGATTTCCTGTCCCGCTCTCGCGGTCAGTGTATCACTACCCACCACGTCCCGGTTGGACTTTTTTATCAGACCTCCTTTCGCAGCAACAATGAGCGCGCGCGCCAGATACTCCATCGGATCGATAAACGGCATTTCGAAGTCGCGCTGGGAAAGCACGAGTGGCACTTCGGTGCAGCCCGCGACGATTGCATCAGCGCCTTGTGCGATGAGTTGGTGCGCTGCCTGGATGAGAAGCTGATGCGGTTCCTCGCCAAGGTTGCCTGCTTTTATACCATTCTTCCCATAAATAGCTTCCATTACCTTGGCTCGATGCGTGTCTTCGTCGGGCCACAGGATTGTTTTATCTGGCATGGCAGTCTCGAAAAGCCGAGTCTGTTTGGTACCGATTGTGCCAAGAATGCCCAAAGCCCGAATGGGTGGTGTGAACGAATCGAGGGCTTTGCTGGTTTCCTCGAAGGCGGAAAGGATGCGGAGCGTGCAGTTTCGGCGCAAGTTCGGCAAGAAGGCATGCGCGGTCATGCAGGGCATGCCAGCAACATCAGCTCCCGCAGCAAGAAGTCTGCGAGCAGATGAGAGCATGACTGGCAGCGGATTTTCGCCTCCTTCGAGAAGGTGTCTGGTCCTGTCCGGAATCGAAGGATCCGAATCCACAATAATATGAAGATGATCCTGATCGCGAGGCACAACATCAAGGCGCACCAGCATGGAAAAAAATGCAGCCGTGGCGTCAGGACCCATGCCGCCAAGAATCCCAATGGTTCCTCGTTTCATGGTGTTATTATGAAGAGGCTTCGCGCTGATGTAAATAGATTCTCGAGCAGAAAAATTAGCTCTTGCAGCCAGCGGAAAATGGATACATAATCTAATGGTTGCTTAATGTACACTCGTAAAGCAAGGAGGTGCTGCATGGTTGAAGAGAAGAAAAAGGGCGTCCTGGATTGGTATTTCAAGACCAACCTGCTGGCGCGTATTCTGATCGGCCTGATTTTGGGCGCGATTGTCGGCATTATTCTGGGTTTTTTTCCATCATCAGTAAAGCCCTTTGTCGACAACTCAAAGTTCTTTGGGGATCTCTTTATCAGGCTGCTCAAAATGATTGTGGTCCCGGTGGTTTTGTTCTCACTGGTCGCGGGCGCAGCGAGCATTGCTCCGTCGAGGCTGGGCAGGGTCGGTGTGAAAATACTGGTGTACTATTTGCTGACGAGCGCGTTTGCGGTGCTCATCGGCCTCATATTCGCCAATATTTTCCAGCCAGGGGCAGGATTCAACGTGGTAGGCGACGCAGCTATCAAGGGCAAGGAAGCAACTGCACCTACACTGGTGCAGATCTTGCTCAATATCGTGCCGACCAATCCCTTCGAGTCGCTGATGAAGGGTGATGTCTTGCCGATCATTTTCTTTGCGGTTGTCTTCGGGATCGGGCTTTCTTACATCAAGGATTCTAAGCAGCAAGCGCTTGCCAAATCGGGCACAGTGCTGCTCGATGGGGTGAATGCAGCTGCCGAGACGATGTACAAGGTCGTGCGCGGCATCATGCAATATGCGCCTATCGGTGTGTTCGTGCTCATTGCCCAGGTATTTGCCCAGCAGGGGCCAAAAGCGATCGGACCATTGCTCATGGTAACGCTTGCAGTGTATGTCGGACTCATCGTGCACCTGGTAGTGACATATGGTGGGCTATTGTCGGTCTATAAGCTCGGATTCTGGAAATTCCTCAAGGGCGCGAATGAGGCAATGATCACGGCTTTCGTGAGCCGTTCGTCGAGTGCCACGTTGCCGGTGACGATGCGCTGCAGCGAAGAGAATCTCGGCATTCCGCGATCGATCAGCTCGTTCACGCTGCCGCTCGGGGCGACCATCAATATGGATGGTACTGCAATCTACCTCGGCGTGTGCGCGATGTTCATCGGTTTTGCAACCAACCAGCCGCTTACCATCAATCAGCAGCTCACAGTTATCATCACCGCGACCCTGGCGAGCATCGGCACGGCAGGCGTGCCTGGCGCTGGCGCAATCATGCTCATTATGGTACTCGAGTCGATTGGACTCAAGGTAACCGAAGGTTCGGCGGTCGCTGCGGCGTATGCCATGATTCTCGGTATCGATGCGCTCCTGGATATGGGCCGCACAAGTCTGAACGTGACTGGCGATATGGTAGGCTCGGCGATTGTGGCAAAGACAGAAAAAGAACTCGATATGGCAAAGTGGAAATGATGAGACAACCTTTGCAAACTGCATAAAAATGCGGCGCCCTCGAATGGGCGCCGCTTTTTGTCAATATATGGATTTTTAGGGCAAGTTCGGGCCGAGCTCGGGATGGGTTCAGGGCAGGGCGGACTCTGCAGTGCAGATTCACGGAAAAATGGAGCCAGGCTTCAATTGCGCTGCGTTCAGCCCGCCGAGGCGCGTGCCTTCTTTCACCGCATCGTGAATAGAGCCTCCGCGCTCAAGTATGCGGGCAAGCCCTGCGCCGAATGCATCGCCCGAACCGATGGGATTGCGCACGTTGACCGGGTTGACGGGCTGTTCACAGAGCTGGCGGCCGTCCCAGTACAGTGTGGACTTTGCGCCGCGCGTGACGACTAGATACGTGCCGAACCTTTCATAGAACTTGCGGCCTGTTTCGGCAACGAGCCTGCGTGCGGTTGTCTCTTCGCGCACTTCGTCATAGGGTATGCCAAGTGTCTGGGCGAGTTCCTCAAGATTCGGTTTTACACATAGGGGGTGGAATTCAAGGCATTCGAGCAGATCCTGTTTCTTGATATCGAGGTAGAGGCGAGCGCCTGCTTTAGAAGCAATTTCAGCGAGCCGGGCCATGGTGCCGGACACTATGCCTGTTGCTACCGTTCCAGACAGCAGCACCGCGCTCGTTTTCTGAACAAGCTCCGAAAAACGGGCAATGATCGCTTCACTGGTTCCCGGAGCAACAGGGAGCGATTCTTCTACAAGTTCAGTTGCATGCCCTTCCGATTCTTCGATAAGCGTCGTGCAGAAGCGGATGGGTGCGTCGGACTCGACCCATTCGATTGGAATTTGGTCCTCGGCGCACATGGAGAGAAACCAGTCGCGGTTCGGGCCGCCTAACTGAGTCAGGTGCACTGCGCGCTCGCCGAGCTGGGTGAGGATGCGCGTGGGGATTATCCCTTTGCCGGCCACGTCGATGCGCCACTGCGCGGTGCGGTTGACTTCGCCTGCATGGATCTTGCTGAACACAAGCGTCTTTTGAATGGTAGGGTTGAGGCAGACACAGAGAAAACTGGGCTCACGCGGGCCAGCTGAGCTATGGTCGTCTTGAATCTGGCTGTTTTGATTGTGGCTCTCTTGATTCTGGCCGCCAGCCTCTATGCTGGTTCGCGAAATGTTTGAATTTTGAAGCATGTGACGAATATATCATGAAAGGAAAGCAAAAAAAAGCAGAAAGAGCTGCTGCCCGGCAAGCGAGACCGGGCCGCAAGACCAGGAAACAAGACCGGGCCGCTCCTTTTTAAATGCTCTCTGTTTTATTACATAATAATTCTAATATACTTGCATAAAATCGCAAGAAATTGTATTCTTCATGTATGAAGATTCATTCTTCCTCGCTTCGCATCCTCATGTTCCCCAAGGCCCGCCTCCGTCGACGTCCAGAATAGCGGAGTGGGGCAGACAGGCACATTTTGCGCATGCAAATCTGCCGTTCTCGCTTTGCAGCAAGAGCGCGCCAGGAGCGCGACCGAATATAATTCGCATATCTATTCAAAGGAGAAGGAAATACATGAAAAAGAAGATTGTTCTTGCATATTCCGGCGGACTCGATACCACTGTGATCGTTCCATGGCTCAAGGAAAACTATGACTGCGAGGTGATCGCGGTCTGCGGCGATGTCGGTCAGGAAGCAGATTTCGATGCTATTGGAAAGCGCGCCATTGCATCTGGCGCATCGAAGTTTATCAAGCTGGACCAAAAAGAAGAGTTTGTGAAGGAATATCTCTGGGCGCTCGTCAAGGCAGGCACGCCGTACGAGAAGAAATATTTGCTTGGCACAAGCGCGGCGCGGCCTTTGCTCGCGAAGGGGCTTGCGGAGGTGGCGCTTGCTGAGGGAGCCGATGCTGTTGCGCATGGTTGCACAGGCAAAGGCAATGATCAGGTGCGATTCGAGCTCGGCGTCAAGGCTTTTGCTCCCGAAATGGAAGTGATCGCTCCCTGGAGAATCTGGGATATCCAGAGCCGCGAAGAAGAAATTGCCTACCTTGAAGCGCGGGGCATCCCTGTACCGATGAAAAAATCTGACTCCTACAGCCGCGACGACAACCTCTGGCATATCAGCCATGAAGGGCTCGACCTCGAAGACCCAGCGAATGAGCCGCACTTCGAAGGCATGCTCAAAATGTGCGTGACGCCGGAAAAGGCGCCGGATAAGCCTGAGTACGTGACCATTGGTTTCCAGAATGGCGTGCCGGTTTCGGTGAACGGCGAAAAGCTTGACCCGGTTTCCATAGTGAGCAAGCTCAACAAGATCGGCGGAGCAAACGGCATCGGCATCGTAGACATAGTGGAAAATCGCGTTGTCGGCATGAAATCCCGCGGCGTGTACGAGACCCCGGGCGGTACGATTATCATGGAAGCGCACGACAGGCTGGAAATGCTCTGCCTCGACAAAAAGACACTTTCATTCAAAATGACGGTGGCTCAGCGCTTCGCCGAGATTCTCTACGAAGGCGAGTGGTTCAGCCCGCTGTGCAAGGCGCTCTGTGCATTTGTCGATTCAACACAGAGCACAGTGACAGGGCAAGTAACGCTCAAGCTGTACAAGGGCAACATCATATTCGCTGGAGCGACCTCGCCATATTCGCTCTACGATGCGAGCCTTGCCAGCTTCACAACGGGCCCCTTGTTCTCGCATAAAGATTCTACGGGCTTTATCAACCTGTTCGGGCTTCCCACGAAAGTGCGCGCGCGGCTCAAAGAGCGTATCAAAAAGGACGGGCTCGCGGCGGGGCCGGATGTCGTCAAGCCGGGCAGCTCGGGGTATACTGCTCCTGCAGGGGATTGAGAAAGAATGGCGACATTGTGGCAGGTTGGAGGTGGCGAGGGCCTCGATCCGGCAGTTGACAGGTTCCTTTCGAGCCTGGCGGTCGACGCGCGCCTCGTGTTCGAGGATATCGAATGCTCGCAGGCGCACGCGATTATGCTGGGAGAGCAGGGAATTATTCCGCAGGTCGATGCATCCGTTCTTGTCGATGAACTGGCAAAAATCCGTAAGGATCTGCAAAGCGGAGCGCTGGCTGTGGATCAGAGCGCCGAGGATGTGCACAGCTTTCTCGAAGCGGAGCTCACACGCAGGCTTGGCGACATCGGAAAGAGTATCCATGCCGGGCGCAGCCGCAACGACCAGGTTGCCGCGGCATTCAAACTGCATGTGCGCAATGCTTGCCGCCAGACGCGCGCTCGTGTCCTCGATGCGATTTCTGCCTGTCTCGATGTGGCCGAACGAAATATCGAGACGCTCATGCCGGGGTACACCCACCTGCAGCGAGCCCAGCCTGTCACACTTGCGCATCATGTACTTGCCTGGTGCGCAGCGCTGGAACGCGATGCCGACCGCTTTGCAGACGCTGCAACGCGGGCAAATGAAAGTCCGCTTGGCGCCGGCGCACTTGCAGGAAGCGGGCTTTCGGTCGACAGGGAGAGGACGGCGGAGCTCATTGGCTTTTCGCGCGTTTCGATGAATACGATGGATGCGGTTGCCGACCGCGACGCCGCAATCGAATATGCTGCGAGCGCGGCGACACTTATGATGCACCTTTCGCGCGCGTGCGAAGATATTGTGCTGTGGGCTTCTTCGGAATATAGCTTTGTGAAGATCTCGCCGCGCGCGAGCACTGGCTCGAGCATTATGCCACAGAAGCGCAACCCCGATCCCGCAGAGCTCATCCGCGGCAAGGCAGGCAGGGTGTTCGGGAACCTCCAGGCCCTCCTTGTAATGGAAAAAGGCCTGCCCTACGCCTACAACCGTGATCTTCAAGAAGACAAGGCGCTGTTTTTCGAAATAGAAGAGACCATTAATGGCGCGCTCGAGGCGTTCAAGGTTCTCGTGCAGAGCATTGAGCCTGATGCCGGGCGAATGCGCGCAGCGCTCGACGAAGGCTACCTTGAAGCAACGGATGTGGCGGAATTCCTTGTCAAGGCGGGAGTGCCTTTCAGAACTGCATATCAGGCGGCGAAATTGCTCGTTCAGCGCTGTGTAGATGAACAAAAAAGCCTGCGCGCGATTACGCAGGCTGACCTGGCTGTGCATGAGGCTTTCGAGAAAGCGGGAGCAAGCGCGGCCGAGCTTGCAGAATATCTCGAGCCGCAAGCTTGCGTGGCGAGAAGGATGCAGACCGGTGGGCCTGCCCCCTTGCGCACGCGCGAGCAGATCGATCGTCTGCGCGCCTGGCTACACCTGGCTACACGATGAGAAGACGCTATAGGTCGGGCTGGCAGACTGCGCGGCCGCTAATCAAGCGGCCGCGCGCTCCTGGCGGCGCTTGCTATAGCGCGAGCCGGTAAATCGCTTCGATATCCTTCGAGCGCAAGGGCACAAAGTGCCCCACCATATGCGCATCGTCATCGGTGCATTTGCGTGCCATTTCAGCAATGCGCGAATCGTCGATGCCGATCTCGCTAAGGCGCACTTTCTGGCCGATACTTCTCCAGAATACCTCAAGGCGGGCGATTCCTTCGCGGGCTACGCGCTCAGGATCGAAATAGTTGTCTTCGACTCCCCAGACACGCACCGCATACTGCGCAAAGCGCGCAACATCATGCTTGAGCGTGTATTTCATCCAGGCGGGGGTGACGATGGCGAGCCCAGCGCCGTGCGCGATATCGTAAATTGCGCTTAGTTCGTGTTCGATGTCGTGCGAGGCCCAATCGCCTACGCGCCCTGTGTTCAATAGCTCGTTGTGCGCGACCGTGCCTGCCCACATGAGCTCTGCCCAGTCGTCATAGGATGTCGGGTTTGCGAGGACGCGCGGGGCAGCGGCGATAACCGTGCGGAGCGTGGCTTCGATCAACCTGTCGGTGAATTCGACGGGCTTCGAGTTGGTGAAGTATCGTTCCATGAGGTGGCACATGATGTCGGTGACACCATTGGCAATCTGGGCGGGCGGGAGGGTGAAGGCGCGCTCGGGGTTGAGAATCGAGAAACGTGGGAAAATGCAGTCGGCATTGACAGCGCGCTTGAGCAGGCCTTCTTCTTTAGTGATGACGGAGCCAGGGCTGGCTTCGCTGCCTGCTGCGGGGATGGTGAGCACGGTTCCCACAGGAAGTGCTTTAGTGGGAAATGCTTTCCCTGTATAAAAATCCCACACATCGCCTTCGTAGACTGTGCCAATTGCAATGGCTTTCGCGGAATCGATAGCACTGCCGCCACCAACAGCGAGGATAAGGTCGATGCTGTTCTTGCGGCACAGTTCGATGCCTTTATAAACCAGGCTGAGGCGTGGATTCGGCTGGACACCGCCGAGCTCGAAATAGGAAATTCCCGCTTCGGTCAGTGCTTTTCGTATAACAGGAAGAAGCCCTGTACGCTCGGCACTGCCGCCGCCGAAATGCAGAAGCACTCGCTTTCCATACTGTGCAGTGATGCGCCCAACCTCGGCCTCATAGCGTTTCCCAAAATAAATCGTTGTGGGATTGTGAAATACAAATTCATCCATGGGTTTCCTCCTTTTAGGCATGAGTATTAATAATGCTCGGCGCTGGATTTTTTCCCGCGCCAAAGCAATGCATTAAATCTCAGGCGCGTTCGCGGACAAACAGAACTTCATCGGCGGCCGCCCTAAAGCACTACATCAAATCTCCGGCGCGTTCGCGAGCAGGTAATCTTCGGCTTCCTTACACCACAGCCCTTGATGCCTCGCGGTAATCTCCGCCAGCGCTGCATAGAAGGGCTCGGTCTTTCCGCGCTCGGCAAAATCGGCGATTGCCACAAGGTCAAGCTTTTTATGCGTGTAGATAAGCTTCTTGCCGCCCGGAATCTTGTCCAGATTGATCGTGGTCTCGGCGACGGCATTGAGGCCTCCCACATGCGTGATCATGGCTTCGGGGCGCAAAAGCCCTTGTGCCATGAGCGCAAGCGACTCGCGGATATCGTCGGTGTTGCCGCCTGAGGTCCCCACGAGGTGGTGCGACTCATAGTGGACATTGTAGAAATTGAACATCGCCGAGAAGTTCGGGTCGGTAGGGCCAGCAAAGAAATTGAGGCAGCCATCGTTTGCAAGGAGTTTGTCCGCCATCTCCACAAGGCTGCGTACTGGCGCAAACACAAATACATCATCGAAGAGCTTGCCGCCATTGAGTTCGCGAAGCGCAGCCACAGGGTCGGCCATGTCTTTTGTGTTGACATAGATAAGCTCGATTCCCTTCTGGCGGGCCGACTCGACGGTGATAAGCGTCTGCGCGCGGTCGAGGCGCGCCTGGTCTATGTCGGTGACTACTATGCGCGCAGGCTTTCTTCCTCCGTGAATCGCATAATCGATCGCCCCAAGACCCATCGGCCCGACCGATGCCAGCAAAGCAAGAGAGCCGCCTTCGCGGATGCCCATTTCGTGCACATAGGAGCCCGGTTTGGTGTGGTATTGCGCATGGTAGGCGCCGACAATGCAAGAGACTGGCTCCGAGAGCGAGCCCATGAAGAACGCGTCGGCTTTGTACTCGAGAAGGCAGTCCATCTCCATTACTTCGTTGGGGATGATGATGTAGGTGGCATCGCCGCCTATATATTGATAGGAATATCCGGGCGCCCAGAGCGTTCCTTTATAATTGAGCGCAGGCTGAATGGCAAATGGCATGCCAGGTTTGAATTTATGCGCCCATTTCTTTCCCACTTCGACGATTTCTCCGCAGAATTCGTGGCCGATGATGACGGGGTTCTGCGCAAGGGGCGCCCGCACGCGTTTGTGTTTATCGCCTTGCATGGCAAGCTTGTGGGACGACATGCAGATCGAGTCGCTGACGACACGCGCAAGGATTTCGTCGTCTTTAATCGGGGGTAGGTCGAACTCTTCGAGCCTCAGATCATTGACGCCGTATAATCTCACCGCTTTGGTTTTCATACATTTACCTCCTGGGGTCTGACCCCTTTTCTTAAATTTTTTGCATGCGCGCGTGCCAGGCATTCCGGTAAGCGCCTAAAGCCTCTGAAGGCAGCATCGGGGCGACAAGCGCCTTTTCGATGTGAATAAACCTCGCCAATTCCTTCGGGTCGTTATGGTTGAGTGCCGCAAGCGCTGTCATCGCTGTACCGAAACTTGTGGCTTCCTTGAGGTCGGTAAGATAGACGGAATTTTCGGGGAAGGCAGAGGCGAGGAGCCTGTTGTAATCGCTGTTGTTGCGGAAGCCGCCTTCGGTCAGAATTTCCGCGCCTTCTGCGAGCCCTGTCCGCTGGAGCGCGACCTCAGTCTGAAGCACAATCGAAAGGTTGAGCACCGCCTGCCCGATGCGCGGCTCTTTCAGGAACGCCGGTACATCCCGGCCCTGTTCGATCTCTGATAAAAGGAAAACCTTGCCATTTTCCACCGCGCGCGCAATGGAGCCGGGGAATTGCCCTGAACCCGGGACGATTTCAGGCAGAATGAAATAGCGCTGTTCCTTGAGCACGAGCTGGTAATCCTCCTGAGTGGGGGCGGGCAGATCCTTCGAAGCATGGCCCTGCAGGGAAGCGATGATCTGTATCCATGTTTCGTACTCTTTTCCGCCCAGGAAAATTGCAGTTTTGATGGGTGTATTCCAGGCGGATCTATTGAAAAACACGACTTTGCCAAGCTCATCGGGCTCGAAGCCGTATTTTTCGACAGGATGCATGAGGACACACCATGTCCCTGTGGAATTCAGGACGAAATCGCGCCCGGCTGCGCTTGCGAGGTGCGGCAGAATCGAAGCGTTGGAATCGTGGATTCCGAGTGTGACGATGGTATCGGGCGGAAGACCGGTTTGCTGAGCAATTTCGGGTTTGATGGTTCCGAGGACTTCCCATGCCTGTCCGATGGGCAGGGGCAATTTATCACGGATGCCGAGCGCGTCGGCAACACTTGAATATGTACCGCGCTCCCAATCGAAAAGGAAGGTATGGCAGCCAATATAGGTGCCTTCGGCAGATGGTTTGCCGGTGAGCCGCATGCCCCAGTACTGAGGATAGGACAGAACCCATCGCGCCGAGGTGAATTTGCGCGGATATCTCTCGTTCAGAAAAAAGAGCCCCTTGGCAGGATTTATGAGTGCGGAAAAATCCGGAGTTCCGGTAGTCGCTTGGAGCATTTTTCGCTCGCCGGCAAGTGCAAAGAAGCGTTCGTGAAAATCCTGGCTCGGCTCATGCGTATAGTAGATGCAAGGAGCGACAGGGTTGCCTTCGCTGTCGGTGCAGACAAACGTCGCGCCGTGCGTACTCACCGCAATCGCCTTGATGTGGAAGCGCTGCGAGTATTCCCTCAGGGTGGACAGAAACCAGCGTTCCATCGCTACAAGATCGTGTGTTTCGAGCCCATCGAGCATGAGGGGCGCAAATACGCGCTTTTTTTCGTCCAGCAAGGCAAGTTCGGTCGAATAGAGCACGACTTTTTTGTTTGTCATCCCGATATCAAGGACTGCAATTGCATCGGTCATAGCGACTCCTTCAGTTCAGCATCACCTGGCCGCCAGTCACAGGCAGAGCCTGTCCTGTTTCATATACCTGCTCAACAAGATAGTAAATCGCTTTCAGCACATCAGGACCATAACAGCCGCGCCCCATAGGTACTTTCGATTCATAGAAAGCGCGGACATCCTCGATTGTCCTCGCGCCGGGCACCTTGCCTGAATTGAGGTACTGGACAAAAAGCCCTCGCTGAGGATCCGACCAGAGCGGCCCATCGAAAAAGTTTCCGGGACAGATCGCATTCACCTTGATGCGATACTCGACAAGCTCGAGTGCAAAACTCTGTACAAGTCCGATGCTGCCGAATTTCGAGCCGGCATACGCGCTGTTTTTGTTCGAGCCTTGAAGACCCGATTTGGAATTGATCTGGATGATATCGGTGAACCAGTCTGGAGCTCCCAGCCACTGCAGGCGTAAAAGCCGTGCTGCATGCTGGGCGATATTGAAAAATCCGACATAGTTGACCTCGTTGACGAGGCGGAATTCCTGGACAGGCTGAGTGAGCAAAGAACCAGCCTTGAGAATGCCTGCATTCGAAATAACGAGATCGAGCCCGCCTGTGGTCAGGGCGATAGTCTCGAACGCACGCTGAACAGAGGCTTCGCTGCTCACATCGATATCGATCGCGAAGGCAGAGGGTGTGCCTGTCTCGGACGAAAGCGTCTGTGCGAAGGATTGCGCGGCTGGAAGGTTAATATCGGCAATCCAGACGACAGCTCCCGAATGCGCGAGACCTCGAGCAATTTCAGCGCCGAAGCCTTGCGCTCCGCCTGTTATAAGCGCGATTTTGCCCCTTACCACTGAAGCTCTCGAAGCGCTCGAAAGAAGCGAAGCATCGCCGGGCGACTGGACCATCATCTGATATCGGCGGTCCAGGGGTTCGAGCGGCACAAGGTCTAGCAGTGCAATGGATGCGCCTGCCGCGCCCATAATATCGAGGCACACATCACCGCTACGAAGCTGCCGTCGAATGGCTTGGGCTTGGGGCTGCGTGAGCGAGTGCTGCAAAGCTTGTGCCAGCTCGGCATCCTCGATTTCGCTCTGGGGCAGAATGCCATCGAGGACAAGGCGAATGTGCTCTTCGGTGCGCTCTTCGGGGCGCCTATCGATAGGCCCATCGGCGCTCTCATTTGTGCGCTCGCCGGGGCAAGCAAAGCCCTCCGGACGCGTTTTCACCATGCAGGAAAACGATGCGCGCGAGAGCACAAGGCCGCGCACAATCGGGGCTATTGCCGAAGGAGTCACTTTAATTTTCATAGGAACTTCTCCTTGAGAAGCGAGTTTGCAATTCTTTCCAGGGAATAAGGATCAGCAAAGTCGATTTCCCTGCCTGCCTTTGAATATAATGAAATTCTTTCTTTAATGGGGAGGCGCGCAAACGGATTGTCGTTTGCAAAGAAGGCGAAGCGCCGGTCGATCGAGCTGAGCGCTTCGTGGGCGACCATTGCCCATGTCGCATCGTCGAGATGGCGGAATTCAGGCTCCAGAAGCTCCGGGCATCTGAAGGATTGGCGGGGCTGATTGATATCGACTCCTGAAATTTCCATAAAATCATATTGCGCGCAGAGTTTCTGCAGGCGCGAAAGCTGGGCTTTGGTATTGCGCGGGGGCATATACGTGATGGCAGGGAAGCCGAGCTCCTTGAGGGCCGGCATGAGCTCATCCAGCACTTCGTCCTCGAATTTTTCGGCTTTTTTGTCGCCGGTGGGAGACTCTGCGACATCGCCGAGGTACGCGTAGGCAGCGATTGCGCCGATGCGCCTGGCGAGGGCGATGGCATCGCGGACATCGACGCATTCTTCGTCTGGTTGAATGAAAATGCGGTCGAGAAAGCCAGCTTTGAGAGATCCCAGAAGGTCGTACATGATAAAGGGATTTTCGGGGTCGGACAGCAGGCGCCGCTGGGATGCGCTGAGCGCAAGGCTTAGTTTTGCCTCGAGCCAATCGACAAGAGCAGGGCCAGGCTGCATGGCCGAGAGCATAGAGCGCGAGACTGCAGCAAGAAGGTGGCGCTCTGTGATCGTGCCACCTTCTGCGAATTTGGATCTGTCTACGATGTCGTTTTTGAAATCGACAAGCCGTAAGCCAAACGAGGAGAGCAGGACATTGGCGCGTTCGACCATGCGCTCGGTGCGCGCATAGCGGGCGCTCCGGACAGGCTTGAGAAAAGCCTCGACCTCAGCGCGCGCAGAGGCTGGTACGCCCTGAATTGTCATGTAGATGATACCTGCCGAGTCGGGATTGTTGAGTTTTCGCTCGGTGAGGAGGCGCGCGGTTGCTTCGGGGAACTCGCGAGCAGCGGCTTTGAGAGACACTCGCAGTTCAAAACCTGTGACGACGCCAAGGTCGAGCATGGCACAAGCGGCGCGCATTTCGCCCGCGGCCGCGTACGAGTCGTGGTCTACGGAACCCGCTACGTCGAGGCCGGCCCTGCGCGCCGCGAGCGCTGCCCCCGCAGGCGTGTACGGACTGAAGCTGTAACACGTATGGATGTGGTTGTTCGATTCGCCCGAGCGCGCAGGCGGGCGCCGCGCTGGCCCTGTCTGCAGCCTGAGCCCCATTGCCCTTGCGATCGCCGAAAGCGCCTCAAGGCGCTCTCCTGGCGACTTGGCAGGGTCCGCGATGATAGACTCGGCAATTTTGATATCAATCCCAGGATAATCTGGTGGCACAGTAAGTCTCCTTTTAAAAAACGGGGTCTGATGATATGAGAGCGCTGCACCAGCGCGCCATGTGAGGTAAAATTGCCTCACAAACAAACAAAGCCATAGCGCATAGGAGGTGCAGCGATATGCAGTATATCGCATTTGATTCGCACAAG
>Ga0302253_1001538_pt1 | contig 13527 bp, 15 predicted proteins | sample AAG_RA_Trp_MG_FD_193537 | JGI IMG/M metagenome (GOLD analysis project Ga0302253, IMG submission 193537) | Enriched activated sludge microbial communities from anaerobic digester in WTTP, New Holstein, Wisconsin, United States - AAG_RA_Trp | ecosystem: Engineered > Bioreactor > Anaerobic >... | reverse complement strand
GGGCCCGATCTAGGATCAAGGGTTCCGGAGAATTCATGGTAGGAGGAAGGTCAATACCTGTCTGGATGCTCGGCATGTGGAGTGCCGGCGCAGCAGTCAGCGCATGGGCCTTCTTCGGGCTACCTGGTGGAATCTACCTCTCAGGCGCATGGCAGCATTGGGGCATATGCACCCCCATGATCGTAGGCTTCCCGATAACTGTAATATTCCTTGGTAGGTGGATGCGAATCGCTGCCAAGAAGTATAACCTCATGACCATGCCCGACTTTTTAGGCGAGGTCTATGGCGGGAAGTGGATCAGGATCTTCGCTGCAATTGGTATCCTTATTGCATGCGTCTTCTACTCGACGGCTCAGTTCAAGGCCATCGGTGTCCTTATGGGCTCGCTTTTCGGACTTAGCTACGTTCCTGCGGCCATGCTTGGCATTGCAATCTCGGCGGTCTACATCCTCCTAGGGGGATTCGTTGCTGGCGCAATCATCAACGCACTCAACGTGTCGATGATGATCGTTGCTTCGTTGCTGGCTGTTGGTATTGGATATATCTGGACTGGCGGCTACTCGAACATGCTGTCAACCATCGCCGCTGCAACTGGAGGTGCATCGTGGCTCAACCAAGATGCTGCCTTAGGCGGTGCAGCGTGGGGATTCTGGATCAGTTGGTGTGTCTTCCTCTCGTCCTTTGGACTCGTAGGACAGGCGGCAATCGTCCAGAAGCTCTACGGTGTCAAGAAGCCTAGCACGCTCTGGCTGTGGGGTCTTATGGGCGGCATAATCTTCGGTGTGACCTGCCCTGCATACTGCTACTTGGGTGAAGTTGTCAAGTACCTTGCAGTGCTTCCAGGCTCGACCGTTGCGGCCGAGATCACTGGGCTCGGACTTGGCGCTGACGGCGTAATCGCTTGGTTGACTGTGAACAAGCTGGGCGTCGAGTCTCCTATCCTTGGAGGTCTGCTTATCGCAGGCGTCCTCGGTGCAGCATGGAGTACTATCGACGGCTTCCTCATGATGGGCGGAGCAGCAATCGCAAGGGACATTGTCAACAAGTGCTTCAGGCCAAACTGGACCGACAAGCAGCTCCTGAAATACCTCAGGATCTCGATGCTCGTCGTAGGCGCAATCATGGTCGTCGAGACTTTCTTCCCTGCTGAGATCATCACATGGCTCGCTGCCATCGGCTGGGCTCAGTTCGCAGCAACATTGTCTCCGGCGCTCATGCTGGGAGTTCTCTGGAAGGGCGTCACTAAGAAGGGTGGAACCGCTGGAGTCTTCGTTGGACTGGTGGTTGCAGCTTTCCTGACCTTTGTCTACAGAATTCCATTGGGCACAGGAACATTCATGAAGCGATTCTATCTCGATGCTGGCGCTTGGGGATTCATCCTCGGCTTGCTGACAATCATAATCGTATCCGTAGCGACCAAGAAGGAACGCGGTCCGCTCTACTACGACATCCACAAGGATGTCCCGAAGCCACAGTAAAACAACTTCCCTTTTTTTCTTTTTTTACTCTCGAATTTTAAGGGTCAAAGTATAAATACTCATCAATAAGAAGTCCTCTCATTCATGGGGATCGTGTTTGCGATGGACACTACAGCAACTGACGGTTCAAATTCTATGTCGCGCAAGCCTCCGGCTGAGGTGAAGATCGTCGCGATAATAGAGGCATTCGCCGGCATTTCATACATGCTATACATCTTCCAATACTTGGGCACGTTTGACCTCTGGATATTTCTGCCCATAATGATGGCCCTCCTGAGCTTCTGGATAGCATATGGTCTGTGGAGGATTAAGCGCCCAGCTTGGTACTTGTCTTTCGGCTTCTCTGCATTCGGTGCAATCTTTGGAACAATTGCATTGCTCTTGATGCCAATCACTGGCGAGAGCATGCTCATAAATGCCCCGAAGCCGATCCTTGACATACTGACCATAGCCCTGCTTATCTCTAAGGATGTAAGGACTGAATTCGGTTTTCGCAAGAAAAGCGAAACGGTGCGGTAGTAACTTCACCGCCCCTCCCTCTTTTCGCCGGCTTTCATAATAAAGTTTAAATTCGATACGTCGATGTTCTGCATGTGCCCAAAGATGATCGAACTCCCTGCGATCTCGCTCGCTGACTTCGCACTGCTACCGACCCAGGTACTGATAATTACCGGGCAGATCTTTGCAATCTTGAACCCGATCAGCGTCCTTCCTACTTTCTTGTCCCTGACCGATGACATGCGCTCTGCAGAACGGCACAAGATAGTGTTAAATTCCTGCGTAGCAGTCTTCTTCATAGGCATTATTTTAGCGATCGCAGGCAGCTACATACTCAACTTCTTTCATGTGAGCATCTCCGGTTTGCAGATCGGCGGCGGCATCCTGCTTATGGCCATCGCCGTTGAGATGCTGGGCGGCCTTCCGCGGACAAAGTCGTTGGAGTCTCAGAGCGAGGTTGCCATCGTCCCCCTGGCGACACCCCTGCTGGTGGGCCCTGGCACAATGACCACGATCATAGTACTCTCCGCGTCCTACCCCGTGCTCCCAATCGTGATCAGCATACTTATCGTAACTGTCGTGACATACCTACTGCTCAGGTACTGCGACCTTCTGATGGCGGTAATCGGAAAGAACGGCACAAGGGCGCTCGGCAGGTTCATGACGATAATTATCGCGGCATTCGCCGCCCAGCTGATCTATTCCGGATTTTCCGCATGGCTGCTGTCTTGGAACCTCATAGGGTAACAGCGTCCCATTCGGACGCATTAATCCTAAAACGATGGTAGCCCGGAAGAGATTCGAACTCTTGTCGGCGGGTCCAGAGCCCGCTATGCTTGGCCGCTACACCACCGGGCTGATTATTCAGAAACATTATGGCTGAATTTAAGCATATCTGTCGGGATTGCCATCCATCCTTTTTAATACAGACACATCATTTTTTACCATAAACGGGCTACGCTTTCCCATCAACTTGATACCTTTCGAAAATTTTAATAATTCGAAAAATCCGCCTATTAATAAATAAATCTAAAGATTTATATACTTGTGAAACATAGTGGACTTCCCCTTAAATATTTCGGTTAATTAGCAGGTGGTTCCATGTCCCAAGTTAGTGCAAGGCGTGAACATGATCGTGACAGCAAAGAGAACGATGTTGAGGATGTCGGCGCAGAGACAAGCGGCATGAAATGCCCCGCCTGCGGCGGCATAAGCTTCGTCAGGTCCTTTGAGAGGGGCGAGGTGACATGCACAACTTGTGGCCTGGTCATAACTGAAAAGATTATCGACAGGGGCCCAGAATGGAGGGCATTCACCTCCGAGGAGCGCGACAAGAGGAGCCGCGTCGGCTCGCCGCTCTCCCCGACAGTCCACGACCGCGGCTTATCGACCGTTATTGACTGGCGTGACAAGGATGCGATGGGGCGCAAGCTGGAGCCGCGGAAAAGGATAGAGATCCTCAGGTGGCGCAAGTGGCAGATACGCACCCGCGTCCACAGTTCACTCGACCGGAACCTGGCGCAGGCAATGAGCGAGCTGGATCGCATAAGCTCCCAGATAGGTCTGCCGAAGAGCGTCAAGGAGGAATCAGCGGTGATCTACAGAAGGGCCGTCGAGAAGGGGCTAGTCCGTGGGCGCTCGATAGAGTCCGTCATGGCGGCCGCAATATACGCCGCATGCAGGACCCAGAAGGTTCCAAGAACGCTTGACGAGATAGCAAAATACACGAAGGCCGGTCGGAAGGACGTCGCCCGATGCTACCGGCTCCTGCTGCGGGAGGTTGAGGTCAACATCCCCATTGCCGACCCAATAAACTTCATAACGAGGATCGGGGGCGCGCTGGAGCTCAGCGGAACGACCCAGCACAAGGCTGCTGAGATAATCCGAGAGGCACAGAAGATGGGCATAACCGCAGGAAAGGACCCCGCAGGTCTGGCCGCAGCAGCGATCTACGTCGCCTCGTTGCTCGAAAACGAGCGCAGGACCCAGAAAGAGATCGCCCAAGCGGCTCAAGTGACTGAGGTCACCGTACGCAACAGATACAAAGAGCTTATGAAAGAGCTCGGCATAGAAGTGCCTCTTCAATGAGAAAGGGCGCATTGTAGCGCCTCTTTCTTCAAAGAATCTGTTCGCTTTTCAGGAACCTTCTTTATCTCCCTCATTGTCGGCCGGACCCTCTTCCGGGGCGGACTCCTCTGTAGGTGCGGTCTGGTCTGTTCCAGCAGCGTCGGCCTCCGGAAAAATGGTGTTCTGGAAGCCGCACTTGTTGCATGTATATGCCGGCTGGGTGATGTAACCCGTCATCGTTATCGCCGAGATATCTGTACTCCCGCAGACAGGGCATATCTTGATCCCCACGCCTCGCCTGTGCGCCGCTGCAACGGTCTCTTTCAGGCTCTTAAATACCACTGCAAAGACCTACTCGACGTCTATATTGTCTGTTGGGAAGCCTGCCTCCACCAAAATCTCCGCTGCCCTCTCGCGGTGGTCTCCCTGAAGCTCGATCCTTCCATCCTTTTCCGTCCCGCCGCAGGCAAGCTTGCTCTTCAGTTTCCCTGACAACTCTTTGAGGTTGATGCTCTTGTTGTCAATGCCCTCTATTATGGTAACGTCCCGTCCCCACTTGCGTTTCTCTCTAAAAACCCTGATCCTCTGTTGCTCCTTTACGATCGATTCGCAGACGCAAAGGTCCTTCGGCAATCCGCATTTTGCGCAAATTTCGCTCAATTTTTTGCATCACCTTAAGGCGTATTCGACACTATGCTTATCTGAGATATTTATTTATTGTTGAACAAATAATATGCTACTATCTCGTCTGCCATCACTGTGGGTGCACGCGATTGGAATATTCGATCAACCTGTGCAGGAAATGCGGCTCTGTCTGTGCGGCTCGCTCTGGCGCCTCAACCTTCAGGTGCACTATGTGCGGAACTCGAAACGCTGTCGAGAAGGCCGTCCGCCTGGCCGACGGCATAGTCTCGCGGGACGTCCCTTCGACAATCGCCTCGTATAAAATGGCAATGGCGAAGAGCAGAAATCTACAATAAGATTATTACTGACCAATTCAAAAATGTGATTAGTATGAAAAAGATTCTAGTAGTCTCTATAGTTGCAGTCATTGCGATCGCTGCGGTTGCAGGATTCATGTTGTATAAACCGCCTAACGCCGCATTAAGGATCGGATATCTGCCCGCCGCAAGCTATGGCCTAATATGGATCGCCTATGAGGGCGGCATGTTTGAGAATGAGGGGCTCGAAGTTACCCTTGTCGAATATCAGAACGTTGGTCAGCTCGTGACTGCCCTCGCCTCTGGCGCAATAGACGGTGCACCCTTGACATCAGTTGCAGCTGCCGCCTTCATAAGGAATGTTGACATGACGATCGTTGCGGGCAACTCGTTTGACGGCACCGCGCTCGTGACAAAGAACGACATAAACGTCACCTCCTTAAGCGACCTCGACGGGATGCATATCGGTACGGTCGCTCAGGTCCCCGGTGACTTTGTCTTCAAGAGGGCAATCTCAGAGTGCTCGATCAATGTTACCTATACCACTTATCTGACTCCTGCGGATGCCCTGACCGCACTCGAGAACGGCACTGTCGACGCATCGATGCTTTGGGAGCCATATGCATCACTCTCCGAGTTCCGGAACCTGAAAATCGCTGTCTGGGATGGCGAAATCTACGCCTCGGATTACCCGTGCTGTTTGCAGACCTTCACCAGCAGCTTCGCCAAATCAAACTCCGGCACAATTGTAAAGTTCATAAAGGCACTGATCAAGGCAGAGGCTTACACTGCATCGAACCCGAGCGAATCGCTATCATACGTTCGCAAATACATCCCTGAAGTATCCATACAGATAATCTATAACAGCATATTCTATCAGGATCCGGTGCTAGGGCGCCCCAGGAACCCCTTGAGTGCATACTTCAACACAACTGACCTTCAGGCCTTCTACCAGCTATTGGTCCCCTCCCTCCTGACGCAGAATGACTTTGCGACGTTGTTGTCAAAGCTCGACCCGACCAACTACTACAGTGCGATAAACTCCTTGAAGAGCGAAGGGTTTACATTACCCCAGCGTTACTTGAGCTGAGTGTGGGAAACATGACCGTCGGTGTACAGCTATACTATTTCGTGAACGACCTCTACCGCACATCTGGAAAGCGCATCCTGATGAGGGACTTGGATCCGATAGCCAAAAAACTCTCGGTCAAATTCTTCCTGAGGTTAGACAAGGTCGGTACGCCTGGCTTCATGTCCCGTGCGCTGCTAAGGAACTTGGGCATCGATGCCATGATGATGTTCATCGAGGGTGAATCCGAGGAGGCGCTTAAGGAGGCCCTCCGTGAGGTCTACAAGCTCTATGGTCCGTACGAGGTCGAACGCGCAAAGGAGTACGCACTCGCGCGCGAGATGAAGAAGGAGCTTCCCTGATTTTCGGCACACCGAAATCTTTATATTTTTTCGGCACACCGAAATCTATTGGGCATGCCGCATGTACTTGGAAGAAAGGAAGAACCCAGACGATTATGTCGAACTCATTTATGTGATCTCAGAAGAGAACTCCAAGGGGATTGCTCGGATAAAGGAGATCTCCTCTGCGTTGGGGGTGTACCCCTCGACCGCAACAGAGATGATGCAGAAGCTTTCCGAAAAGGGGTATGTGATAAGGTCAAACTACGAAGGAGTCAAACTTACCGAAAAAGGCAGGCGTTACGCCCGTCAGGTTCTCGCAAGGCACAGGATACTGGAATGCTTCTTCCTTCAGTATCTGAACCTAAACCCCTCAGAGGTCAAGGACGAGGTCTGCGGTATAGAGCATCACCTGAGCCCTAGGACGCTGAAGCGCCTTCACGAGAAGCTGGGGCGCCCAGCAACCTGCCCGCATGGTAAGCCGATACCGCTATTTGAGGCATGACGTTATGGTTCAGGAATCCCTCGAGGTATTCTGCCGCCTAAAGAAGGCGCTGGGGAAAGTTACTCTTCGCGACTTGGTAGCTGCCGGCTTGGATCCCCAGAAGCGCGAGCTTCTGCTCAAGGGCGGACTGCTGCGTGAGATAGGTGGCTCGCTCGAACTCACCGAAGAGGGCGAAAGGGTCCTTCTCACGCACCGTGAAGACTACCTCCACGACCGCATAATCCACAATGACGGTTCAGCCCTTCCGGAAGACGTCTTTCGACACTGGACCTCATGCCACCACATAGACCGGGGGACGCTCAAGGAGTTCTATGAGCGGCTGAAGTCCATGCCATACCGCATTGAAGACCTTACCCCGCTCATAGACGTTCCCGCCGGCAAGGTCGCCGAGGTGGTCCTCATTGTCGGGGGCAGGAACGCGGTGAACCGCCTCTGCGAGATGGGTCTGACCCCTGAGACCACTGTAAGGGTCTCCAAGCGCGCACCAGTGGGAGGCCCTGTCATAGTCTCCGTGAGGTCAACCGAGGTTGCGATTGGGAGAGGCATAGCCTCGAAGATACTCGTCAAGATAATGGAATAGGTTGGCGATGCCGGATGCAGAATGACTACCAAGGCTCAGGGGTGCCACCAAGGATCGCATTAGTGGGCAATCCGAATGTTGGGAAGAGCTCGATATTCAACCAGCTGACCGGCCTGAACCAGACCGTCGGCAACTGGCCTGGAAAGACTGTGGAGCTGGCGGAGGGAACGCTTGTCTTTGAGGGCGCCACCATCAGGATCGTCGACATGCCTGGAACCTACTCCCTCTCATCCTACTCCGAGGAGGAGCTGGTGACGAGGGATTTCTTGCTCAGCAGCGCCGCCGACGTCATAATCAACGTTGTCGATGCGACCGCTCTCGAGAGGAACCTCTACCTCACGCTCCAGCTCCTTGAGATGGGGCTGCCGATTATACTCGCAGTCAATTTCATCGACGCCGCTTACCACAAAGGCATATCGTTCGACTTCAAATCTCTGCAGGAGGGCTTGGGTGTCACTGTGATCCCCGTGGACGCGTCCTCCGGGCAGGGCATGACAGAACTGATGGGAGCGGCGATGCGGCAGCTCCGATCTAGGGGCGGCAGCCGCCCGCCACGCCCAAAGTACGGAAAGGAGATGGAATACCTCATCGCCGATGTGGCAAGGGAGCTGCACGCCGGCAATGTCCCGCTCCCCGATGGCTATCCGATCGAGTGGATCAGCCTCAAGCTTATTGAGGGCGACCCTGAGGTCATGCGGAGGGTCAAGCTGCCGCCCGATCTGCTGGCAAGGGTGTCCGAGAAGACTTCTGCCGTCGAGTCCATACACGGCGAGTCGGCAAACGTCATAACCGCCTCGGAGCGATATTCGCTCTCCCACCGGATTGTCGAGCGCTCGCTGAAGCCTAAGGTCGAAGCGAGGAATGCAATCTCGGAATGGGTAAGCGACCTGCTGACCCACCGCGTTTACGGCTATCTGGTTCTGGCCGCAGTGCTGGGCGGCACCTTCTACCTCATATTCCAAGCGGGCGGCATCCTATCAGGCATGATCGATTCGGCCTTCTCATCGGCCATAGTCTATCTTGCTGCGGCGCTGTCCTTCCTGCCTCCGATGGCGGTAAACCTCCTGCTCAACGGCGTCGTCTTCGGGATAGGCGCGGCGACCTCGATAGCGCTTCCCTACATCGCCACCTTCTATATCGCCCTCTCCATATTCGAGGATACTGGCTACCTTCCGCGGGCAGCCTTTCTCCTCGATTCCTTGATGCACAAGATCGGTCTCCACGGCAAGGCATTTATCCCCATGTTGTTGGGGTTCGGCTGCAGCGTGCCTGCATGCATGGGCTGCAGGATCATGGAGACCCGGCGGGAGTGCCTGCTGCTCGGAGCGCTCGTCGTGCTGATCCCCTGCTCCGCCAGAACCATCGTAATACTCGGGGTAGCCGGAGCGTACCTTGGCATAGGATACGCGCTGCTGATCTACCTCATCGACATGCTCCTCGTGCTGGCGATCGGAAGGGTGCTCTTCAAGGCCCTCCCCGGCGAATCGGTTGGTCTTATAATGGAGATGCCCCCCCTCCGCATGTTCAAGCCAGTAGCGGTGCTGAAGCGAACTTGGCTGAAGACCAAGGACTTTGTATTCACCGCGCTGCCGCTCATCGTTCTGGGATCCGTCGCCGTTGAGGCCGCCTCATCGCTCGGTGCGATGGATGCTATCGTGAACTCATTCTCGCCAGTAACCGTCGGAATTCTGGGCCTGCCGGTCGCAACTGGCGTTGCACTGATATTCGGCCTGCTGCGCAAGGAAATGGCACTGATTATGCTCGCGGCATATGCCGGCACTACCAACTTCGCCCTTATAATGTCCCCAGCGCAGATGTTCGTCTTCACACTCGTAATGGTGATATACCTGCCTTGCGTGGCTACGCTGGCTGCCCTGATCAAGGAGTACGGTGCGCGCCGTGCTGCACTGATTGTTGTCATGGATATATTGCTTGCTCTAGCGGTCGGCGCCGTCGCATCCCAGATGCTCTCGATCATACGCTTCTGAGCCGGTCCCTTATCTTCGCAAAAGTAGTCTCGAGGTGCTCAGGCATGACCTTGGTATCCGCAAGGACCGGCATGAAGTTGGTGTCACCGTTCCATCTCGGCACGATGTGCATGTGGACGTGCTCGAAACCCGCCCCTGCGGTCTTGCCGACGTTGAATCCAATATTGAAGCCGTCGGGTGCCATGCTCCCCCTTATGGCGCTTATGCAGTCGCTCATAAGGCATCGCATCTCCTCCCACTCGCCGGCGCTCAGGTCCTCCGCTGCCGTGACGTGCCTGTAAGGCGCAATCAGGACGTGCCCCGTATTATAGGGAAATCTGTTCATCATCCCGAATACGCTTGCCCTCCGTGCAAATATCATCGCATCGTCATCTTTGTTGGGCTTCGGGGCATCGCAGAATATGCAGCCCTTGCTTTTTCCCGCTGACACAAATGTTGAGCGCCAAGGCGCCCATATTGTCCTCATCCGATTCACTGCTCTTGGATTGATTGATCCGACAAAAAAATGTTTGCAAAAGGGGGCTGATCGCGTGCCCGTTAACCCAGCATTATTCGGTTCAGGTAGATCTGCACGTCTCTCTTCGTGGCGTCAGCCAATCCCTTCAAGCGATCAACTGCTTCGCCCTTGGATTGATAATGCATTCCCATCTCGGCTATTAGTGCCGCAAGCAGGCCATTCTTATTTATGCCTGCAAAAACCCCCCTCTTTACCGCCGAGCCCTCGACAAAACCGCCTATCTCGGCGAACCTGTTCAGCGCTTCCAACTTGGATGTTGCAAGGTAGCCTGTTTCTGGATATCGTTTGTCATTGTAGAACTCCATCCAAACGCCCGCGCCGTCCATCAGCTCCTCGTACTCCTCGTTCAATCTCACCGGGTTTACCGCCCCCAAACCGATCCTCGGGTATGCGCTCACCCCTGCCTCAGTGGCTTGGAAGCCGCAATTTATCCAACCTGATATGGACATCGTCAGCCGCGCCGCTTCGAGCCTAACCTGCGGGCCGCCCTCCAGTATGTACTGTATGGACGGCACGCCGCCGTTCCTTATGTTGAACTCTGGGGAGAACTCCCTGAGCTCGTCGATTGCTGCCTTGCTATATAGCTGCGTCATATATGTTGAACGCGACACTATCTTTACTGTCCGCGGCCTTACATTATACACCGCATAGCTGAGTTCGGAGAAGATCTCGTGCAAGGTCGAATCTTTGCCATAGAACCTTACGCAGTACTTCCCCTCGCTGCTGTATGTCGACCCGCCCGCAACGACCGCCCCGAGGAGCAGCCTCTTCAGGTCCTTCATGTTGGCCCCATTTTCAATAATCTTCCCTACGTACCCCTTCGAATAGTTTGCCAACCCCGCGAGCATAACGACATAACTTATAGGCATCAGGCTCAATGCGAGCGGCGTTCCTTGGGCATTTCCTTCCCCGCACATGTCCAGGAGCATGGGTTCCATCGTAGCCGTAGTGTAGATGATGCTTATGGCTGAAACCGCAATCAGCATTACGCTCAATGGCTTCCATGCATTACCCAATTTTCTCATGCCGCATGCCTTGCCTATCCCAAGACCCTGACGGGTATTGTTATCCCCTTGCCGTCGTATGCCTTCAATACACTCTCGTTATACGGATAACCTGCTATTATCATTATCCTCCCAAAGAAGTGGTTGACATCGTCGTTGGACGGTGTCACGTTGCCGCTGGGGTGCGAATGCGCAACTCCTATTATGCTCAGGTCGAATGGTATCATGAATGGCGAGAATCCCGAGAAGCCGCCGCCATAAGTCGAGAATGGGGGGATCAGGAACTCCTCGATCTCCGCCGCCCCGTGCTTAACCTTGCCCCTTATCAGCATTATGTTCTCGTTGGGATATATCTCCCTGCACAGCTCTAGAAACTGCTCAAGAACCTCCCGCTTGACCGAGATCTCACTTATCAAACCGATCACCTACGCCTCGACAAACCTCGCGGCGCCCTCAGTCTTTCCTTCTATCGCAGCTGCAGCGACGTATACGAGAGTGGATGCCGCGATCGTCCATACGTTGGCCGGAATGTCCAGCGGCGATGCCTTGAGCAGATACAGCGCGAGCGCGACGCCGAACCCTGCAACTATCGTCGCTACCGCAGTCCACTTCCCTCCCCTGCACCAAACGAACATGCCTATGACCACTGGCACCTGTGGGAGCAACAGCGACGAAGAAAGCACCGCCAAATCTACTATGAATCCCGGCTTCGAGAGCGCAAAGATCGTGCACGCAATGGCGATTGCTACTATCGTAATCCTCGCTACCGCAATCTCTGCCTTCTGGGTTACTCCCTTGGCATACCTCCTCAAGACATCCCTGACCGTCATGGAACTGAGCGTGAGTATGATCCCGTCTATAGTGGATACAGATGCCGCGATCACTGCAACGAGTCCCATTATGCTGAGCCAGGCCGGAAGCATGCTCAGCAGTGTCGGTGTTACCGCGTCCCGGTTTGCTATGAGGGGGAACGCGCCGTCCGCCGTCATGAGCCTGAGCATCAGCCCAAGCAGAGTGACTATGACCGTGAATGTAATTCCATAGATGCCGAACCATGTTATCATCCCCCTCTGCGCCTCCTTGGTCTTCGGCGCAAAGAGCCGCTGCACGACTTGTGGGTTCGTTATCGCAAAGAAGAACCACGGGAGTGTCATGTTTACGAAGTTGGCGAACGTCCATGTGCTGCTGGGCACGTAGGAGAGGCTGCCGAGCGCCGCAAGGTCCAGCGGGCGCTGCCCGAACCCCTGCCAGTATACAAAGCAAACCATTATTACCCCCGTGCACACCATCACGATGCCCTGGAAGACATCCGTTAACCCGACGCTCCATATCCCCGCTATCGCCGCCCACAGTAGCGCAACCGCTATGGCTATCACCACCGCAGTCGAGAAGGTCACAGCGCCGCTGCTGGCCCCCTCTGCCGCCACTGCCACTCCGATTACCTGCGACGCAGCATAGGGTATCAGCGCGACGAGGGATAGAAGCGTGACTGCAACGCCCACGCCTCCGCTCCCATACCTGTCGCTCAAGACCTCTGCGGGCGTTATGTAGCCGTATTTCTTGTGGAGCGTCCAATACTTGGGCGCTATGTGATAGAGCAGGAAGAGCGTCCCGACTAGGTAGACCAGCTCAAAGCCCAGCGTCCCGACGCCGGTCGCATACGCCATCCCAACCAGTCCTATGAACATGAATGCGCTGTACGTCGTGGCAGCATACGATAGCGAGGCGAGAACCGTCCCGAACCTGCCGCTGGCCGCGTAGAAGTCTTTAGCTTCTTTGCGGAGGAATCTCTTGGAAAGCCATGCAATACCCGTCCCGACTAGTATGAAGATCGCTATCGCGATGTATGTGAGCGTCGCATCCATCTCAACGGCCCCTCCTCATGAAGGCTATTACTATGATGAGGTATGCGAAGGCCGCCGCTGTCCAGAACGCGAATGTTGGCCATCCCTGAAGACCATTAAGCAGACCATAAGGCACGGCATACATGAGTGCGACTAGGAGTGCCGAGACTGCAAGGAATGCTACACTGCTCTTCATGGTTCTAGATAAAACTGAATTGTTCAGATAAATGTTGCCATAAGAACACATTAAACTGCAATCGATGCAGAACCTTCAGGCGCCGTTGTTAAAGATATATACTTTGGTTTCCGTTTGTATTACACATGCACAATTATGCCGCTCCTAGATCCCTCGTGGGCTCCCTGCTTATCGGTATAATCACCTCGTTGCTTTTCATCTCCCTCTTCACTTCATCGATAACGACCATCGCCCTGCTATTGGCCGCGGTGGCGATTACAGTTGCCGCTTACTACAGGCCTGCCGTGAGCCCGTTCATCCTCGCTTCCTTTCTGCTGCTGCCTGCCCTCCAGTTCCTCTTCGCAATAGAGGTTGGCAGCATGCCTTTCAATTACCTCGGTCTTACCCTGCTCTTCCTCCTCTTCGGCTCTTTCATCTTCTGCACGTTCGACTGGCTTGGCGCATATGCCGGACTCTGGATCGGCCTCGCCCTGCCCATTCCGTACTCAGCGGCATTCGT
>Ga0302253_1001537_pt1 | contig 13528 bp, 7 predicted proteins | sample AAG_RA_Trp_MG_FD_193537 | JGI IMG/M metagenome (GOLD analysis project Ga0302253, IMG submission 193537) | Enriched activated sludge microbial communities from anaerobic digester in WTTP, New Holstein, Wisconsin, United States - AAG_RA_Trp | ecosystem: Engineered > Bioreactor > Anaerobic >... | reverse complement strand
TCATGCCCCCGACTTCGTCGAAGGCCACGACATCCCAATGTCCCACGAGCCCGACCTGCCGGCGGGCGTTGTTGTAAAACAGGTTCGCGGTACTCGCCTTGCCGCCTGAAAGGAGCATGCTGTAAGGTGACATCTCGCTGAACGCGTAAGATTTGCCTGTGCCGCGCGGTCCGAGTTCGATGAAGTTGTAGTTCTTCTCGACGAAGGGGATGAAGCGGGTAAGCAGCATGATTTTCAGCCGACGCTCCATCTTTAGGGGCTCCAAGCCAACGCTTCGAAGAAGGAGGTCAATCCACTCGTCCCTTTTCATTCCGCCCCGACCTTCCAGATACTCTTCCAAATGGAAACGGGCGAGTTGGATGGGCTTCAGATCAACGATATGGAAGGGGCTGTCCTTCTTGCTTTCGTCGGAGAGTCTGAATTCCACGTCGATGATGGCCCAGATACCGCCCTCAAGCAGCCGTTCAAACCGCTGGTGGAAATCCTCGGGGATGTGTATCTTGGTGTACCCGAAGTGATCCATGGACGCCCAGTACTTGTTTTCGCTCGGGAGGAAGCGGACTTCAACACGGTCGATGAACCGATGTCTGCCCTTCTGTTCGACCATGGACTGGGCTTTGTTCGCCTCGTCGTGGCGGAAGTAATTCGTCGTCAAGGTTTCTTTGACGGCGTCCACCCCGATGCGGATTTCCTCGTCGTTGTCCGAAGCGCAGTATTTGCCCAAGAGGTATTCGAGCACATAGGACGGGACGTTTTCGCCGCCTTTGATCTGATGCAGAAGGTCCTTACGCACCACTTTCCCGGCGAACACGCCCGTTGCTTTTTTGTCCAGGTCGTCCTGTTGCATTCCGGTCTCCTTAATCGAGCATCGCGTTCTTCAGCTTCCGCTTCGCCCACACGACGCGCGTCTGCGGGTCGCTCACCCGGATTTCGATCTCCGCCCCGTCGAAATCCGGATCAATCAACACAGGAACGGGCGTTTCTTTGCCCGCCTGCAAAGTCACCTCACGGGTCTTCTCGTCCCGCGCCTCGCAGTCGGCGGCCTCGCCGACCACTTTGGCTTTCGCGCCCGAACCATCATAGGCCTCGACCCGCACGCGGGCGGGGGTCCCGAACATGTCGCTCTGGAGGTGGAACTTGAGGCCGATGACCCGGCTGGTGAATTTATCCGACCGATAGCGGACGTCGATCCCCGGCTTGCCCGCAGCGGCTTCTTTCTCCCTTCCAGCCCGGAAGACTATCACCGGCACCACCGCCTCCTGAAGACTCAGTCCGCCGTGGAAATAACCCTCGCCCTCCGAGAAGACGCGGAATCCGATGGGCAGGCAGACTTCCTGCACATCTCCTTGAACCCCCACATGGCCCGCCTTCAGAGTGACGGTCCCGGCCGATCCGGAAAGGCCGGAACCCAAAAGACACCGGCGCTTGGACGCCGGCCAGCCGCCCGGAGGCGTCTGGACCACATCGCCCGCCGGGATTTCCGGCAGCATCATATGGCCGTGGTCGGCGCTGATCACCACGCGGTCGACCCCCTGGGACACCACCCACCGGACCGCAGCCGCGATATCCCCGATCACATCCGAGAGGTAGCGCCGGGCGCGCCAGGCCCCGAGGTTCTCGGCCACGGCGTCCGGGTCCTGGGTGCGCACCACGAAGAGCTCCGCCTTCTTCAGGTTCGAGGCGGCCTTCTTCGGCGAGCCGAGCAGGTCGTCCAGGGTGGTCTCGAAAAACCGGTCACCGTAAGTGTCGGCGAGTAATTTCATACGGTCCGCCGATGCCTTCAGCAAGCGGGTTCCGAGGGCCGGTACCAGCCCTCCGTCCTTCTCGACAAGCCGGAGCATTCCGTCCGCACCCGGCATGAGCGCCGCCATGCCGTAGCCGGTCACCGTCGGGACCACCCCCGCGGCACAGCCGACGTGGACTTCACCCGTTCCCGCCAAGGCTTCGCCCAAATCACGGCCCATTTCGTAGCGGAGGGAATCCACCATGAAATACGCGGTTTTCTCACGACGTTCCAGCAAGGGAGCCACATGTTCGTCGAATATGCGGGTCTGCCTCGGCGCTCCGTCCGGCGGCCAGCCTTCGGCCTGAACCACAGCGAGGAATGCGTCCTGCAAAGCCGTGACGGCTTCGCGGTAGCGACGACGACAGAGGTCGACGACGGGGGCGATGACGTCATCGTCGGTGCAGGCGGTGAGGGCCTTTTCAAACAGACGTGACGCCCGGTCGAGGTCCGACCAACCGCCCTCGGTGTATGCGTTCATCAAAGCTGTGAGGTTCTTTTTCCCGGTCAAGCCCCCCGAAACCGCGGCGGCGGATTCGATCACGGCGGCCGCCCTTTCAAGCGCCGTCCAGGCCGGCGACCTCTGCGGGTCCCTGCGCCAAATCGACCGTTTGCGGTTTTCGATCACCGTTCGGGCCGCCGCCGGGTCGCCGGTGACGACAAGCCCGACTGCGCGGCCGAGCAGACGGCGTTCTTCGAAGGGGAAGGTGTCGCGTTCGCCCGGGTCGAAATCCTTCGGCATGAGGTTCGGAAGGCGGAGTCCGCTTTCGATCCCCTGTGCCAACTCGACATAGGTTTCACGCAGACCCGTGTCGCTGCGCATCCTGTCGCAGCCCGCATAGACCACGGACTTCGCTTCGACGCCGGCGCGCGGCACGGCGCTCAAGGCGTCGGGAGCGCTTTCCGGAAGATCGAACACGAACTCGCTGAAAAGGATGTACTCGGCGGCTTTCGGCCTCAGCGCATTCCAATCGCGGTCAACGCCGGTGGGTTTGAACCCGACAACTGCATCGAGCAACCGCAGCAGCTCGTCGACGCAGCCCGGCTTGGCGGCGGCTTCATCCGCTTTGGCCTTGTTGCATAGGGCCGCCGCGATTATTTCCGCCGGGGTTTCCGTCCGGAAGACGTCGTTCAGCAGCGGCCAACGCTGCGTCTTTTCCAAACCGTCCAGAAGGGCGATGTCCGGCTTTCCCTCACGGAAAAGCCTGGTGATCTCGTCGGCCTTGCCCGGCATTGCTTGGCGGGCGAGCGATTCAATCTTCTGGTCCTCGGCGTCGCCGAAGGGAGCGCCCGCCATGGCGTAGACCTCGAAGGGGTCCCGCATTTTCTCTTCCTCGCCTGCGCCCCGGCGGTGCGGTATGTAGATCAGCAGGCAGCGGTCCCGTTCCGAGGGGTTCTCGGATTCGTTCATCAGCCGGTAAATCTCGTCGGCCCGTCGACGGGTCTTAAGGACGGAGGCTTCAGTGGACAGCACCTCGCAGTTCGGGGCGCTGAACTCCGTGGCGAAGGATTTGAAGTCCCCTTCGGCGTCGTACCAGACGACGATGCGGCGGTCGCCCAAGAGATCGACAATCTTCCTGTGCAGGAACGAGGTGAACTTCATCGGGCGGCCTCCTTTTTCCGACGGCCGCGGCCGCCTTTCTTCTTGGATTCCGGGGCTTCAACCTCGCAGAGGTCCTCAAGCCCGTGGGCGATGGCGATGGAGCGGTCGGTTTTGCAGACCTCACGCACGCGGTCGGGCCAAATCGTGTAGGCCGAATGCGCCCAGTCGTAGTCGCCCTTGGCGAGCTTCTTCCAGCAGTCCTCCGTGTCTTTGGCCCAAAAGCGCAGGCGGAAGAGACCGTAGAACGGCGCGGCGTTGATGATCACGCCGTCGTTGAGGTCCGGCTTGTAGGGCAGCGCGGCGATCTTGAGAAGTTCCTCGCGCAGGTCACTCAGCTCACCTACGAATGTGCGGGCTTCGCCCAACCGGTCGGTCAAACGGGTTGCCTCGCGGCCGGAGGCGGCTTTGAGGTCATTTTCAATTTGGGCCATCCCTCGTTCGACTTCCGAGATTTTGGGTTCGACGTACTTATTAACCGCCCCGTAGAGCGACTGCTCGTTCAAGCGGTGGTAGTAGAGCCAGATGGTGTACGATCCCGAGGCGGTTGAGAGGGGCCAATAGATCGGGGCCTTGCGCCGGCTCTTGGAGTAACGCTTCAGGTGGTCCTGGAAGAATCCCGCCGGCTTGCGGAAATAATCCCGCAGGTCGGAGACACCGAGGATGTCGCAGGCCTCCTGTTCGACCTCGTGGGATTTGTCCTTCCAGAGCAGGTCGAAGACCTCGCGCACGCGGCGGACGATATCGTCCCGGTGCGGCCGGTCACCGTTGAAACCGGGATCGTCCACCAGGACGCCGTCCCAGGAGATACGAAGCGGGTAATCGGAATCAGGAATGGTCGGAGTCTTGACCGAGCCCTCGGGCGGCAGCGCATTGGCGTCCGGTCGGGCACGAAGCCATTCTTCACCTACGATGCGGTTCGCTTCAGCAGGCAGGCCGTCCGGCCCGACCAACATTCCCGGCGGGCAGACCAGCAACGGATCGAAGGGGTCGGGGAGTTTCGGAGCGAGCGACGGATCGGTGGCGATGCGGACGTCCCAGCGGCCGAAGCAGACTCCGGCCAGCCAAGACATAAGTTGAGAAGCAGGGGAAGAGCCAAAATCAGTCTCCTCCTCGCTGTCATTCTCCTCTATTTCGCTTGGATCATCGGCTAATGCTTGTGTGGATATCGCTAAACAGTCAGAGATGTCTCTCGGCTCCACTTCATATATCCTGCAAATCAACTCACCGAGCTGATCAGATGCACGTCTCAATGATTTATTGGCTTTTTGGAGAATCTGCGCTTGTCGGGCACATCCCTCTGCGATTGCGCAGAAAGGATCGAAAAACAAGCCAGGAGAACAGAAATCGTGTACGGTCTCTTGGAAAGACGATAGCTGCCGTGTGGCTTGACATGCCTCTTTAGCTAAGGCACAAACAGTATCCTTGTCGCCGTCGTGTCCATGGATTGCATTGATATAGGGAACACGCTTAACATAACCCGCTTCAAACTTACGACCATCGGTGATAAGCGAAAGAAAGGCCTTCGTCACGTTCGAGGATAGAATTCCAAGGACATACCAAAGATTCTCTGAGGGACAATGTATATGCATCCCGGCGACGCTAAAGATACATCCCTTGGGGAGAGCTCGTGGGTGGAAACCAAGATTTGTGTAGCTTGTGTACGTTATCCCACGATAGAAGTACCGATCAGTAGACTTAATTGTGCGAGAGGCTGATCCCCATTTTGATGCCGCCAGTGACTTGATTGAAGCCCCTTCATCTTTCCAGTCAATGAGCAAGTGAACATCTGCAAAGTAAGCGGTCGATGCCCCCCCCTTTGCAAAGGGAATCCATCTCTCACTGCGACCCACACGTGCAGCGGGTACTTCCCACCACGCTCGAATGAATCTGAAATCGTCAGACGACGCCAACCCTTGTCGGACCTCACGGCCTTCAGCCTCAAGCGGTGTACATGAGCGCGCCAATTCTTGAAATCGTTTGGGTGCCCAATAGGCGAATGGATTTCCTGGCAGTGATGAAAATTCTCTAAGAGACGCGAAATGGGCAAGATCGCAATTCCCAAGCGACTCTAAGGCCTTTATGAGGGTTGCATTCTTATCCTCTGAATTTAGCAGTAGAAAGTACGGGGAGAGGAAATCGACATTACGACCCTTCTCAATAACGTACGAAGCAGTCTTCACCATGGCAGAGTCCAGAACCCCCTGTCCCAGATCAGCCATGCAACGCAAGGTCGATGTTCTTGTGATAAGAGATCTGAATGATTCCAGCGACGAAAGGAAAAAACCAGTCCTGCTCGTAATGGCTCCTACCATGCCGTGATCGAACAACAAGTTAAGAGCACGTTCAACAAACGCTGCGTAAACATCGTTTTTTGTTGAAGGGTAAGAAGACGCCACATAAGTGTTCATGGTGCTTACTATTCCTCCAAACGGTGGATTCATTAACACCGTGTCATAGCGCTTTCTGCACAGGTCTATGAAGGCGAACCCACGGGCCGCGTCTTCCGCAAACAGTCTGCGGCGCACCGCCCGGCCGTTTTCCGCCTGTTCGGCATAGTCCTTCAGGGCATCCAGGATGCGGTCCTCCGCCTGATCCCAAAAACGCTCGTCGGTGACCCCTTTCACATCGAAGCGCAGTTCCTGCTGCTTCGGGCGGGGGGCGTCCATGGCGGGAAAAAGAAGCTGCTGTTCCGGTTTCGAGCCTTCCCGCCACTGCTTTCCTGCCGCGGCGACAGCATCCTTGATCTCCTCCTCGATCTTGAGGAGCGAGCCCGCCTCGCCCGCAAGTTTCATCTTCTCGAAGACCTCGTCCACGATCTGCCCCAGGACCCGCGGTTTAAGGCCGGCGGTGAACTCCCTGCGCATGTCCTCCTCGCCGGGCATCGGCTCGGCGGTCACGATGTTCGATCTCGCGATGCGCGGCCGTTCCGGGGCTTTGAGTCCGAGATTCTTCCAGGTCTTCTGCGCCCGCAGCCAGAGGGCCAGCGCGGCGATCTGTACCGCGCGCGGGTCGATGTCGACGCCGTGCAGGTTGTGTTCGACGATGAGCTTCGGGGTCTCCCGTCGCAGGTCGTCGAGGGTCTCGAAGTCTTCCTGAATCGTCCGACCCGTGGCTTCCGACTTCTGGCCTTCAGGGTCGCCCCAGGCTTCTTCGTAAATCCGTTCCAGCAGATCGAAGGCGTAAAGCAGGAAGTGGCCCGACCCGCAGGCCGGGTCGAGGATACGCAGATCGCGCGGGTCCTTCTTCGGCCGGTGTTCGATGTAGACCGGCCGCTTGAGCAACTCCTCTTGGGAAAGGTCGGTTTCGTCATTCCTACCGACAGGAGCCTTTTCACCCGGACCGAGGAAGACCTCGCTCGGTCTCCGCACGAGATAGAGGCACTCCTCCTTGAGCACTGTGACACTCTTGCGCATCTCATACCAGATGCGCCCGAGTGTGTTGTCCGTGAGGAACTCGACGACATATCTCGGAGTGAAGAACTGGTTGCGGACAGCCAATTCCCGGCTGTTCCGCGGGGCCTGGGACGCATCCCGCATGGCTTTGCGTTCTTCAGGCGGGTTGAAATATTGGTAGACCCAGCCGATGGTCTCGTCCTCGGTCCAGAGGTGCGTCAGTTCCGTCTTGTTGAGCTCGGTGAGGACGTCTTCCATGCAGAGCTCCGAGGGGAACACCGCCGACTGGGGCGTCATCCGGTCGAACAAAATGCCTAAGTCGAGGGCGAGCTCGTCGAAGAGGCACTCCAGGAAAACCCGGTAAGTGTCATAGCGCCCGCCGAGGGCTCCGCCGGAGATGCGCTCGAACATCTGGAAACCGGCCGAAGTCGTTCCTTTGCGGACACATTCGACGACCAGTCCCCGCTCCTCGCACAGACGCAGGGCCGCCAATCGATTGAGGGCAGTGAAGGAGATCTCCAGGACCATCCGCTCATAGGCGGCCTTACGGCGGTCCGAATCCTTACCGGCCGCGCTGGCGGTGTAGTGATCGAGAAGATCGCGCAGACGGCGGGCCGCCGCGTGCTGATCGGGAGAAAGGTGCGTCAGCTTTTCAAGCGGCAGCACGACACCGTCCGGGTGGAGTCCGAACACGCCGCGAAGCTGATCGGTGACGTCCTCGACCAGCTGGCGCCGGCAGGCTGCGACAGTCTTGGCCAGCAGATTTCGTGTGTCTTTATCGAAGCTCATCAGCGCCCCTTGATCCGTATCCGCTTGTTCGATTTCAACAGCCCAGCCAGCTTCTCCCGAATGCCTGCCAGCCAAGAATCCAAATCCGCCGCCGTGGCGATTACAGCGGGTTCCACCAGAGCGTCGGCTTCGACGATCTCCTCGACCGGCGGCTCGCCGCCCTCTTCGGGAACCGGTTCGGGTGCGGGCTCGGCCGGGCGTCTTCGTTTGATTTCCGCTTTCAGCTCTCCGATCAAACCCGGCAGGGTCCGCCGGCGCACCAACAGGGTCTGCAGCAGCCTGACGGGGTCGCCGTTCTCGGCGGTCGGCGGCAGATCGCATGTAAGCTTGGCCGCGATCTCCTCACGGTCCTCGTCCAGCAGCTTCGCCCAGTCCGGTTCGGTCTCGAGCCCGGTGAGGGCTTTCTTGATGTCGTCTTCATACGCGGCGCGGTCGACCGTGTATCTCTTTTCCGTGCGGTCCACGGCGGATCTGATTACGCTCCGCAGCTCGGGAAGCCGTTCGAAGAACCTTTCGCTCGACAGCACTTCCTCCGCCGCTGTCCTGTCTTCGGCGCTCAGGATGTCGTTCACAGCCCCGGGGAAGAGCCGTTCCAAGTCGGCAGAGGAATCTAGCACCGACCGGGAGTTCCGCACGTCGGTCTCTGCGCCGGACTCAAGGGCGTCAAAAACTGCCTTGGCCCAGGTGATCTCGTCGGGCAGCGCGCATTCCACACCGCCGAGGACCGAAGCCGCCCCGCCGGCGTCGCCCTTCAGCAGATCGGCCGCGTCGGCCAGCAGGCGTTGAGAGCGGCTCTCGCCGGAAAGGCTCAGGAGACGCAGACGGTCGGGCAAAGCCCCGAGTTTTTCCAGGAGGTCAGGTACGTGCAGCCGGACAGAGCGGCTGATGTGGTCTTCCAACGGCAGAACTTCGTCGCCGAAGAGGGTTTCCAGACGCCGGGCGGCCCTGTCCAAGGCTTCGGGGGGCAGCTTGGCGTCGCGGGACGATACACCGATCCTGTTGAACGAGACCGTGCTTTTGACGGCTTCCACCGCCTGCGGTCCCGCGGTGCGCACAGGCCCTCCCGCGCCCGGGACGTGAAATTCAATCTCTCCGGCGCGAAGGAGAGCCGCGAAAAGGTACCGCACGGTGTCTTTGGTCCATCCATAGGGCGGCGCGGAAAACAAATCCTGAAGATAGGAACCTTGGAGCCTTCCGGAACCGGACTCGGCGGTCTTGGTCCGGAACACCCTGATGACCTCCGCGAGCACCGGGGCCGCGGTGTCCACCCGAGGAGCGCCCTTGCTCTTGACCACAAGGCCGAGAGGGTCGAGGTCCTTTGTGATGCGGTCCATACGCTCGACGCTGAGGAACTTGGCCGCCTCGTCCGTGGAAGGCCGGATCGGGGCCAGATGGAAATGGGGGAAGACTTCCTTGACGGTGGTGGACAGGACTGAGCGCACAGCCGCGTCCAGGGTCACGCCGGCTTCACGGACGGGGGTCGGCTTGCCGCGGAAGATGAAGACGCCTTCCAGCATCGCCTTTTCCATGGCGGCGGCCGTCCGCTCACGGCAGCGCTCAGCCGCCCGGCGTTCGGCGCGCAGATACTGGGCGACATCTCGATCAGCAATAGACTCGTCGGTGTAGTCCCGCACTTTTTCTGAGCGCACTATCTCACGTAGCAGTTCGTCGATGGCGTCATCGTCCTTCACCAAGAGAACTACAGTGTTTATCAGCTCTACCTGAGTATTGGAGGCAATCAGGAATTCACTCCGTTTGCCGTTCCATAAGGCCGGGTCGACGAATTCCAGGCGCAGTTCAACATCCTCGGAGCCGCCCACGACGGGCGTCCGGCCGAGTTTCACCGATGACCTGACTTCCTTTATGTTCTCTAATCGTGCTGACGGCTGCATTCGGAACATCGCACGGTCGGTGGTACCTTGTTTAAGCACGTCGATCCTCTCCCGGATACGCTCGCCGGACGTTGGCATGTAGCTGTTGCGCTTGTCACGGATCGGCTTGACAGTATCGCTCAAGAACACATAGCCGCCCGCTTGCGGGTCTTCGATCAGGCCGCATTCCTTTTCGGATAAGATCTTGCGAAGAGCCTCCTGCACCTGGTCGAGCTGCCCAGGAGATCCGATTTTTCTATAGAGCAAAGCAGCGAGGTTCTCCGCCGTGCGGGGAAACGTTTCCACCGGCTGAAGGGCCCCGATCGCCTTTGCTACGCGCGCTTCAAGAGAGTCCACCTTAAATACCTTGATCGTCTTGTCCACCCCGCCGATCACGTGAGGCAGGTCCTTGGCAATGTCCGCGCGCAGGGTGTCGTAGAAGTCGTCGACGCAGGCCAAAGAGCCGATCTCCCTATCGGCGAGTTTGACTACATCGGCGCCGAGTACACGGCTCTTGTCAACCAGCACGTCCTGAATGACGCGGATTGCCGAGCGTAGACCGATGCCGCCGGTCGAACGGGCGAGGGTCCGGATTAGTTCCAGGAGAAGATCGAAGTGCTGCGGCAGGAACGGATAGAGCCGCATAAATGTTTCAGAGTCCGGGTCACTCTTGAACAGGGCAGTGCCAGCAAGACGAGTGTGAGTGACCATCGATTGACCGTGCTCCTTGAACAGGGCTTCCAGGTTCTTCCGGCCCTCTTCGGATTTATCGAGCAGCCGCCGGTGCGTGATCTCGCGAATGTCACTCGCGTCGAGATGTATGGAAATCGGGAAGCGGTCCCGAAGTTTGTTCAACTCGGCGGAGTTGTGGGCTGCCTTTTCGACGATCTCGCTTAAAGTCTGCTGGCCGGTGGCAGCGATCCAGACCTTGCCTTTTCCGAGTTCCTTGAGACAGCGGGCCAAACCGTCAAGGTTGAGGATCAGCTCGCCGCGGGGTGCAACATATTGACCTGCCTCATCCACCAGGAGCAGGATATTCTCGTGCCCGGTCTTGCGCCTGCAGATGTCGATGATTTCCTGTGCCAAGTCGCGTACGTCTCTGGCTTCCTCGAATCTCAGACTGCGGAACGTGTCCGGCGTGGGAAAATCATCGGGCAGAATCTCCGGCACAATTTCGGCTGCACGGGCCACGCCGATCAACGGATCGTTATGGATATCCTCCCAAGCTCCCTTGTACCGTTGTTGATATATGTCTTTGAACTCTTTGTACTTTCCTTGGCGGTCGAGCGTGAATTCCAGTCGTGCCGTTTTCTTCTCCTTCGAAAAACCGGCCCATTGCAGCACCTTCCAATACAGTACTGTGGAAACAGGAGCAGCGGCGCTTTCCGCAAGCTGCTCGGCACCAAGATCGAGCAACACTACCGCTGTCGGATACTTCTTGGAGACGGTGCGCAGTGCGGCCGGAATCTCGTTACGGGGAAAACGATCGCAGAGAAGATCAAGGAAAGGCTTATCTGGGTCGAGGGACGCTCCGAGGTATTTGGTAAAGGAACTCTTTCCACTGCCATAGAAGCCGGACACCCAGATGCCTACCTCTGTCACCTGACCGGCTCGGACACCCTCACCGAAAGCATCAAGGAATTTCCGGAAACAGGACTCGATGTTGTCCGTGATCTCGTATTCGGCGACTTCGCGGGCCAGTCGGTCCTCCTCTTGGGCGTAATAGTCGATGACTTTCTCGATGGTCCGGTCGATGGGCCGGCGGGGCGAAAATGCCTGTCGAATCGTTCCGCTCATCATAGACCTCCTAGTATTGCCGCCCGGTAACCGGTGGTGTCGGAATGAAATCCCAGAAAATTCAAGCCATTTTGACCACTGAGTGTACCGGGATAGAAGAACACGGTTGGGACTTGTGCTTTATCATGCAAATAGTCGCCAATGATCTTTGTTCTCGTAAACGGGTGAAGTAACTCGATTTCCGTAATAAGGACCACCGTTTTGCCGGTAGCTGATTCAACAGTCCCAGCAATGCTGTTTAAAAGCGCGTTATTTTGCCGAAGAACGTCGCTTATAGCGTCTTTTATCATCTTAATATCGGCCTCTCCCTCAAGCGTCAGCCATTCTTCCCAGCGCCCAGATAAATCCACAAGTTTCCACATAAGGTCAGCTATGGAGATGCGGAGTACCTCGTAACCAGCTTCCTTGAATTTGGACGACCAACGGGGAATGTTCTTCTTAAGGTCGAGCATCAGCTCTGGAGGGTACGCAAAATAAAAGACCGGATCATTCTTGATCGGGCTAAGAGAAACGGGATCTCGAATCTTGTCGAGAAGTTCGTTGAATATGTTATCGAGTGAGTACATCGATCAGCTCCTCAATGGATTTGACGACCCAGGTAAAATGCACGACTGAACCGGCACGTTGCACGATCACCCCCCGGTATTCACCGATTCCATCCAGCCGCTCCGCAACCTCCGAGGGCATCATGCCGAACAGCCCCCAGTCCGGATGATTACAGAGGGAGGAATCCGTTACGCCCGACTCATTAAGTTCCCGGGCCAGGATCGCGGCACCCTCGTCCGACATGCGGTAATTCACAATTTCCCTACGGCCACGGACTACTTCGCGGAGGAATCCGACATCCCGAAGGAGGCCAAGTACGCAGCGTGCGATGCGCACCGACACCTTCTCCGACCATTGGTTGTCCAAACGCCCGTCGTAATGGGCTTCAGACAGGAAAGAGAGCATCGGATCCGTGTTCATGACAGGTCTTCCCCTTCTGACGGAGGGCCAGTATTCACGTATCGTGAAGTCATAGACCAGGGGGTCCTGACGCGCCGCAAACACGAACAGAAGCTCGGTGAAAACACGCCCCGGCAGGCCTGATGCAAGGACCTGTTTCAGAATCCGTGCGGGCTTGTCGCTCGGTCTCAAGAACCGCGGCGCAAACACTCTTCTCACGACGTCGCGGGTCCTGTAGGCGGTGGAGTTGCCGAGCAGCCCTTCAGTCTGGACCCTGCGCATGAAGTCATCGAGCGGTTCATCGGGACGCCATTGTTCGAGGAGACGACGCGTCTCTTCGATCATACCGGCACCCTTGCTGATCGCGGTCGAGTATTTCCGCTGTACTTCTTTATCCATGGTCATCCACGACCTCCGTCCGTCTCGGCGGTGAAATAAGGGAAGCCGGGTTTATTCCTCGCAAACGCCGTATGGTAAACAGCGGCGGTTTTCCTAATGCCCGCCGTTGTCATCATGTCCTTGTCGGTCCCGAGCTTTCTTGCTCCCGGAGCGGCGTCCGCTCTTTCGCCGCCGCACATCGTTGCGAGCAATTTCATCAACTCCTCCGGTCGCCCCATGGCATTGCGCAATGCGGGAAAAAATTCATCGGCCGGGTCCGGGGGCATTCGATGGAGTTCGGTTTCCAGGGATTCGGGCAGTCTGAAGAGGTGGTACACACCGACGCGTCCGACAGCGCGGTCATGAGCATCACCGGCGGCCTTCCCTGCGGCGTGGACGGCAGCGTTAAAGGTCGTCCGCGGATAGAGACGCCCCAAGAACCTCAGCCCGGTTTCATTCATGAATTCGGTTTTCCACCATGCGGGAGAGGCCGACTCGCCGAGGGCGAGGACAACGGCACGCAGACGGAGGATTAGAAGGTGCAACGGCTGTTTGTGCGTTTCATTTTCGGTCGTCATCTGCGGTCACCCTCCGGAAGCGTCAACTTGCCCTGACCGGTCATCTTCTTACAGAAGCTCTCCAGTTGGGCCTTTGCAAGCTTGGAAGGTTTGGACAGACCGTTTTCCCATCGGTTGACGGTCGCGTAGCTGACGCCGAGCTGCCGGGCCAGGTCCTCCTGGCTCAGGGAAAGCTGACGCCGGATCTCTTTTACCAATGCCGAAAGACTTCGACCTTCTGTGTCCATTAGCTGCACCTCTCGTCTGGATGACAGACCACGGCCCCTGCTCGAATTTAATAGCGTATGTTATATCGTTCGCAAGAGAAAAACAAGGGAAATCCGCAGGTTGATCGAGCCTGATTTCAGGAGCGTTGCTTGCCGGACGGAAGCGGCTTGAAGCTAAGATATTTA
>Ga0302253_1001536_pt1 | contig 13543 bp, 9 predicted proteins | sample AAG_RA_Trp_MG_FD_193537 | JGI IMG/M metagenome (GOLD analysis project Ga0302253, IMG submission 193537) | Enriched activated sludge microbial communities from anaerobic digester in WTTP, New Holstein, Wisconsin, United States - AAG_RA_Trp | ecosystem: Engineered > Bioreactor > Anaerobic >... | reverse complement strand
TAACAACGAAATCAATTTCAATAAAAACAGAAAATGTCTATCTAGCGGACAAAAACTCTGTCAACAAAATGGACATTAATTGTGGCACTCTACAATTAATAGCATCAGCATATGGGGGATCCGTTATCCAAAATGTGCATTTTTCTTGATTAATCCGGGCATCTTCTGATTTGATTAAATAATTAGTGGAAATTGGGGAGGATTTTAGTGACAATAACCAGGCTTGAGATAACAATTCAATGCCTCTCTCCCCATAGATATACATTGGATTAAGCGCTTGATTATAGAAAACATCCAAGGGAAGATCAACAGAAGGATTCCAATGGCATAATTTTGAGTTAAAATTTATGCATTTTCCAATTCCAAGCAACTGACTCACTTTTTGTTCATTGTCGGCCGCTAGATCACGGGCAATATCATTTATTAAACCATGATATAACAACTGTCTTGGGGTAAATAGATGAATCCAATGTGTCCATCCACGTGTACGGATTAATTCTCCTGTTTTTTCTCCAAACTCAATTTTACTCGTTGGTATTAGTCCAAGCTGCTTCCATCTTGAGATGCGTTCATATAGGAGATTCAATACACGTTCTTCATTTTTTAAGTCGTATTCAGTAGGAGATCGAAAATGCCATTTTATTTCTTCATTTCCATTATTATCAAATTTGGTTTCTCTCCATCGAATACAATAAAGACGTTCTTGAAATATGTCATTAGGTCGGGGTATTATGTCATCAATATCCCAAAGACGTAATCCACCTTCACCTTCTTGACGAATTACATCGAGAGAGAGGGGAGCACTATGTGCAGGACAAGAAGGATTTGGACAGTAAATTAATGATTCCTTAATTGTTCCATTCTTTCGCGCAACTTCAATTTCATCTTTATTTTCAATAGATTTAACACAAATATCAAATTTTTTTCCTTCGATATTTGGAATTAGTTCTATACCAACAAATTGCATTCGCTCAGCAATTGCAAACGATGAAAGAAGTGGGATTTTCCATTTACATTCTGGACATTGTGTTTCATTACAATAAAGGAAAGCGTAAGATCTCCACCCTTCCTCACTTCTTTCTATTCCCCATTCGGCAATCTGCTTATCAACAATATCATACACACGCTGATGAAATTTCGACAGTTTTGAAATGACATCACCTTTACCCCCTATGACATTAAACGCTGCCCAAGCGATTAATGAAGCAACGGGATTTATATCGGAAGCATACGCATCACATCCAAGTCGAGCTGCCTCAAAGGGAATATTTCCCCTACCACAAAAGCAATCACCTACTTTCGGTATAGATCCATATTGTCGTAAACCAAGTTCTTTAACAAGGTCTTGGAATGATTTTGCGTGAGTTCCAAGATGTTTATTTATCTCTTCCCATGTGTCTTCCGAAAGTCCTTCAATTTCTTCGGGGCGAACACAATACGAAATTTTCTGTTTATAATTCATTCTGTTGAAAACAATATCTTGAAGCAGTTCGCGTTTATTGCGGGGTAAGCCCAACCGAAGTCTTAATCGATTTGTTGAAGATACGTCAAAAAATTCTTCAAATTCTTTTTGAGATAGGTGAGATGCTATTTCTTTTAGTGGAATATTTACCTTTTTTCGCCTCTTGAGACCTTCTTCATCCATGGTCAATAATTTAAGAAAAATCTCTCTGTCCTTTGTAGGGTTAGTTGTTGCCGGAAATATCAATCCAAGAATAGCTGCCCGTGCTAAAATGAGAGGTTTTGGCCCCCACCATTTTCCTAGTTGAGTAAGTGTCTGAAACTGCTGTGATTTCCTCTCCTTATAACTCTCCATTGATATTTTCGAAACCGGAAACTGAACCTCGATAAACGATTTCCCGGGAATAAGGTCTGCAGGCATAATATCACAAAATATCTCCAATTAAGCAGAAGACTTCACAAAATCCGTCAATGTCTCCTGATGGGGTTTCTTTTTCCCTTTCTGCTCTCGTCCCTCGATGTCAAGTCCCGCGATTAGTCCAACCCGTTGTTCGAAGACTCCAGCAGAAAGTGGATTCTCAGTAAGGGCGAACCGAACCGCTTTACGCCATCCCACATTCCTTCCACGAAGTGCCTGGCCGGTAGCCGCATTTGTCATTGTGAAGAGCCACCATCGTTCTTCGGGGGTCAGACCGAGCCAATTGGTAATCGCAGCAGGTATTTTCCCTGGATCTGCATCTTCTATAGCCCATGCAAGGAGGATAAGCTCCTTACCAAATAATCGCGAGATTGGCGTGAGACCTGGGTCTTTCCATTTCCCTTTCTTGAGATCATTTTCTTTGAGCCGCTGGTTGAACTCAGCAGTAGCTGCATCGGCAATTACATCCCACTTTGTCCTGGCAAGAAGAACACGGAGACGTTCATCAGTATCCTTTTGCACAGCTCGGATCTTTTTATCCCACATCCCCTTTTCCCATGTCATATGCTCTGATATGTGGACATCGGCATCTTTCGAAGAGGAGATTGATACAAGGAAATAATGTTGCGATTCTTCAGGATCGAATCCAAAACCTTCAATCTTTTGTGCTGATGCGCTCACTGTGTTACCTCTTCGGGGTTGATATCACGGCGTTCATCTGCAGCGAACTCAATTAACCGTTGCCCTGCGGGGAATGAAAGTGTGTGAGACTTCAGACTCACCTGACCTTCACTATAGACTGAACGGATAGCGTCAATCAACGCTTCTATCTGATCGGCAGACAATGAAATTGCCTCACCAAGAGAGACATCAGCCCATGCATCGCCATTCCCAATAACACTGATACGGGGGGCAAGTACTTCGCCTTGGTGTTTTCTAATATTCCCAAGAAAATCAAACGATTCTTTAGTAGTTTGGTAAGAATGCTCATTTTTCCATTTCGCAGGCTTCTCCGGATCAATATGGCGTTCTTCTTTGTCCCATGAAATTTCATACTGAAGTTGATCTGACGATATTCCTTCTTTCTCGGCGATCGCAAGGATCATACGGGTGGGCTTTTGGACAGTGAATGGTTCATTATAGAGGCCCCCCGCAGTGCGGGGATTTGAACCATCAGTAGTATATCGAATTACCGCCCCTGGTGGTGCTGACTTTAATTCAATGCGTTTTTCTTTTCCGCTTCCATACAGTCGTTTCTTCAATGTGACCTTGTTGGTCCATTCAATGGGCTCCCCTGTTTCGTGAACAGCCGTTGAGTCAGTGCAGATGAATGAGAGTCTCATGGAGGAAGTTGTAAAATTGTGGAGATCCTGAACTTGCTCCGATGAAGGTGTTGCAGGTGAGCCAATATCGTAGAACACTTTATCTCCATGAACAGGCTGGATTTTAAGAGTTACTTCCCCTGTATCATCATCACGATTCCAAGGGATAATATGAACCGTTGTGCTAGGTTGAGGGAATGGCCCTTTATCAATGTAACCGCCTGATTCCCGCCATTGATCCTGGCTGATCATCCGCTCTTTCAATTTATCAAGAGCTTTGGGATGGTGCCATTGCCACTTTTGGATGACAGCCGCCCGACGTTTCACATCTGTCCAGAGCATTGACTTCTGGGTTAAAAGTCGCTCCTCGCATTTCTTCCGGAAAGTATCTCCATCAATTTCGGTTGTGAATTTTTGTTTTTCTGAAAGAGTCTGCTTGATTAGTTGTTCACCACGGCATTTATTTTCCTGGAACGTCATGAGAACGTCAGCTTTTCTCAATTGGTCAGAATGGGGATAAAAGAGCGTTGTGAAGGTTTCACGAGCGGCACTCAATAATCGATGAACGATCGTCCCCTGTAATTCCAAAGCAGTTATTCGCTGTGGATCATCAGTTCTCACGTTATTGCTATCCATTTCAGCAATAATTGTTCCAATCGCTTTGTACTCTTTTCCCACCAAAACAAGGTTGCTCATCGTCTCTCTCTGTCCTGAGAGAAACATCACTCGGTTTTTAAATCCTAGATTGTCGTAAAAATGCTCTAGATCTGAATGCAATTTACCTGACGCCGGTTCATAGAGAACAAGTGCAACTTTATCCTGCACAATCAGAATATCATCTACTGCGGGAAGCACATAGACATCCTGATAGCAATCTTTCTCTTCTGGATAAAAAATACGGGCAAGAAACTCTTTAATTTCCGGCAGAGTTGCTTCTCGCGTGTAGGAACTTGCAAGAGAATGGAGTCTTGCATTCAGATTTTCAGTATTTTTAAAATGCAGCTTCCCACTATTGTCCCGGTGAAGATACCAGCATCGTTCATTCTCAAGAGCATTGATAGTATCGGGAAGTGTTCCGATGTCTCGTCCTGGAGAACAGAGATATGCAAATATTTCAGGTCGGGTAAGCCCAAGAACCGCATTTTGTATATTTGCAAGTGATGCCACCAGAATGAGTTTGCAGACATCCGTTGCATCGGTTGTGCCTGCTTCATGGTCTCGTAATTCTGCAGCTGCATTCCCATTCGAAGCGATATCATGACTGATGGCATTTCCCAACGTTGGGTTGATTTTCCCAATCTCCGCAAGTGTCTCTCGATTATTCAAGTCGAATAAATGAGGATGAATCAAAATAGCTTGTTCTGCTCCTTTCTGTTCATAGAGATCAGAGAGGAGAACTCGCATCAATCGAATAAGACCACGGGTTTGTTGAAATCCTGGATTCTCTCGAAATCGAGCATATAAATCCCGAATCGCAGGATGGAAAGGATAAGAATCACGGACTTGCTGGACGAACTTGTCAGGGGAGAGATGAACCAGGTCCATCTGGGAGGCATCACGAAGGCATTTCCCATATGCTTGCGCAATATCAAGTATAGTTTTGTCATCTGGAAGAGTCTCGAAGAGACGTTTCCGAAGGATATGATAAATCTCATCAGTATTGAGACCAACCGGCTCAAGATCAATAGAACCTCTTGATACCTCACCGCGAAGATTCTCAAGAGCGGCATGGATTTTCTCACTTCCACCCTCATATGTTGCCTTGAGATCTGATATCACAATCAGAACATTTGACAACTCCTGCTTCCCAACTGCAACAAAGAGATTTGCGAGAGCGGCCTCTGTAACATTTGCAAGATCACTATTTCCGACCTGGATTGATCGGGCACTCTCAAAATATGGGGGTAGTTCATCAAGGAGGATAAGAAGGCGTTCACCTTTGAGAAGATTGTTCCAGGTAGTTTGCCCGGGTGCTTTGAGTGGGGAGTAATACTCTTTCAATACTTCTCTCTTACCGAGTTGTTCAGCTATTGCTCCCCATACTCCTAATGGGGCATCGCTCTCTCTACCATTAAATGCCGCAACTTTAATGGGACCATATACATCTTCGGCATATAATTCCCCCATAATCTTTTTCCGAAGTTCGGGATATTTAGCCAGAAGAGCAAGAGCAATCATGCAGTGTGTTTTTCCACCACCCATGGCTTGAGTGAGCGTTATCACGCCTGTATCAGTTTTCCCGGCAAATCTTCTGAATGCCTCGCGAAAAAGTGATTTCATTCCATCAGTGAGATAATTCTCCTCAAAAAAATCTTTAGGATTGATTTTCTCGTCAATTAAATCGGAAATGTCCAATATTACGTCGCGGCTTTTTCGATCAAAAATTGATTGACGTGGTTTACATAGTGCTGCAAGGGATTTCATCCTGCCCCCTCATACAATGAGATACATTTGAGATTGCTTATTGGTTACGAATGATTCATCTAGAATTTATAGAGGAATTCATAACGCCCCACCATGGTCGCTCCGGTCACCGGGCCGCTCCTCCTCATCGTCCGATGCTCCCGGGCACCTCCGCTCACATCGTGGGACTGCTTCTCGCGGTTCTCAGTGTTCATGATGACGGCCACGGCTTCGTCTTATGATTCCTCGCCGTCGCTTGATCCATCCCGCTCCTCTCACCATGCTCCGCAGCGTGCTCGTCGCTAGTTCCAATATTTTAAAAACAGTATGTTCCTTTTAGTCCTGTGTTTTTATTTTGGATTTTCGAAGATCCACAAGAGTCTCTGAAATTGCCATTTTATCTGCCTCATTTGGCCGATAAATTGGACCTTCTTTATCAAATTGTAAAATTTTCATAAGATTCCCGGGTCTTCGCTTTCCAAGAATGAGAATCCACCAGAAACCAGGCATATCGAGAGAACCATCTCTCTTTTTACCAAAACCCGCCCTCACAATTCGGGACCATTGTGCATCTTCGAGTATCTGATCTGCAGGAAGTTGTGTGAGTATTGAAAAAATACGATGCCAGGCTTGATCAGAGATCTGATTTAATACATACTTTAAATTGAAGGTGCCAATTTTAGGAATCTTTGTGTAGTCTTTCCCAAAAAAGCGACGATGGAATGAATCTTCAACCTGCAATCCTTGGACTTCAAGTTCCTTTTGATCCCAGACGATTTCGGCATCAAGTCCCATTCGAAGAGCGGTATCCTGGACCCATGAAAGATCGTCAAGGAATGCGATGTCATCCTCTTCAGCGATATAGGTATCAGGTTCTGGAAGGGCAACATAATGATAAAAGACTGGTTTTTTCCCTTTGCTTTTTCGTAATATACGCCCCATCCGTTGCGTAAGTTGGAGGCGTGTTTTCGAGGCAGCAACATTTATTCCAATATCAGCATCGGGGATATCGATCCCTTCAGATAACATTTGTGCGCCAATGAGAGCCCCCTGTTGTGCATGTCGGAATCGTTGAATGAGTATACTTGGATTATCCCGAATCTGGTGATGGATGACGTAGACATTTTTGATATCTTTTTTCAGACTATTACCAATGGTATCACAGGATTGGGTATTCATTGTAAAAATAATGACTTTATGCTCTTTTGCAAGTTCATGCGATAATCGAATTGCTGCGTCAATACGGGGTTGTGATTTGTGAATAATCCATCGCCGCTTCAGAATGAGCGCCTGAAGCTGTTTCCAGTCAGATGGTAATTCATATTTATTTGAGCGTGCACGTTCAACAAGTCGAATAAAATCAGCAAGATCTTCCAATTGCCTGTTATTTCCAATAATCTTTTTCACAGTAAAAATATCCGATTTTATCGAATGGAATAAGGAAGTAATAGATTTAGAGATTGAGCTGAATTCTTGTTTTTCCTCAATGGCAAGATAGACCGGAATTATCTTCCATTGAAACGAGGGAACAATTCCTTTCAGTAATGCGTCTTTGAGCGTAAAATTATACACCACGGAACCGAGCGCCTTCTTGAGTATGGATAAACGAACTTCTCCTTCAACTGTTGCTGAAAGCCCCATTTTTCGAACAGAATCGATTTCAAATCCTTTGCGATATTCCGGGCCTGTAAGGTGATGAACTTCATCATAAATAACTAAATCAGCGGGAAAATCTTTGGGTTTCTCTATCACTTTTTGAATTGTGTGAAAATGCACAGTAATTCCTCGCCATCCGATGGGTATTGTATAATCTTGATCGAGATTTTGTAACAACCCAAGTTTATCTACCACTTCTCGTTTCCATTGACTTAGTAATGCTCGGGAATTTGCGATTATGCGAATTGTTGCTTTCTTATTGGTTTTTACGAGTTCTTCTATCGCCATCAATCCAACCAATGTTTTTCCCGTTGCAGTGGCCATTACAATAATTCCCTTTTTCCCGACCTTGTCCCAGGCATCATATGCCGCTCCTTGATGTTCCCACGGTAAAAGAATTAAGGATGGGGATTTTATGAGGTGTTCAACATCCGTTCGTTCCAAAGATAGAATCTCTTGTTGGATCGAGTCAATCAGTCGAAGATTTTTCAGGGCAATATACAATTCAAGGAGGAAAAACGCACTCCCAGGATCAAAAACTTCACCAACAGTATCAACAGGTGAAGGATCCTCTCCCTTTTTCACAATTGTTTTCTTCAATAGAAGTCGTAGAGGAAAGAAATCAGTAATTCCTTTCACTGAATGAAAAATTTCGCTTTGGTGGAAGATTTGGGTAAGAAAATATCGAAATCTGAAGAACTTTTCTTGAACTTTTACAATATCGTCGTGAGGGATTTCTTCGAATTCTTGTTCTTTACATCGTTCTTCAAACAGTGTAAAGAACTGTGTGAAAAACCATTTCTCAAGTTTCTGATGCTCGTATCGATAATCTCCTAATTTATCAGAATCTATTAATATCGGAGAAAAACGAGGAATTCTTCCATCTTTTATATCATCTTGATAGTATGCATATTCGAGAAGTGCATCATCAGCAAAAAATAGACCCGTCACTCCATCCTCTTTAAGAAAACGTACTTCAAATTCTTCGAATGTAAGGCCCATTGGCTTTATTATCGGTTTTTTACCAGAACGCTTTGAATAGCATTGTTCACAGAGACCACCATATCGCGCTTGGCGCTCATTACAATGCGAACAATTCACCATTCCTTCACGTCACTTATCAAAAAATTGGTTCAAATGACGATAAAATTTCGGATAATCCCTGGAATCATTTCTGTCATGATGTGCAAAATTGAATATATTCCTCACTCCCCAACCTTTGCATCGCATGCGGTGATAGGCGAGTGTTCCCCTCTCTCTATATCCCCTGGATCGGGCTCCTCCTCTCCCATGGGAGAGGGGTTTGAATTGAATCAATACCCCCTCTTTCCCGGAATCACCCCTCTCACCCCTCCTTTCGGATCCTCCACATCTCCCTGATATCGAGGGATCAGGTGGATATGCATATGAAAAATACTCTGACCAGCAGCCTCCCCGACATTCACTCCCACGTTATATCCATCGGGATGATACTTATCATCAAGGAATTCTTTTCCTGCTTTCACAAGCGACCATAATCCTTTAATTTCCCCATCCGTAAGGTCGAAGAGGCTGGAGACATGCCGGTAGGGAATAATGAGAAGATGTCCAGGTGAAACGGGAAATCCGTCATACCTTGCGTATCCATGATTATTTCGGAGAACTACACTCTCCTCCTCCGGATTGCAGAATATACAGTTCATGGATTCCATGCAGCATAGCCCCGGATATCAATAAGATACCAGCTCTTGTCAATAAGATTCTGGAATGCAATATCCATCATTTCTTTCTCATTCCTTGTAGGAGTGCCGATTAACGCAGAAGTAATCTCCCTCCGAAAGGTATCCTGGTAGGTATTGGAGAGTAATTGCCAATAATGAAGGATTGCATCCTCTCTCTTCTTCAAAAGAGAGGGGGAAGGGATTGCATCTTTCTTTTGTGCATTTATTGAATCAAGTGTTGGCAGGAGATTCCAGAAGTCATTATTTTTCCAGAGCGAAAAGGGGAGCAGATGATCGATATGGAGATGCTGATGTGACTGAATGAGCGTATCGGACCAGATACAGGAAATCCCCTGTGATTCTGCAAGAAGTTGGTGATAAAACCGGGAGGCCTCCTGGACCTGTCGTTCAGTATTCGGTGAGCGACCCAGGAGATCAAGGATTCTCTCTTTTGTCACATCCTGTCCTTGTGCCTTTGAGATATTCATTGTGAAGTCTGCCCATTTACTGACAAGGGTGCCTTCGCCGATTATGAAACTCCCGAAATACTGGAAAAGTGATGAGAGATCACGATGCATGGAGAATTTTCCTCCATGTTTGATCAAGTGATCGGAAGATATCGGGCCTTTTGGGATACGCAAATGGCTGTGATCCCAATCAAAAACAGAATAATAATCAGCATGATGGGAGTAGCCAAGATGCCGGATAGGTCCATCTGTAATAGCAATTCTGACCTTTTTTATCAAATCCCGCATAGTCTGGTTGAGATTTTCAGGGATAGTTCCTCTCCGATAATCGGTATAGAATGCGGAAAATCCACCATTCAGACGATAATATCCGATTATTTCAGAAAGCTCCCGCCTGAACAACACTTTCTTTGATGGTTCATCCAGATTCTTCTCCCCATTCAGTTGTGGTATGAATCGTTCGTGCTCAAAGATGGGATAATAGTAGAGAATCCAGCGTTCGATCAACAGACCGAGAGGATACCAGACTCGTTCTTCATCCTGTTCTGCAAGGTGAGAGTACTGCTGGCAGATCTCAATGGTTCCACGGAGAAGGGCATATTTGAATGATGTGACGGCTTTGTCCTGCTCAATGATGGTATTCAGTATATGATATTCTTCAAGGAGACGGGGGTCCATTTTACATCTATGTGGAAATTGTCGGATGGAAACTTTTAGTTATCGTGGCTCGTTCAGAATTAACAGAATTCTCTCCTTGAACAGGTTATTGAAACTGAGGAGCATAAGAAGCTCAGCAATATCATTATAATTCCAGCGTGCTTTTACGAAATTGAGTGCGGGTTGCTGACGTAAAGAGAGGGTGAGAGATTATGCCTTTCCTTTGAGAGAATTGTCGGAATGGCTGAATGATAATATGCGACTGAAACTGAATTTTACCGCCGCATCTTTGAGTGTTTCAAAGTGTCGATAAGTTCTCCATCTCCATTTACCGCTGGTATTTGATTTTAATCCTTTAAAAACGCCCCTCGATTGCTTTATATATCCATCCTCAAGAAGAACGAGGACATTTTGATTATTATTCCTAGTTGCCAAATATTGCAGCTCCATTGATGCGGATTGGTTTATATTATGCTCTCCTTTAAGTTCACGATGAAAAAGAAAAATGTGAATATCACATTGTTCGATGAGTGCAATACTCAGCTCATAATTGTAAGCGTCAGCGCTCATTCCTGGTTTTGGATGTATTTCACTTTCTAAATCAGATGAAATTCTTACGTTATAATTTTCAGCCAGTAATGCGTCTCGTAACTGACGTAATTCATCCCGTTTGAAGGATCCGAATAAACCAATAACAACTTCACGCTTCTTTCTCTCGTGATTAATTACCTTATTGGAAAATTCTTGAAATGAATCCATCAAAAGGTATATAGACGTCTTTACCCATATGCTTTAAAGTAACAAATTTGATACTTGATCAAGTCATATTATTGTTACTAGTGAGGGGATGCACCATGGATGAGTACAAAATGGAGCGATATTTAGCAGAAGTCCCATATGAAATTCAAGACGCAATAATGTCGCTATCTAATAAAAAGAATTGGGCGATATTCATCGCTCTTGTTAAAGAGGGGGAAAAAAGGTTCAATGAGATTAAAGATCAATTTGGGTCTGATCATTCCCCCGAAATAGATAGAGCACTTAAAGTTCTAATAAGAGGAGGACTTATCGAAAAAGTTGCACACAATCCAGAAGAAATCGGCAATGCATATAAATCATTTTACAAGGCTTCTGAGACTGGAATAAAATTTATCGATTGCCTAGGAAATATGCTATCCCAAGAACCATTAAAACCTATAGTTGCATATCCAGTCGGATTGGAAGAAGATCCAAAAAGAAGTCGAAAGTATGGATTTTTCCTGACAGAACGGGTAGTTGAACCAATTCGACCCCAAGCCTTGAAATTGAGATATCCAAAACCGATGAGTGCTTTTGGGGGTTCAAAGTAAATGACAGAAAGAAAGAATCTGTCCGATAATATCATATTTGAGGGATCGAAAGATCGCGATTACCAAGTATTTCATATCGATGGTGTTTATGGTGGTTTGGATCCCGAAAAAGGTTCATTGGTTTTTTTTGTTGACATACCAAAAGTGCAGGTGAATAATGATGGGTCAATGGATTCAGACACAATAGAAAGGCAATTTTTATTTGAGGTTCGTATGACACCTGCGATATTCATCGGAATGGCTAAATGGATGAAGGAAAATGCAGATTATTACATAAAATGGATTGAAGAACAAAAAAAGAAAAAACAAAGTTCTCAATGAAATAGAATCCTTACACTCATAATCTCCATGTTTTTGGTTATTTTCGGGAATTTTTCGCGAAAATTTCCAATAATGATCTACGGATACTGATAATGATAACGTCTAGCCATGATTACTCCGGCCACCTGCCCCCTCTTCTCCCTCATTCAATTCCTCCCCCCCATCACCCTTATCCCCCCTCCCTCCGTACAAACTCTCCATGCACCTCAACCCCGCCCAGACCGAGGCCGTCACCAATTCCGGGATCCAGCTCATCATCGCCGGGCCAGGGTCGGGAAAAACCCGGGTGATTGTCGAAAAGATCCTCCACCTGCTCGCCCAGGGAGCAGCACAAAAGGAGATCCTTGCACTCACCTTTTCGGAGAAAGCAGCGAGTGAGATGGCGAAACGGCTGGAAGAGACGATCACGCTCTCGGATCTCACGGTTGCGACCTTCCATTCGTTCTGCCTGTCGGTGCTGGAGGAGAATGTTGCAGAGTCGGGAGTGAGTGTGGCGGCAGGGGTGATCGGGGAGACCGGGCAGATGATCTGGGCGATGCGGAATATCGATGCCTTCGGGTTTGAGCAGATCGAGATCGGGAATAACCAGGAGGAGGCCCTAAAGCCCATCCTGGACGGCATCAGCCGGTTCCGGGACGAGCTGGTGACGTCAGATAATCTTGCTGCGTACCTTGAGAAGAAGGAAAAGGAGGATCTCCCGGAGGAGGAGCGAGAGAGCCTTGGGCGGCTCTCGGATCTGCTGAAGGTCTACCGGGCATACGAAGCCTACAAGCGCGAGGTCCGGATGATCGATTATGACGATATGATCCACCTGGCGGTCAGCCTGTTTGAGAAAAAGCCGCAGGTGATGAGCGAGTACCGGCGCAGGTTCCGGTACATCCTGGTCGACGAGTTCCAGGATACGAATTATGCACAGTTCGCACTCCTCCGGCAGCTTGCAGGAGACCAGGTGTTTGTGGTGGGAGATGACGACCAGTCCATTTACCGGTTCCGGGGAGCCTACTACGGGAACTTCGAGGACTTCCGGGAGACCTGGACGGATCATCAACTGACGATCCTTTCCGAGAACTACCGGAACTCGGGCACCATCCTCGCACTCTCCCGGCAGTTCCTCGGGGCAGGGACGGGTGAGGACCCGAAAGAGCTCTACACGAACAAGGATGCAGGGGCTCCCGTCATGGTCGCGGAATGCGAGGACGAGCAGACCGAAGCGATCTGGGTGGCGGACGAGATCGAGCGGCTGGTCGCATCCGGGTTCCAGTTTCGGGACATTGCGATCCTCACCCGGAAACGGGCGTTCGCCACCCGGTACTCGAAGATGCTCACCCAGAGGGGAATCCCGACCTCGTTCTTGGGCGAGATCGGTTTCAAGAACGAACCGGTCATCAGGGATGTCCTCGCGTACCTCCGGTGCATCGAGAACCCCCACACCGCAGGTATCTCCTTAAACCGGCTCATGAGACAGGCAGGGGTTTCGGAGAAAGCCATCCAGCAGATTAACCAGAAAGGGCGATCGCTCTCTTGGGAGGATGACTATTCGGACGGCATCCTGGACGCGATGCAGGACTGCGATACGATCGTCAATGAGGAATTCCGGCCGGCACTCCATGACCTCGTCAGGACGCTTGTAACACTCCGGGAGAAGCGGGACGAGTGCACGCTCTCCCAGATTCTCTACCAGGTCCTGATCTCGACCGGAGGGTTCTATACCCGCCTCCTCGACGAGAGCAGGAACCGCGACCGGATGCTGCTTTCCCAGTTCTACGAGATGGCAAAGGAGTACGAGACC
>Ga0302253_1001535_pt1 | contig 13545 bp, 12 predicted proteins | sample AAG_RA_Trp_MG_FD_193537 | JGI IMG/M metagenome (GOLD analysis project Ga0302253, IMG submission 193537) | Enriched activated sludge microbial communities from anaerobic digester in WTTP, New Holstein, Wisconsin, United States - AAG_RA_Trp | ecosystem: Engineered > Bioreactor > Anaerobic >... | reverse complement strand
TGGCGCAAACACGTGGCTGTACTTCGGCGATTTCGTCCAATTCTCCGACAAACCGGTACTCCGGCAGGAGATGCTGCAGGAGTCCCGGGAAGTTGTCGGATTTCCCTGAACCTTTTTTTCAGTACAACCCGTGAAGGATGGTTCCACTACCGCTCTGCCGGATCCTGATCAGACCTGCAGCAGGCTGCTGATAACGGCTGCGATCATGAATATTCCCCAGGAGAGGTACAGCCGCCGGATCCAGGCATGGCCCTCGGCGATGCTCCGGTCGGCAGCGAGGTTCACGACACACCAGATCATCCACAGGTCAAAAGCTGCAGCGATCGCGAGGTAACCATACCCGGCCCGGCCCAGGAAGAACGGGACCGGGACCAGCGCAATGAAGATGCCGAACGGGAGCATCGAGAGAAGGAGCGAAAATGTTCTTCCCCGTGTCCCTGCAATGCTCCGGGATGAACGGACCTGATCCCCTTCGAGATCCATGGTGTCGGCGGCAATCTCCTCGCCAAGGTCGAAGAAGAATGCCAGCGCACCGAACACCAGCACGATCCCGCCGGGGTTTCCTGCTGCAAGTCCCCCGATGATGACCGTCATGCCGACACAGAACGCGACAACAAGGTTGCCGAAAAAACCGTACTCCTTGATCCTGAGGTTGTAAAGGAACGAGAGGCCCCAGAGAAGAACGGCAGGCACGAGTACCTGCGGGCCGAGAAATGCAGCGGCTGCAATCCCGATACCAGAAGCAAGGGCGAAGAGGGCCCACACTTCGCGGACCGTGACCCGGCCGGACGGGAGCGGCCGCAATGGCCGGTTGATCCGGTCAACCTCCCGGTCAAAATAATCATTGGCGATATTGGCAGAACCGGAGATGAACAACAGGGCAATAAATCCCGCAGCGATTAGGGGAATTGGCGGCAGTCCCCCGGTGGCAAAGACCTCCCCGGCAATGACAAAGAATCCCGCACCGAACGCGAGGTCCAGCCGGATGAGTTCGCCATATGCACGGAGCTTTATGCCGGTACTGCGTACCATGGACAGGAGGTGGAACCGCCCGGATAATGAGGTTATGCGTACCATACGCCGGATACAGCGACCTGCCGGATTCAGATGGATGGTAATATATTACATCCTGTCAAAAACTGCCGGTTAGGAGCACAACTTCATGGATATCGGCCAGGTCGTAGAAAAACTCCCCGCGATTGACAAGGCATCCGCCGCAATGCTTTCCCTGTTCGGCCCGCAGTTCACGAAAACAAAAAACGGGCATATCGAAACGGACATCTCCGCTGCCGCAAGCCTGGCAGGCATGTTTGTCCTCCGGAGCAAAGTCCCCGCGATACAGGGAATGAAGCCCGGGACGCTGATCCTTTCCCCGATGGAGGCCGAGATGAACCTGATAATGAACTTCGTGACCGGCATGTGCGACAGCCTCGGGATCGACCCGTCAAAAGGCTGGGACACACATATCCCGAAAGAGCACATGCCCCTCATGAGCATCCCCGACATGACCCGCCCGATAGAAAAAGAGTGCACCGCCCTGTGCAGCAGCCACGGTCTTGACCCGGATTATTATCCCTTTGTCGCCGCGCTTGCATCCCTCCGGCTCGTTGCCGCTGGCCGGCGGATGAAGATCCTTGACCAGAATCTCGGCAAGGCGCTCATCTGGTATCACGTGTATGGTGCTGCCCGCACCGTCCCGTATCCCGAAGACGGGTGAAGACCGGCCGGTGCAGTTGTTGTTATTGCGGGCGGACCCGGAGGATACGGCGATAAAAAGAAAGATCTATTATCCATGATCGCTCACCTTTGTGGATATGTTTGACTCGCCGAACAAGCCCGTTGTTGAGATTTCCGAAGAGAACAGGCAGATCTGCCGGAAGTACTGCCTCAACTGCCAGAATTACCAGAAACACGATCTGTCAAAGTTCCAGCCGGCCGAGCTCTTCTGTGCCTGCGGACAGTCGTCGGCAACGGGGATGAAGATGATCGGCTGCTTCTGCCAGGGCTGCGAGATTTACTTAAAACACCACCTCCGCGGCGGGTACTTCTGCGTCCGGCGCTAGGCACCTTCCGTTTTTTTTTAACAACTCATGACCGTGGAGGGGAGCAGGTGCCTCCGGCCTGACGTGAATTCAGCCGGTGTTCAGAAAATGAAAACGAAAAGGCGGGTGAAGGAACGGGCGGGTGCACCCTCCCCGCTGGCTTCCCGCAATCGCTGGAATAGCCGCCGGGCCTGTGCAGCCAATGAAAATCCCGGGATTCGTCGGAGCCACGGCCTTTTCCTTTTTTTGGACGCACCTCCGCTGTGCCCGGCCTGCCCGGGTGCCGGCATGAGGGTGGATTGTACTCTTTGTATCCCGGTTATCCGGCCGCGTACCGTCCAATCCTCCGGTTTTTCAGCGGTCCGGCGGCAATCAGGGTAAAGATTTTGGAAAAACCGAAAATTCCGGTGTTTTATTGTAAAGAACATTTTGAAACATTCATAAGCAAGAAGGGAATAATGATATTTTTACAGTCACACCATGTCCCCGGTACACCATCAGCCCGCACCGCTCTCGATCCTTGTAGTCGATGACGATCCCGATGTTCTCGATACGTTTGCAACCTATTTCACCAGCAAGCCGGGGATTGCCGTTCTGACGTTCAGGTCGCCGATTGCCGCGCTCGAAAAGCTGAAAACGGATCCTGTTGATGCCATCTTCTGCGATTTCTCGATGCCGGACATGGACGGTGTCGAATTCCTCCGGGTGATCCGGTCGCGGGGAAGCACGGCCTTTTTCATCATCTGCACCGGCAGGCATCTCACACGGGTGGCCATCGATGCCATGAACAGCGGGGGGAACTACTATCTCCAGAAGGGAGTGCTCATGATGGACGAGATACCGAAGATCATCGAACTCGTCCGGCAGCACCAGGCCGGCCCGGCTGCGGCACCTCCTGCGAAACCGGCGGCATCCGTTACCCGTCCCGTGGCAGCAGCGACACGGTCTGCGGCAGCTGCAACCCGGTCCGGCACCGCTGCATCCCGGCCGGCAGCATCCCCGTCCCGGGCACCGTCAACACCGCCGGCCACGACCGCTGACAGCCCATTCCAGTCGCTCATCGACAACCAGTTTGTCCCCTTCTGCGGTTTCGACCGCAATGGCACGATCCGGTACGCAAACCGTATCTATGCCCAGGAGATCTCCGCTGACGCAGAGGAGGGTGCGGGATTCTTCTCTGCAATCCCGGAGGACGAGCGGGCGGAGTTTGCAACCTACATCAAGTCGCTGACCGCCCAGAACCCTGCCATCCACCTCCTGCACCATGTCCGCTCGAACGGTGCGCTGAAACTGGTCCTTGGCAATTACCGGATATTCACCGATCCCGCCGGTGAGGTTACGGGATATACCGCCATCCTGACACCCATGTCCGGTATCATCTCCCTCTCCTCGCTGGCCCTGCACTCGCTGGAGGAACCCCGTGTCAAGCCGGAGCCCCTGGTCCAGAAAGTCACCATGCCACCGACTGAAAGTCACGTGACGGTCAGGAAAAAACGGCGGACGAAGGACTACTTCACTGAATTGTCGGAATCGGTCGAGCATGTCCAGTACCCGGTCTTTGCCATTGATACGGCAGGTAAAGTCGTTGCCTGGAACCGGGCGATCGCGGAGCTGACCGGGATTGGCGCCGCGGACATGGTCGGAAAGGGAGGCTATGCGTATTCGGATGTTCTCGTGGGCGAGAAACGGCCCATGCTGATTGATTACCTGGCAAAGATCCCGCACGACCTCAAGCTCAAGAAAGCGCTGGGAATCACCCATGACGGCGACGTGTTCAAGAGCGAACCCGACACGGTCCGTCTGCGGGGAAAGACGGTACACCTCTGGAGCAAGGGCGCCGGTATCTATGATGCAGATGGAGCCCTGATCGCCGCGGTCCAGTCCATCATGGTCAGCACCGAGCAGCCGGCGCGGAAGGGGAGGGAACGGTACAGCGAGGAGACATACCTCGGCGGGATCTCGAGCATCATCCTCAAGGTCACCGACAGCGGCATGGGCGGGGCGATTGCCGGCGCGATCGGGTCGGCAGTCGGCGGGTATGGAGTGTACGTGACCGACCGGCGGTTGTTCGTGATCCACAACCCGTTCCTTGACGCGCGGCGCAACGACAGCATCTCGTTCGGGGAGTTCATCCTTGGCGAGCTGTTCGGCACCAACGTGGATACCCGCCCGCGGCAGATGGAGGAGCTCGAGCGCCACAAGGTCTTCGAGGTCTGGAAGAAGGATATTGTCCGGATGGAACTGAAAAAACCCAAGCTCCTTGCCGGGTCGCTGAACATCTCGACGACTGCCGGCGGGAAGTTCCGTGTCTATATCGACCATATCCGGGCCTTTGACCACCTTGAACAGGTTTTGAGGATGTCCTACCCGGATCTCCTGGAAGTGGAGTGATTTTTTTACCGGTACTCCGGCCGGCACGGTCCGAATATTTATTATCCCCGGGCCGGAGTACTGCACATGGCAGCAAAGGCTGAACCTGATCGCGGGAAGAAATCTTCCCGTACCCATGGCCCCCCTGGTGTGAGCCAGGATCGTAAAAGGGATATCCTTGAAGCCCGGAACCACCCGTCCTCTCATCCCGGGCCGCACCCGCCTCACCACCCCCAGTACAAGGTGAGCGGTGCATCCCGGCACCACCCCCATACGCAACCGGCGGAGCATGCACTCGGCACTGATCACGGCACTCACGAGGACCGGCCCCGGCCCGGCAAGATCGCAAAGAAGAGCAGACGACTATAACTCTTTTTTTTTACCGTGATGCCCTGAGGGTTGTTCCTGATCGCGGGTTTGCGGCATGACACCGGATCCTGATCAGGGAATCCCGATGAATCTGCGGCCGGTTCCGGGGGATCGGATTCGGGCGGGGAAAGGGATATTTAGCCCCGCTCATCCGGCCTCCGAAACCTTTAATGTCCCGCGCCCGATCCTCACATTGGAGGGATCAGTATGGCAGCGCAGAAAAAAACGGTCATTGAATTCCCGAGCGTTTCCGACCGGGCGTACCGGGAATCCAGGCGCCACCTGAAGGTGGACAGCATCATGAGCAAAAAGGTTGTCACGACAACTCCTGAGACGACAATGAACCAGGCTGCGCAGATCATGGGGGAGAAGCACATCGGCAGCCTGATCGTCATGAAATACAAGACACCCGTTGCAATCGTGACGGAGAGGGACGTGCTCTCCCGGGTTCTCGCGAGCGGCAAGAACCTCAAAAAGACCCTGGTCGGGGATGTCATGTCGTACCCGCTCATCAGGATATGCACAACGTTCGAGATCCGGGAAGCGGCCCGGACCATGATCAACAGGAAGGCACGGCTCGTGGTCTATGTCTGCGGGAAGATGGCCGGCATCGTCACCGCCTCCGACCTGATCCGCGGACTGCCCGATGCCCCGGAGACCTCGATGGTTGTCGATGATTTCATGACGCGGGAGATCGTCACTGCCGATGAGGATGAGACCGTGTACGCGGCAGCCACCCGGATGGGGAAGAAACGGGTCGGGAGCGTGATCGTCATGAGCGATGACAAGCCCCTCGGGATATTTACCGAGCGCGACCTCCTCTCGTCGTTCCTTGTCCATGACCGGTCGCTCGACACCCCGCTGCGCGAAGCCTGCTCCGGGCTCATGACCACGGCTCCTGCCGGCATCAGCATCCACGAGGCAGCCACGATCATGGCAGAAAAGCATATCCGCAGGCTCCCTATCATGAAGAAGAAGCAGATTGCCGGGATCATCACTGCGCGGGACCTTGTCGAGGCGTACGCGAAGTAACTTTTTTTTCAAAAAAGCCCGACCCCAGCCACCTTACCGTCCCATCCCCCGCGTCTCGTGCCCCCGCATCCAGGAGAGGACGGCGGCGACCGCGATGATGGCGATGGATGCCCATAGCGAGGCATCGATGCCGTGGAGGAACGCTTCGGAGACCCCGCCGACAAGGTTCGTGGTCCCGATGAAGACCTCGAACGCCACCTGTCGTGGGATGGAGGCGGAAGCGACCGTGATGGCGATGACGAAACTCCCGAGGATGCCGATGTTCTGCACGGTCCGCAGGATACCGGAGATCCCGCCGTACGCCCCGTGCGGGGCATTTGCCATGACGGCACTGTTGTTGGACGGGTAGAACATGGCCGAGCCGATACCGGAGACGGCAGATGCCGCAAGTACGATCCAGAGCGGGCTGTCCAGGCCAAGCGAGAGGTACACGAGCGTGGCGATAATCAGGGTGGACGCGCCCAGCGTGGCAAGCACCCGGGCTCCGTACCGGTCGGAGAGCCTGCCCATGGAGGGGGAGAGGAGGCTGCCGATTACATAGCCCGGCGTCAGGAGCAGGGCGGCATCGAGCGGCGAGAGCCCCCGGATGCCCTGCAGGTACATCGTGATGAGGAAGACCACGGAGAGGTACCCGAGGGAGAGGAAGAACGCTGCCATGATGGAATACTTCAGGACGCGGTTCTCAAACACCCGGAAACTGATGATGGGATTTTTCGACCGGGACTCAGACCAGAGGAACAGGCCGATCGCCGGCACGCTCAGGGCAGCGCACAGGATGTTTGTCGCGGCCGGCCCCTGGCCTGCGAAATCCACGCCGGCATAGGAGAGGAGCGCGAGCGCTGTGCCAAGCAGGACCATCCCCCGGATGTCCATTGCAGCATCGGCCCGGACATCGTCCTTCACGTACCGGTACCCGATGACGGTAGCAACAATGCCAATCGGGAGGTTGATGAAGAAGATATATTCCCAACCGAAGTACGTGGTGATGATCCCGCCGAGCACGATGCCCAGCATCGCCCCGCTGGTCCAGCCCAGCGAGATGTACCCGAACGCCGTCCCGCGTGCTTCGGGAGGGAACGTGTCGGCGATGATGGCCCCGCTGTTCGCCTGCATCAGCGCCCCGCCGAGCGCCTGGACGCCGCGTGAGAGGATCAGCCACGCGATGGACGGCGACAGCCCGCACATGAGCGAGCCGAAGGTGAAAACACCGAACCCCGCATTGAACATCCTGCTCCGGCCATAGATATCGCCCAGCCGGCCCAGCTGGGTGGTGCAGACTGCGACAACAAGGAGGTAGATGAGGATGATCCAGATTGTTGAGAGCAGGTCGGCATGGAGGCCCTGGGATATGGTGGGAAACGCGAGGATGACGATGGTGGAATCGAGCGATCCCATCAGCGTGCCGAGCATGAGGATTGCGATGATGATCTTCTTGTCCGTATCCATCCGATCAGGCAGTAGTTGTGCGTAGTGCTTCATGTACCTGTCGGACGGTACCGGGCCGGTATCCTGTCATGCCCGGTCTACCGGACCTTCAGCACCATGATGGTGATATCGTCGTGCTGGGGCTGGGTTCCCGCGAATGCGATCACGTCGCGGACAACCGCCTCCCGGATCTCCTTTGCCGAGCCGTTCCGGTTCTTCAGGATGCAGTCCGTGAACCGGTCGGTGCCGTACTCCTCAATCTTCTCGTTGGTTGCCTCCGTCACGCCATCGGTATACAGCACGATGAGGTCGCCGGCATTCAGCGGGATCTTCACGGCCTCGAGGTCGATCTCGTTGATAACCCCAAGGGCAATCCCCTGTGCGGAGAGGAGCTTCACGCTGCCGGATCCTGCTCCGACAAGGATCGGGGGGTTGTGGCCGGCATTGACATAGGTGAGGGTTTTTGTCCTGCTGTCGAGAACCGCGTAGAAGAGCGTGACGAACATCCCCGTCTTCGAATCCTCCACGAGGTGGACGTTTGCCTCGCGCAGCGAACCGACCGGGTCGCCGGCGCTGTGGGCGCTTGCCCGGATCAGGGTCCGTGAGAGGGCCATGAAGAGTGCGGCCGGCACGCCCTTGCCGGAGACGTCCGCGATGACGAGGCCGGTATGGTCGGAATCCAGCGGGATGAAGTCATAGAAGTCGCCGCCGACCTCGAGCGCCGGGAGATTATACCCGTCAAGGTCGAACCCGGGGATCACCGGTGCGCTCTCCGGCAGGAAGTCCTGCTGGATGCCCTTGGCGATCTCGAGCTCTTTTAACATCCGCTCCTTCTCTGCTGTGGTCCGTTTCAGGGTGCTGATGTAGTCCCGGAGATCTGCGGCCATGGTGTTGAAGGAGTATGCAAGGCTGCCGAACTCGTCCTGCGTGTTCACTTCCACAACGTAATCGAGGTTCCCTTTACCAACCTCCTCTGCTCCCTTTTCCAGCTTCTGCAGGGGTTCGGTTAAAAAACGCGAGAAGGTCCACGTCAGGACAATGACTGCAAGGATCAGGACAATGAAGATCCCGATGAAGATGGTCTTCATGGTCTGCTGCTGGTTCGCCATGTGTTCGGCTGCAGCCCGGGTGTCCGCCTGGATCGTCTCCTGCGAGAGCCGGGCCGGGGCGGTCACGTCATCGACCGGCATCACAACGCCGACGCTCCAGTTCACGCTCTGGATCGGGGCATACGCAATGAACCGGTCGCCATCATCAAACCGGACCCGTTCAATCCCGGTCTTCCCCGTGATCATCTCCCCGGCCACCCTCACAAGGCCCGTGTTGTTGCTCGCGAGCAGGTCCTCGGTCACGAAGGATTCGTCCCACCGGCGGTCGCCTGCCGAGAGGCCCGGCCGCGTGATCACGTGCCCGGTGCTGTCGATCAGCATCGCGTAACCGCGGTCGCCGACCTGCGTGCCGATGATGTTCTGGTTGATGGTATCGATAGTGACGTCGGCGCCGACAACCCAGGTCCGGCCGGTCCGGTTGTCATACACCGGGCGCGAGCAGGTGACCATCAGGCCGTGGCCGAGCAGGTCGACATACGGCTGGGACCACGTGACGCCGCCGTTCTTCTTTGCGTCCCTGAACCAGCTCCGGAGCCGGGGGTCGAATGACGCGTTCAGCCCGTTGGTCCACGGGTAGATGACCGAGATGCCGCTGTCGGTCCCGACATACACGGCAGAGATCTGGCGGTTGTTCGCGTACACCGGGATGAAGATATCCCCCATCATGCCGGCAGCGTTGCGCTCCTCCGCAGTCACGGTCTCCTTTGCACCGGGCGAGTAGAAGAGGACTGTCGTGGAGTACCGGTCTTCCGGGACATCGTCCTGCGTGTACAGCCGCTGTTCCCGGACCCGCTCCGGGTGCGCCTGGATCTCCCCGGCATAGTAGGTCATGGTGCCGAGGTCAGCCCGGACCCGCTCGAAGATGATGTTGCTGATGTAGGCCTGGTCGCTTGCCAGTTTCAGGAGCGATGCCCGGGCATTGGTCTCGAGCGCCGCGGCGCTGTCGGCGCTTGCCTTGTTGCCGAGATCGGTGCTCCGGCCTGCGGCAAAGGTGCTGACATCCTCCATCTGCGTGAAGGCGAGGTACCCGGTTGCGCCGAGCGCAACGAGGGAGAGCACAAGAAACAGCAGGAGGATCTTGGTCCGCAAGGGGAAGCGGATCTTCGGAGGGGAGCGGGTACCCGGATTCATCCATTCACCTTCACGTTCCGGACAAAAAAATGGTTTGGTTCTGTATCCGGCAAAAGGAATCCCTGCTGACGGCAGAATGGCCTGTGGCGCTTGTCCTGCGTGTGATGTCCGGGGAGCATCCCCGGGACAGGGAATGATATCCGGTGAGAAAAGGAGGGTATTATGATCCGGTTTTTCCGAACCAACCGAACGGGTTCAGGATATACAATACCGCAGCCAGCCCGACGAGGCCCAGGGCAATGATCGCGAGCAGCAGTACCTGGTTTGTAGTCAGCGCCATATCAATCAATGATCACGGTTCCGGAAGGAAAAAAGGTTTCCAAATTTTTATCGGGTCATCCGGAATATTCCCCGCGATATTTCCGTCTGTTGCCGGTATACAGGATGCCGGGGTCCGGCCGGTGCCGGCCAAAAAAGAGGCGGTTATCCCGGATCCGGAGATGATCTCAGGTTCCCCCAATGAAAGAGAGGAGCGCTGCACCACCGGCATCGGACAGGGTGAGCCGGTTGCCGGTGATGGTGAATCCCGCGGTCTGTTTCATCCGGGTGAGGAAGGTATTCTCCTGCAGCATGATGCCCTCCCCGTTGCAGTTCATTTTCGTTGAACCCAGGGAACTGATCGCAAGCGAAGTGCCGGTTGCCGTGTACGATCCGAAGTACTGGTTGCACCCTGCAGACCCGCTCACCCGCCCGCCGGTGTCAAAGACTACCGTGATCGTGCTCCCGCTGATGACCGATGAGACGGCGTCGCCATGATAGATCGAGTCGAGTGTCCAGTTCGTGCCGGTAAGGGGTGCCGGGGCCGGCGGGACCAGCCGCGTGAACGTCAGGATGGTGGTTCCTGCGGAGTCCGCGAAGGACAGGGTATCGCCTGCGACCGTGAGCGTGGCAGCCCGGGGAAGGATCTTAAGGTAAGCGCTCTCCTGCTCCATCACGCCCGGCTTCATGCAGGCCATCTCCGTGGATCCTGCCGGCCCGATTGTGATCTTCGTCCCGTCGAGCCGGTAGTCTGCAAAGTAATGGTTGCAGCCGGCGGTACCGGTGATGCTTGTACCCTTGCTGAATTCAAGGGTGATTGTGGTGCCGTCCAGGGGTCTGGCCAGCGTGCTGCCGGAAAGGTACCCGGTCAGCACCCACCGGGTTCCGTCAGGCGCAGGTGCAGCAGGTGACGGCCCGCCGGCACCCGGCACGGTGCCGGTGCACCCTGCGGCGATGAGCAGCGGGACCAGGATCATCAGTCCCGCGAGCACAGGAAGGAAAGGGATTTTTCCGGACTTGTTCAGCGGCTTCATGCAGGAACATGGGATGGACCGTGTTATAAAAAGACCTTTGACTGCGAAGCCGTTCGCACCCATGACCCCGGTCTGCCGGGCTTTTGCAGTGCCCTTTGCGAACGGTCAACCCGAAGATGGGGACATCCTGCCGCACTGCGGGAAAAACGGATCCTGTCCGGCAACATTTTGAACCGCCCGATCCCATTGCTGATTGTACCCGGAAAAGATCGGGAGGAAGATCATGCCGGCAGGAATCGGTGACGTATCGGCAACATCGTTCATCACGCTTTACTGTCACGCCCTCGATGCCCGGTCGGACAGCCCGATCCTGAACGACCGGAAATCCGTAGAGATAACGGAGAGCCTGAACAAAACGCTCGCGGGGTCGGACCAGCCGCTCGACCGGATACTCCTGTCGGGAGGGCTCAACACAAAGCTTGTTCTCCACATCGTTATCCGGGCAAAAAAATACGATGATTATGCACGCGATTTCCTGGACCGGTTCCCTGACGGTGTCATCGTCAATATCGGCTGCGGGCTCGATTCCCGGTTCCCGCGGATCGACAACGGGCGCGTCACCTTCTGCGATCTCGACCTTCCGCCAATAATCTCGCTCAGGAAGGATTATTTCTCCGAGACCGATCGGTACCGTTTCATCTCCTCGTCCGTTCTGGACTCCGGCTGGATGGAAACCGTCCGGAAATACCCGGGGCCGGTCCTCTTTATGGCGGAAGGCGTGTTCATGTACCTTGGCAAGGACGATGTCCGATCGCTTGTCCTCCGGCTCCGGGAAACGTTCCCGGGATCGGAACTCGTCGTTGAGGTCGTGAACTCTGCCTGGCTCTCACCACTCCTGAAACCGGTGCTGGACTACAAGCTGCAGCGGGAGGCACACATGGGCAGGGACGCCATGTTCCGGTCCGGCCTCCGTGACGGAAGGGAGATGGAAACGTGGCATCCCGGGATACAGTTCCTTGGCGAATGGAGTTATTTCGATTCCGATGAACCGAAACTGGGCTGGCTCCGGCTGCTGCGGCACATCCCGTGGATCCGGAAGACGCAGTGGACGGTGCGGTACCGGCTGGATTGAGCACTCCGGTGAATGCACCTGGACAGTGTAACGGAAGAAACCAGGTGCACTGAGCGGGCAGGACACCATGGTCTGGTTTTTCTGCGGGTGGCAGCGTACCGGTCTATCGCCGAAATGAGCCCGGCCGGTTATTGGCGTATCATGCCGGAACCACGGGATGTCCGGCGTCCGGGCAGCGTGGAAGTTCCGGGCCGCGGGGATCAGGCTATGCCGGTTGCTGCCCCGCAGCCCTGCCGATAAGGAAGAAGAGGGCCTGGACGATGACGGCATTCAGGAGTGCCGTGCCGATGATGATGGGAAGGTATGCCCCGATAAAATTCCCGAAATTCCCGAACCGGGAAATGATGGTATCGAATACAAAGACCGTTGCAACGGCAACGAATGCACAGCCGCTGACCAGCGTGGCGGTACAGGTGGTGAACAGCGGGGAGAGGGCGCTCCCGTTGCTGTAGGTTTCATAGATGTAATAACAGGCATACGCGCCTGCCGGCCCGCTGATCAGGTTTGCCCAGGGGAGGATCGACCCGGGGATCAGCATCGACAAAAAGCCGCCGGCAATACCGATGACCAGGGCTTCGGGGACCTTCGGCCTGAACAGGATGATCCCGAGGCAGAAGAACGCGGTGATGACATCCGGGGTGAGCAGAAGCCCGAGCGGGGAGATGACATACTGCAGGAGCGTGCCTGCCGTAAGCAGGATTGCGATGCCGGCAATTTCCCGTGCGTTCATGAGTATCGCATCCCCGCGGATTGGAGGATAATCTCTCCGGCTTGTTTGCCATCCGCCCGGCCATCCGCGGGTATGTCCAAACCGATAATCCCCGTACCTGTATGCGGTTCCCCGATCCCCCCGGTCTGTTGTGCCATCCTGATTGCACCTACGGATTATCGTCCGGAGATCTTCTTATTGGTTTGCTGCAGATCCGGCTGCCCCATCGCCGCAATACTGCAGGTACTGCGGGCAGGGGATTACTCCCCTCTTCCGAACGTCTTCCTCATTGCAATAACGTAGAGGGTCTGGATTGCAGCATAGATCCAGAGAGCTGCAACGAGCGGAACGTATACCCGTGTCGTGTACCCGGTGAAGAGCACGATGGCTGCCCCCGGCGCTGCGAGCCACGCGGTAACCATGATGAACCGGCCGCGTTGTTCCGGCGATACTTTTGGTGCGTCTTCCGGGTCTTCCCCGGGGACAAGAGGGTATCCGCCATCGCGCCACCGGGAATAATGTTGGGGCAGCGTCCGGGAATATTCGCCGCTTCCCAATACCAGGAACGGGATGAACGTACTAAAAACAATATACAAAAGACAGGCGTGAGCGGACACCTCATCGACTGTTCTGGTCGTGCCCCTCATCAGCGGGCAGACGGGAGTATCGCTCATGCCGATGGAGAACAGGATGAGACACAGGATGCAGCCGGCGAACCCGAGGATTGTCGCGGACCTCCGCAGGACGGCCCGCCGGTCACGGAGCAGTTCATGCAATGACGGTTGCGGTTCCGGTTCTCCCTTGGGATCCATTGATTCATTCTTGGTCAATTATGAGATCAATCTGCCGATCTTTTTCCGGCACCCGTGATGTCTCATCATTTTCACTTTCACGCACCGCATTCCCGGGGTTTATCTGCTGCACCTGCCCAGTTATCCGTACCATGGGACGCACCTTCCTGAGTGTCCGGCAGGGCTCAAACATCATCGCGGAA
>Ga0302253_1001534_pt1 | contig 13548 bp, 12 predicted proteins | sample AAG_RA_Trp_MG_FD_193537 | JGI IMG/M metagenome (GOLD analysis project Ga0302253, IMG submission 193537) | Enriched activated sludge microbial communities from anaerobic digester in WTTP, New Holstein, Wisconsin, United States - AAG_RA_Trp | ecosystem: Engineered > Bioreactor > Anaerobic >... | reverse complement strand
GAAGTAGCAAAATTTACACAAAAACAATTACAAGAATATGAGGAAAGTCTAAAATATTACAGAGACTTAGAAAACACATTAGATACAAGATACGAAGAAGGGATAAAAGAAGGAATAAAAGAAGGAATAAAAGAAGAAAAGATTCAAACCGTAATCAATGGATTAAAAAAAGGTTATTCAGTAAAAATTATTTCTGAATTTACAGGATTAAGTGAACAAAAAATAGAAGAAATTAAAGTACAATGGGGCAACAACCTATAACACGGTGCAAGTTTCATGCTGCATGTATTGATAATGCTAAGCCTTCGGCTATGCGCAGATTAATTTTGTATGCAGCACGAAAACCTGCACCAAATCCGTTAGTAACCATTAAGAAATGTCGAATCAAAAAAACAAGGGTTTTATGAGAACAATTATTATTTTTTTAGTTATATCAATTGTGACAATACAGTCATTTTGTCAAGTACCATTGAATATGCCTTTAACAGGTTTAGTTGGTTGGTATCCATTTAATGGAAATTCTACTGATGAAAGTGGAAATGGAAATCATTCTACTTATATTGGTAGTGGTGTTACATTAACCACCGACCGATATGACAGTTTAAATTCTGCTTATAATTTTGATGGATTGACAGGGTCATACATTCTTATCCCTGCTGACAATTTCCCTATTGCAGACAGAACTGTTTCAGTGTGGTTTAATGTCCCTTCCGTCTCAAATATGCCAGCTTTATTAGGATATGGTGGCAATGGTAACTGTGGAACATCATTTTTAATGTCATTGAATATTAGCAATCTAGGTTCATTTAATTGTCAAGGTCATTGCGCATTAAATCAGATAGATTACTATTATGATTCTTTACCTATAAATAAATGGATACATTATGTAATTACTATTGACAGTAATTTAATTAAACTGTATGTTAACGGAGTATTAAAACAATCTGCCACTACTTTTAATTCAAATACCTATACAATAGGCAAAGATTTAGTTTTTGGAGTCGTAACCTATGTAGATGGACAAGCCCCATATACTGATTTTAATATAAATTATTTGCAGGGGAAATTAGATGACATCGGAATATGGAACAGAGCATTAACGCAATGTGAAATAAATCAACTTTATACTGGAACTTCTGCAACTACATCATCAGAAAATATAACAGCATGTGGTAGCTATACATGGTTGCTTAATGGACAAATATATAATCAAACAGGTATTTACTTGGATACTATCCCGAATTCAATTGGCTGTGATAGTATCATAACGCTCAATTTAACTATTCTGCCAATACCGGATAATGGTGTAACACAGGTAGGAACTACATTAACTGCAAATGATAGTGGTGCAACTTATCAATGGTTGGACTGCAATAATAACTTAACTCCTTTAGCAGGAGAGATAAATCAAAGTTTTACAGCAACAATAAACGGATCTTATGCGGTTCAGGTTTCTAAAGCCGGGTGTGTTGATACATCAATGTGTTTAATAATTAATAACGTTAGCATAATAGAAAATAACTATGAACATGAAATAATATTATATCCAAATCCAACGAATGGCAAACTTATTATTGATTTAGGAGTACCTTACGCAGAAACAAATATTAGTATTAGTAGTGCAAATGAGGGATTAATTCGTATTCTTAATTTTAAAAATAGTCGCACAATGGAAATTAATTTGTATGAACCTGAAGGAATTTACTTTATAACAATAACTTCAAATACTCAAAAAGCAGTATTTAAAGCAATCAAGAATTAACGTTTGCTAACAGCACTATAGCCAATGTGGGTTAGGTTGTAGGGGTTTTCTCACTGGTTCGCTTGGTTGGTTCATTATCGGCAGACAGCAAACGTTTCACGAAATCCCACACTTGTTATAGATGCAACACGTTATCGGCTGACAAATAAGTTTTCGTTTTCAAATAAATTATTCTACGGACTTTTTCTCCAACCACAAGCGATCAATTCTAATACCGACTTGCTAACAAGTTCATTAAAACACGCAAACAAAATTTATTTCATTCTTTTGTTAGCGGTTTGGTTTTATTTATTTTTTCAATAGCAAGCAATACCTGTTCGGCGGTGGCGGGCAGTGAAAATTCTGGTTCAAAGCGATGATTGCCTACAGCCGAAATGCAATCTTTGATAGCAAGCCAAACCGAAAAAGCAAGCATAAATGGTGGTTCGCCAACGGCTTTGCTTTGATGAATAGTGCCTTCGTTGGGGACATTTTTTATAAGTTCAACATTGAACGTATCGGGTATATCGGCAATGGTAGGTATTTTATATGTATCCGGTGAACAGGTAAGCAAACGTCCATTTTTATCCCATTTCAATTCTTCGGTAGTAACCCAGCCAATACCTTGAACAAATCCACCTTTTATTTGCTCCATGTCAATACTTTCGTCAATGGAATTGCCTACATCGTGCACAATATCGGCACGCAGAACGGTGTACTGTCCGGTGAGTACATCGGTTTCTACTTCCGAAACAGCCATGCCATAAGCAAAATAATAAAAGGGAGTACCCGTTCCATTTTCACGGTCAAAATAAATACCCGGTGTGCGATAAAAACCCGTCGCACTTAAACTTATTTGTTTAAGGTATGCTGTATGGATTAACGACTGAAATGAAATTTTACAAGCCAAATTATTTTTATCAAAAACAAAATTATCAGCATATAAAATATTTTCCTTTTGAACATTTGCCAATGGAAAGAGTCTGTTTATTTCTTCAACAGCCAAAGGGGTCAGACGTTCCTTTATGGTATCAATAGCATTTTTTACAGCCATACCGTTTATATCACTACCCGATGATGCTGCCGTAGCCGATGTATTGGGCACTTTGGATGTGTTGGTTGCATTTATCTTTACTTGTTTCGCATCAATGCCAAGTTCTAAAGCGGCTATTTGTTGAATTTTTGCATGTAAGCCTTGTCCCATTTCCGTGCCACCATGATTGACCAGTACGGTGCCATCGGTATAAATATTTACCAATGCACCTGCCTGATTTAAAAAGGATGTTGTAAACGAAATGCCAAATTTGACAGGCGTCAACGCCATTCCACGTTTTTTGTAGTTATTATTTTTGTTAAATTCGTTGATTTCATTACGTCGTTTTTTATATTCAGACGAAACCAATATTTTATCAAAAATCAAGGGTAGCCGATTATTTTGTATAATTTGCCCGTAAGGACTGATATTATTTACCCGTTCCTGATAAAAGTTGATGCTTCGAATATCGGCAGCGTCTTTATGCAAGTAGCGTGCTATTTGGTCAATGGCATTTTCAATAACAGCCATACCTTGCGGACCGCCAAATCCACGGAATGCTGTATTAGAAGGCAAATTTGTTTTCCATACTCTGCCTGTGATTTCTATGTTGGGGATATAATAAGCATTTTCCGCATGAAGCATGGCTCGTTCAAGAATGGCCATACTTAAATCGGTAGCATTACCGGCATCCGCATTTAACTCTACTTTGTATGCCAGTATTTTTCCGTCATCATCAAAACCTATTTCATAATTTGACAAAAAGCGATGGCGTTTACCGGTCATGAGTTGGTCGTCATCACGGGAAAGGTGAATTTTTACAGGTCGATGAGTAGCATTTGCCAGCAGCGAAGCCCATGCGGCTACATGATTGCCTTGCGTTTCCTTGCCTCCAAATGCGCCACCCATACGCTTTACTTCAACTTCTATTTCGTTTTTTTGCCTGCCAAGCACATGGGCAACAACAGTTTGTGTTTCGGTCGGGTTTTGACTGGACGCATATACGCGTATTTCATTCCCTTCCAATGGAACAGCAAGTGCTGTTTGCGTTTCGAGATACCAGTGTTCCTGTCCATTTGTTTTTAAAGTACCTTTAAATGTATAGGGTGCTTCCTTTAATGCGTTATCTGGATTACCACGCCGTATTTTTCGCGGCGGTGCCAGCAGGCTGTTTCCCTTTATGGCTGTTTCTATTTCAAGAATAGCAGGCAAAGGCGAATAGGTTATTTCAATAAGTCGTTCGGCTGTATCCAATTGGTCTTCTGTTTCGGCTGCAATTAGGGCAATGGCTTGACCCACAAAGCAAACTTCATCAACTGCCAGACAAACTTCGTCATGCACCACTGTTCCCAATTGGTTGTTACCGCCAATATCCTTTGCCAGCAATAAGGCATGAACACCCGATACACTTTGTGCTTTTTCTGTATTTATAGATGTAATACGAGCGTGTGCCTGCTTGCTGTAAACAACTCTGCCTAACAGCAACTGGTCGTTTATTAACATATCGTTGATATAAACAGATGTGCCTGTTGCATGTTTGGTTATTTCCTGATGAAAAGTATTTGACATGATGTTAGCCATTTATAGTAAGGGTTTCATTATAAAATTTCAATAAAAGATTTTTGGTAACAAGTTTTCGATACTCATCACCAGAACGAACATCGGAAATGGGTGTAAACTCATGATATAAAATTTCCATTGCCGTGCTGATGTTTTCCGTATTCCATTGCTTTCCAATTAAAAAATGTTCTGTTTGCGTAGCCCGACGAGTACAAGCAGCTATGCCACCATAAGATAATATTATTTCTTTTACCATGTTATTATCAAGTTCGAGTTCGAAGCCTGCACTAACGGTAGAAATATCCAAATTTTTACGTTTAGAAATTTTATAAAACTGCATTCGTTGATTTTTCTTTTGTTTTGGAATGATGATACATGAAATCAGTTCATTTTCTTTTAAATCATTCTGTCGGTAACCTTTGATGAAGTCTTCAATAGGAATAATACGTTCGTTGGTTTGCGAAACGACCTTCACGCTTGCTTTATAAGCAAACAACACAGGCAGTATATCTCCTATAGGTGAAGCAGAGCCTATATTTCCGCCTATAGTTGCCACATTTCTAATTTGTAAAGAACCAAATGTCGTTAATGCCTTGTGCAATGCCGTGTATGAAGTGCTACTATAATTTTTCAATTGTTCTATAGATACGGAAGCACCGACAAATAAGTTGTTTTTATCTTCCTTTATCTTTTTCATTTCTCGAACGGATGATATATCTATAATTTTAGAAAGGATTTCCTTTTTTTTATTTTGTCGAAGTGTTATATCTGTAGCACCATTAACAATAATCGCATCGGGGTTTTGTGCTCGTAGTTTTAATGCTTCACGGAGCGAAAATGGTTTAATGTAGGTTTGCAAATTAGTTGTTAATATAATCGTTTTAGTATGTTGTATCTGTAACAATAATGGTATTATTTCACGTTCTAACTGTGAAAAATGGTCGTTGTCTTCTGCGTCAGTTACTATTTGTGCGGCTTCCATAATGGATTGGTATCCGGTGCAACGACAAAGGTTTCCTTCCATAGCACTTTCAACGATTTCTCGGGACGGATGGCGATAATTCTTGTACAATCCAAACAGCGACATTATCATACCCGGCGTACAATATCCGCATTGGCTGCCATTTTGTTTTATCAATGCTTTCTGTACGGGATGCAAAATAATATTATTATTTTCAATATGTGTCAGGTTTTCGACGGTAATAAGCCATTTGCCATGTATCATCGGTAAAAAAACGAGACACGCATTTATGGTTTTATAAACTATTTTTTTGGATGAATTCAATTCCGCTATTACAACGGTACATGCTCCACAATCACCTTCGCCACACCCTTCTTTTATTCCTTTGTGATTGGGTAGTGAACGTAAATAGTTTAATACAGTAGTTGTAGGTTTATATTCTGATGAAGGTGAAAACGAGATGTGCTGTATTTTACCGTCCAATACAAATTCTATATCGTGCTGCATGGTGCAATTATTTTTTTAAAGTATTTTTTACATCAATTAATTTTGCTACAATGCTAATGGCAATTTCTTCGGGTGTTTCGGCTGCTATTTTTATACCAATGGGCATATCGACTTTTGACAATTCTTCTTCTGTCAGGATACGTTCTTCTAAAAAGCGTTTTTTTGCCAGTGCTACTTTTCGGATACTGCCTATCATGCCAATATAAGCATGTGGCAATTTTGCCAATTTTGCCAATAACTCTTCATCGTAGGAATGATTGGGCGTAACAATGACGCTATATGTATTATGGTCAAACTGTATTTCATCGATAGCAGTGAAATAATCTTTTTGGATACAAGTAGCGATGTTCTTCTCTTCTTCCGAAAAAATATTTTCCCGAAAATCAATAAGGTAAATAGTGAAACCCATATTTTTTACTGCATGAGCCACGGCTTTGCCTACATGACCGGCACCCCAAATATAAAGTTTTGGAAACTGTGTGAGGGGCTCTATGTAAATTTCCATAATACCGCCGCAATGCATCGACAAATCGGTATCAAGATTAAATTTTATTTTTTGTGGAGTAGATTTTTTTAAAATTTCTAATGCTGTTTCTATTACTTGTTTTTCTATACTTCCTCCGCCAATGGTGCCTGCTATGGTTCCATTTTCATAAACCAGCATTTTTGCACCGGGCTTTTGCGGTGCAGAACCTGCTGTTTCGATAACGATGCACAATGCCGCTCTTTGTCCTTTTTTTTGAGCATCCAATATGGATGTATATATATTCTCCATCAATGAATTTATTTAAAAGCAAAATTACTTCATTTATTAAATATCACCAAACTGTATTATGTGATAATACCAACTTGCTAAAAAAAATTATCCTGCTCTGTCAATATTTACAGAACAGGATAATTTTTATCAATAATGAAACATTGCAGGTACGACGATTTATCGTACTTGTCCGTTTTTTATTATTTGGCTTTTGCTTTTTCTGCGTCTTTGCTTATTCCAACCAGTTCTACATCAAAAATCAACGTAGAATATGGGGGAATAACTCCTGGGTAGCCTTTTTCACCATAACCCAACTGATAGGGAATATAAAGTTCAAATTTAGAGCCAACGGGCATAAGTTGAATTCCTTCCTGCCAGCCCGGAATAATCTGGTCTAAACTAAATGTTACAGGGGTGTTATTACTGGATGAATCAAACACAGTTCCGTTTATCAGCGCACCTTTATACAGCACATTTACGGTACTCTTGGAAGTCGGTTTTTCACCTTTTCCCATAGTAATAACTTTATATTGCAAACCGCTGGGAGTTACTTGTACACCTTCTTTTTTAGCATTTTCTGCTAAAAAATTCTCAGATATCTGAATGTTCTTTTTAGATTCTTTTTCTTGCTGAGCCATAAAATAACCTTGTATGGTTTTCATGGCTTGTTCGCTGGTCATAGATGGATTAGAGTTAGATAACACATCATTGAATCCTTTGACAAACAAATCGGAATTGATGATAGAATCAAGTTTTTCTTGTTTAACACTGGAAGCGACATTTACACCAAATGCGTAACTCAGCGAATCTCTGGTAGTAACCAACTTAACTTCTTTGTTGTTGTTTTTGCATGATATAAACATGCTTGCCATTAATGAAGCAGAAATAATAATAAATGATAAATTTTTCATGACGTTAATTATTAAATAAATTTTGCACGAAGGTAGTACATTATTTTAGATTAATAATACAAGAAGGTCTATATTTTTTAAAAAAAATTATTATCTTATTAGAATTTAACGCAATATATGTTTTTGATTAAAAAATCGTTATGTACATTTATTAGTACCAAATCGCTAACAAAAGAATGAAATGAATTTTGTCTTGTCAGTAATGACAAGTAGAAATAATTTTTTTACATACTTTAATTCTGATTTTTTTCTTAACCCAGTACGTTTTTTTTATATACCTTCGCTGCCTGATGAAAAAAACAACTTTTATTATGGTGTATGGCGGTTTATTGCTCGCCATGTTTTTTTGGGGATTATCTTTTATTGGTACTAAGTTTTGTTTAAATAATTCATTACAGCCAATTTCTATTGTTTTAATTCGTTTGATACTGTCATCGGCATTTTTGCTGGTATTGGGTTATTTTTTTCATCATTTGGTTAAAATAAAACGGGAACATATCAAATGGTTTGTTTTGCTTGCCTTTTTTGAACCCTTTTTATATTTCATAGGCGAAACTTATGGGTTGACACTTGTTTCGGCAACGATTGCTTCTATCATTATTTCTACTATACCATTGTTTGTGCCATTTATGGCATGGCTTATTTTTAAGGAAAAAGTAAGTTTTTTCAACATCAGCGGTATTGTTATTTCTATTATGGGTGTATCTCTTACCATGCTAAACGGGAATTTGGAATTTGTTGTATCGTCCAAAGGGCTACTTCTTATGTTGCTGGCGGTTGTGTCTGCCTTGGGCTATACCATGGTTCTCCGTCGTTTGGCAAATGAATATTCAGCATTAACAATTATTACTTATCAAAATTTGCTGGGCATTCCATTTTTTATTCCATTGTTTTTTCTACTTGATTTTTCACAATTTTCTTTTTCTGTGTTTACATCCGATTTATGGCTTGTATTATTGCTCATGAGTTTGTTTCCATCATCACTATCATACATGTTTTATACGTATTCCATTAGCAAAATAGGTATGAGCAAAACAAGTGTCTTTACGAATTTGATACCTATTATAACGGCTCTTGCTTCGTTTGTATTGTTTAATGAAGTTATGACCCTTGTTAAAATTATTGGAATTTTTATTGTTATTTTCGGCTTATTGCTTTCTCAATATGGAAAAAAAGAAACATAACGACTATGATGTTGTAATAGTAGGTGCGGGAATTGTTGGCTTGGCAACTGCATATCAATTGGCATTGGATAATAAGGATATGGCGATGGCTGTTATTGAAAAAGAACAGACCGTAGCATCTCATCAAACAGGCAGAAACAGTGGGGTTATTCACTCCGGTATTTATTACAAACCGGGTTCGCTCAAAGCAACGAATTGTCGCAGGGGATACGATATGATGTTGCAATTTCTGAATGAACAAAAAATTCAATACGAACTCTGTGGAAAACTAATTGTAGCCCTCAATGAGAAAGAATTGCCTGCTTTACAAAACCTGTATGAACGTGGCTTGCAAAATGGACTGAGCAAAATTCAATGGGTAGAAAAAAACGATATAAAACATTATGAACCTAATGTTGAAGGCATCAAAGCAATATGGGTGCCTTATACCGGTATAGTAGATTACCTTATTGTTTCGCAAAGACTACAACAACTATTACAGGAAAATTTTCATGTTGATTTTTATTTCGATACTATTGTTACCAATTTTGTTGAAAGCGAAAAGGGCATCTGCATAGATACACCCAACGCTGTTTTTCAAACAAAAAGCATGATAAACTGTGCCGGTTTGTATTCTGATAAACTTGCCAAAATAAGTTTCCCCCATCTTGACCTTAGAATTATTCCTTTTAGAGGTGAATATTATTTATTGAATACACAAGCAGGTGTTTTTGTCAACCATTTAATTTATCCTGTTCCCGACCCGGAATTTCCATTTTTAGGCGTTCATTATACTAAAAAAATAAACGGTAGTGTGGAAGTTGGTCCCAATGCTGTTTTTGCGTTTAAGCGTGAAGGATATTCAAAATTTAGTTTTTCGTGGTGCGAACTTTTTCAATCGTTATCGTGGAGAGGCTTTCAAAAAGTCATGTTTAAACATTGGAACATGGGCGTAGCAGAATTTTATCGTTCCTACAATAAGTATGCTTTTACCAAAGCACTGCAACGATTAACACCAGCGGTCAACATCTCCAATTTAACCAAAGGTGGTAGCGGTGTACGCGCACAGGCTTGCTTGCGTGATGGTAAACTGGCAGACGATTTTCTAATTTACCCTACAAAGCGAATTATTCATGTATGCAATGCTCCATCGCCAGCAGCCACCGCTTCACTAAGCATTGGAAAGCATATTGCTGATATGTGGGAAAGTAAAAGATTTATGGAGGAAAAGAATTAATCGGGGTAGAGTTTAAATAGTCGTCCCTTAAAAACTCATTTTAGTCTTTTAATCTTTCTTGTACTTTTCTTTTTTTCCGCAAAAAAGAAAAAGATACCAAAAGAAAAAACTCGTCTCGTCATTGCTGACGAGATGAAATTTTTCCTAAAAACATAGCAATCCCCAGCCACAGCCGAAAAGAACTCACTTCGTTCAAACAGCTTTTCGGCTTCTACCTATCCCTGCTTGCTTGTTTTTTTACGTAAAAATTTCTAATGCAACATCACTCTTCATATAAACATAGTGCGTAGGGAAAGTTCACCGGCGAACCAGACATGGCGTGTTACACTGAGCCTGTGTCCACTGAGTTTACCGAAGTGCCGAAGTGTGAAGGGCAAAATACTTAGAATATTCATGAAATTTTTCGCTAAAAGTCTCGTCATTGCTGACGAGACAAATAATTTCTTATAAATACGACATTATATAATTCATATTTAATAGGATAGGCACTTTTTAAGGGACGACTAAATATATATTTATAATAGGTAAGCCGTTTATAGCGTTTTTTGAATTCAGACTACAAACCCTATATTATCTATAAAAAAACGAATATTTTTGATGATATGAAAAAAAATCTTTTTTCTCTTTTTTAGTTGAAAAAAAGATTGCAATTTTGCAATGAAAATAAAATCACAGTTATGTCAGGTCATAATAAATGGTCAACCATTAAGCGTAAAAAGGGAGCAATGGATACAAAGCGCTCCAAGATTTTTTCAAAAATTATTAAGGAAATACAAATAGCCATTAAGGAAAGTGGTCCTATACCTGATACCAATCCACGCCTCAGGATTGCTATTCAAAATGCCAAAGGTGCCAACATGCCCAAAGACAATATTCAACGAGCCATTAGCAAGGCAAGTGCCGAAGGTGCCAACTTGCAGGAAATAACGTTCGAAGGATATGCTCCGGGTGGTGTGGCAATATTTGTAGAATGTCTGTCAGACAATAATAATCGTACGGTAAGCAATATACGCTCCATTTTTAATAAACGCGGTGGCAATCTTGGAACCAACGGTTCGCTCAGTTTTTTGTTTGAACATAAAGGTGTTTTTACTATTCCCAAAGTACAAATAAAAAGTATGGACGAATTTGAATTGGAAGTGATAGATGCCGGTGTAGAAGATTTAGAAGAACAGGAAGATATAATCATTCTAACTTGTCCAATGGAAAGTTTTGGCAAGGTAAGCAAGAAACTGGAAGAAATGAAAATTGAACCCGAGAATGCTGAATTGAGACGTATCCCCAATGATTACAAAACGCTTCCTGTTGAAGCCGCTTTGAAAGTATTGAAAATGATTGATGAGTTTGAAGACGACGACGATGTTCAAAATGTATGGCACAATCTCGAAATGACTGATGAAATCATTCATGCCATGGAGAACAATTAAGCAATGAGGCATCCATGCCATATATTTATTTTTACACGCTGGGATGTAAATTAAATTTTACCGAAACCTCCACGCTAAAAAGAATAGCCAAAGAAAATAATTTTGATGTAACGATAGATGTTACGCAGGCTGATGTTATTGTTGTGAATACGTGTACGGTTACGCAAATGGCAGATAAAAAATCACGCTACGCTATTCGCCACGTGCAAAGTAAAAATCCAAATGCTCGTATAATGGTTACGGGTTGCTACGCTGATACAGATGCTGAATCGTTAAAACAGATTTCCGGCATTTCATCTATTTTTGGAAATGCAGAAAAAAATTATTTTCGTGAATGGTTATCATCATCACCTATTTCTGAAAAAAAGCATACCTCTTCCTTTTTTAATGCTTATTCACTGGGCGACCGCACACGTTCCTTTTTAAAAGTTCAGGATGGCTGCAATTATTTTTGCTCCTACTGTAAAGTTCCTTATGCACGAGGAAAAAGTCGCAATGCATCCATACGGGAACTCGTAAATGAGGTTCATGAAATTGAAACGCATGGAATAAAAGAAATTGTTTTAACCGGCATCAATATTGGAGATTACGGTCATTCCACCAGCGAAACATTTTTTAAACTTATTCAAACGCTTGAACAGGAAACCTCCATCGAACGCTTCCGCATTTCGTCCATAGAACCCAATTTGCTGACCGATGAAATAATAGATTTTGTGCTTTCGTCAAAGCGTTTTGTTCCACATTTTCATATCCCATTGCAATCGGGGTCAGACGAAATACTGAGTGCCATGCATCGTCGTTATTCGGCACAACTATTTGCCGATAAGATAAATTATATTATAAAAAAAAATAAGGAAACAGGCATTGGCATAGATGTCATTGTCGGTTTTCCAGGCGAAACAGAAGCATTGTTTAATGAAACAATGGAATTATTAACGGTATTGCCTTTTTCGTACTTGCATGTATTTGAATTTTCTGAACGCAAAGGCACACCGGCTGCTCAACTTCCGAATAAAGTAAAAGACAGTATAAAAAAGCAACGCAGTGAGCAACTTCATAAATTATCACAGGAAAAACATCTCCTTTTTGCTGAACAAAACATTGGAAAAATACGAAACGTGCTGATAGAAAGGAAGAGTAAGGAACAACGGCTTTCCGGTTTTACCGATAATTATATAAAAGTATCCCTTCCTTATCAACCCGAAACCATAAATAAAATTATACCGATAACATTAATAAAATGGGATGAAGATTCCAAAACCATGATAGGAGAAATATGAAAAATTACGAATCACTTTGTACACAAACATGTGAAATAGTTGAAAAGACAGCGGCGTTTATTATCCATGAATGGGAAAAATTGCAACAAGATGATGTAAAGACCAAAGGTGTTCATAATTTTGTAACGTATGTGGACAAGCAAAGTGAACAACGACTGGTAGAAGGCTTAAACAAACTTTTACCTAATGCAGTGTTCATTACGGAAGAAAAAACGGTTGCTCAGCAAAAAGGTGAATACACATGGATTATAGACCCATTGGATGGTACTACCAATTATATTCATCATTTGTCACCGGTAGCCATTTCCGTTGCCTTGTATTATCAACAGGAAGCCGTGATGGGCATTATTTATGAGATAAGCAGGAAGGAATGTTTTTATTCATGGAAAGAAGGAAAAGCCATGATGAATAATAAGGAAATTCATGTCAGCCCTGCATCTGCCATAACCGACAGTTTGATTGCCACCGGTTTTCCCTACTACGATTACAGTAAAATCAATAACATGTTGCAATCGCTGGATTACCTTTTTAAAAACAGCCATGGCGTGAGAAGGCTTGGCAGTGCAGCCACCGATTTGGCGTATGTGGCCAATGGACGGTTTGATGCGTTTTACGAATATAGTTTGAATGCCTGGGATGTGGCTGCAGGTGCCTTTCTGGTGCAACAAGCCGGCGGTAAAGTAGCAGACTTCAATGGAAAAAACAATTATCTTTTTGGCAAGGAAATCATAGCATGCAATAGTTCGATGTATAGCGAGTTTTTTTCGTTGATAAACAATATTTTTATCAAAAAATAATTACTGCCCCGTTGTAAATAAGGGTAGGGTTAATTTTTATGATATTAATCAGAACAGCGGTTTGGTATCGGAAATGAATTTGATTTATAGGTTTACTAAAAAATAGTATGTACGTTCCTCTAAAAAAATTTTATTTGTTTATATGTTAATTCAAAATTTTCATGTACATTTGTA
>Ga0302253_1001533_pt1 | contig 13576 bp, 11 predicted proteins | sample AAG_RA_Trp_MG_FD_193537 | JGI IMG/M metagenome (GOLD analysis project Ga0302253, IMG submission 193537) | Enriched activated sludge microbial communities from anaerobic digester in WTTP, New Holstein, Wisconsin, United States - AAG_RA_Trp | ecosystem: Engineered > Bioreactor > Anaerobic >... | reverse complement strand
CCAACAACCTTCCCCTCCCATGCTGATGCATCTTGCGATATCAACAACAAAAAAGAGCTCAAGCATACAAAAACCATCATGAATACGAATAATCTTCTCATTAAAAAAACACCCCTGTATCAGCATTCTCATGCATACAAATCAAAGCATCATGAATATCATAAGTAACTATACTATGAAAAATAAGTCTGACAAAAAAACATAACGTAAAACAAATACTCGCAAATCAAAAAATGCCTGTTTAATAAAATCTCTTACACGAAAATAAAACATGCTAAATACTAATATAAAAATAGCAACAGCTCAATTTATAAGAACAACATCATCACTCATAAGAACAACAACACCATTCATAAAACACACTAGCAAACATTTAACACACCAAATATAACATAGAATCATATTCAAACAAAAGCAATACACTATCAAAACAACACCATTCAACTTCTCAATACATAAAATAGTACACAGTAATATTTTACACACTATAAACATACAATACTAAACATACAGGAGCAATGCATGTACACAACTAACTACAACTCAACGTGGAACATACCACCTCACAACTTTTCAGATCTATTTCGAGAAGACATAATGACTGCTATCATTAGTCGATTATCGCACATGACTTCAAGGTTTAGCAGAACACTCTTCATACGATTCGATCTACACTACCCTATTGATTCCATAGCACCTCATGACAATAGCCATCTAAGCAAATTCCTTAATAGCTTTACACGCTATTTGTCACGTGAAGGCATCGCCTTTCAATACGTCTGGGTACGGGAACAATCCATAATGGAAATACATCAGCATTATCACGTGATGCTCCTCCTAAATGGCAACGTCACTCGCCATAGCTGGAACCACATGGAAAAGGCTGATGCACTTTGGCAGAGAGCATTGGGGATTAACTACCCTGGGTTATTACAGAGATGCAACAGAAGCAGAGATGGTAGCTCACATCCTGACTTTATCCATTTGGATCGTCATGATGCCAGCTATCAACGAGACATCGAGAGATGCGTAGAGTGGGCCAGCTACCTAGCAAAGACGAGAACCAAGGGCTATGCCCCCTTGAACGTGAGGGAATGGGGAGCAAGTTCATTGCCAACTGAATCATCATTTGTTCTTTGATTAGATTGTCTGGATTGCGCTCTACTCGAAAAACTCAGGGCAACAATGCAGATTCTGGAATGAACTTGGCTTAGCTTCTACCTGAATCCGTAACGACCGGTTTCGAAACCCGCCAACTCGGAAGGAGGAGCATATGAGTGAGTAAGCTTGGTTACTTCTTGGGTGGTGCTGACCTTACCCCGCCAAGTGTACCAGGGATAAGTTCGTAGTCGCGCGTTCAGTGTTTTCACCCTTCACAGCTCTTCGGTATTCCTCTGGGCTCATGCCGCTGAGGGAACTGTGCGGGCGCACGGTGTTGTAATCCTGCCTCCACGCCTCGACAACCCGCCTTGCCTCGGCCAGCGAGAAGAAAGCCTGGGCATTCAGGCACTCTTCCCGGAACCGACCATTGAAGCTTTCGATGTGGCCGTTTTCTGTCGGTTTGCCCGGACGGATGAACTCCAGCCTTACTCCCCGCCCATGCGCCCACAGGTCCAAGGCCTTACCTGTGAACTCCGGACCGTTGTCGGTTCGGATGATCGCCGGACACTGTCCATGAACGTTCAGCCGCTCCAAGACCCGTGCGACACGCTCGCCAGTCAGCGAATGATCCACCTCGATCACCGGACAGCAACGATCATAGAGGTCCACTACGGTCAGCATGCGAAGCCTGCAGCCGTTTATCAGGCAACAGATAACGGTCTAAAGCTACATCAAATGGCTTGGGTTGCCCACTCACATACCACTCCCATAACGATTGGCATGTGTCATAACTGAGCAAGGTGAGATCGTCGCATGTTGTTGAGGCTGGGTCCAACTCGCAATCGAGTCCCTTGCCGAACTGTATTGCTGCAATCTCGGTTAAGATGTAGCGATTGTGAATTTCTTGCCCACCGACTTTTTCCAGAAATACCGAGAGGAATACGCCGATTTGATCATCGATTTTGGGGCGTATGCGTTTTGTGCATTCACCCTTTAACCAATCGAGACTACTGCTAAGCTCATATCCTTGTAAAAGATTGTTATTCCTGTCGGTTATTGTGGTGACGATATCAATCCGAGGCACACCCGCGACAGAACGCTTATCCATTGCACTACGAATGAATTCGGGAATAGACTCTGTGTATCTCTTTTTGTCTGGAGCAAAGTATGGATCAACAAAAACAATATGTTTGGCACACCGGAGGAGCGGGGCAACAGCAGCAGCTAGCGGTGTATTTTGTCGTCTAGGTTGGCAAGATGTTGTCCCGTGCCATAACTCGTGGTCACCAGTGTCCCATAATGCATCAATTGGAACGGTTGGTGCGTGTTCCTGAGGAGGGGCGGTTGCTAATATACCGCGAAAAGGACGGTCAGCATGTTCACGCTTAGCTCTCTCAATCCAGTTGGGGATTTCACTATATGAGCTGCTGCGTCTTACGCAGTGTTTCTGAGTAAGCTTCTGTAGTAACACTGTAAATTTTGTTTTAGCAATTTGATTATTTCCCAACTCAGATTGGTTAAAAGCATCCCATACTGCTTTCGTCCACGTTTTGGGATATTGGGACAATATGCGGCCATCTACCCCAAATGCGTTATTGAAAAAGTAAGAGGCTTCAGCAAACCGTTGAGCCAAAAGAATCGGGTCAAGGGCGTATTCGCTGATCATTTGAACAGCTCCTCGTACCGTTCTTCAAAGAAACCGCTCGGCCAACGGTCGATGAACTCTCCTTCTTCACTGACTCTGATGTGTACTAGTTGAGAACCTTCAGGAGTGCTTTCAATATAGTAAATGGCTAGGCGTGCGGGATCCAGTTCCGGCATATCCGGGAGCAACTCGCCTTCCGCGGTCTCCCTGATTCGTTTTAGGAAGCGAAGCATCAGGTGTTCGCTATGGGTCTCGATAAGAAAGATCGGTTTTTCAGAAGTTTGGCTTGCAGCGATGAACACATCAGCAAGCTCGACCTGTAGCTTGGGGTGGATATGGAGTTCAGGCTGTTCGATTTCCAGAATCGTTCCGGTCTTTGTGTTCAGGGCCTCAATGATGACGGGTAGCATCTGGGAGATTCCGACGCCCACGTCGTGGAGTTGGACGTCGATTCCGTTGTTTTCATCATGCAGAACAAAGCGTTTTTCAGGGAATTGATGGCTGACAATGTCTTTGGTTATGGACAGCAGACGCGAGGAGTCAGCAAACGCATCGGGGTCATTTTGAAGTTCGCGAAGCCTGGAAAGCAGCATGCCTTCGGTAAAATGGATAAGCTCTCGTGGTTCAATGATATAGGCAACATCCATTTTCTTAAGGCGTTTGTTCACTCTATCGCGTAACCCTTCAACCGTGGAAAGCCTGTCCCAGGCCGCCAAACCTATAGCCATTCTCTTGGGATCATCCGACTGTTGCGGGGTGAAGTTTCGGTCCGGAATTGCGCGAATGGGACCAACGTACCGCATCTTCTGTAGGTCATTCGCAAGGGCTTTGCCGGGGCCGACGATGAGAGCGGATAAGAAGAACACATTTAGTTGGTTGAATGTTTCGGTAACGTCTTCGCTGGTTGGGAGTTGCAGCGGCAGCACTTTTTCCCAGTCAGGTAGGGAGCCATCTCCGATATCACTTTGGAGTGTAATATCGGCATTTGATGATAGGAGGCGACTGTCTCCTAAATTTTTCATTAGCTTTGAGGCAGATGGACTGCAGCTAATTTCAACTTGAGAACCAGCCCCCTCTTTGCGCACACACGCTTCAATGAATCGAGCTCCTGCATATGTGCCCAAAATTGGTCTGAGCTGCGGGAAAAGAAATGCCGCTCCTAAGGCCAAAAAGATGTCTTCTCCACGATTTTCATTTAAAGAATGTGTTTCGCTTTCGATCTCCTTCCGCTCTTCTTCAAAAGTTTCGCTTTTGAAGAGAGGATGCGTTGGGTTGAAGGCTATTACCATCGGGCGGGCTGCTGGTGAATTTGTTGCGAGTGCGGCAAGTGATTCGCCATTAACGCCCACTTCATAGGCTTTGACGAACGCCTCCTGTTCAGCAGGGCTCCATGCCACGTCCACCTTGACCCATGCGGAGTTCACTTCCGCCATGCGCTCTACGGCACCGTTCCATAGGTCTCGGTATTTTTCAGACTCGCTAAGTATGGTTGTCAGCGTCTCGTTTTCAAAGGAAAACGGATCATCCCTGTCGGTGAGGTCTATGTCCAGTCTCAGGGAGATTGTTTGTCCGACATTGCGTCTATGAATCAGGTGGGTGAATCCGCCAAGGTTGATCTGGTCCCCGCCAAGGTAAGTGCGGTCCGGATTGAAATTGCGGTTGCAGAATATTTCATAGGCATATTGTAAAGCATGCAGCACGGTGCTTTTGCCCGCGCTGTTGGGGCCGAAGAGTAGCGTTATGGGCTTGAGCTCAATGCGAATCGGGCCTTTGATGCCCTTGAAGTTTTCTATGGTAATGGCGGTAATGGACATGGGATAGCCTTATTAGTTCAAAAATATGTGAGTCTAAAAACTCTTCGTGCTGTCAGCGACGAGAGGCAGCTTTTTTTGTTCTGGAATGGTTTCCAATTTGTTGATCGTGTATACTGGTGCATCAGGCTTCTTCTTGCCTGCACGCGTGACTAAAATCTTTTTGACGATGGCAGCAAAGTTCATTTTGAAAATTGCACTTGCAGGATGGAGTCGTATGTTTTGCAGAAAATTTTCATCCACGATTTCGGCATTAAACTCTTTGGCTGTTTTGGTGCCACGGAACCGCCAAGTGTCTGTTTTGCTAATTGAGATGACAGAGACTGTGTCGTGATATTCTTCCACAACTTCGCTATCTTCTGGCTGCGATTTGAAATACGCTCGTTCATAATTGTGAATGGTGGTAGTGTTGGCCCCTTGGCTGATTTCAATTTTTTCCATGCCCTGAGCTTCAAGGAAAAAAGTAACGTCATCTAGCGCTATTCTGAAGTCGCTATTTTTGAGTAGGGCAAGATATCTCCGCTTTTCTTCCTCAGGGAGATCCGAGTTCATTATTCGTTCTTCCAGTACCCGGTTGCTTCCTTTTGCAAGTTTAATCTCTTGTATAGTACTGGCAAAAACATTGTACGCACAGCTCTTAACGTCATCAAACTGAATGCTATGAAAGCTTAAAACACTCGCAAGGGCACTGTAGGCAACCAATGTTCTAGCTCCCACTTTGGCAAAATATTTGATTTCGGCAACGACAGACCCTTCCTTTTCGCCAACTATTTCTATGACGACATCGAAATGGAGCAGGTCTTTGTTAGCCTTCGCAAATGCCTTGTGGAAACCCTGAAGCGATTGAGCGTATAGATCAAGGCTGATGGTATGATTTTTAGTGGCTTCCCCTTTAAAAGAAATCGAGATTTCGCCACCAATGGGTTCCAGTGGTTCCCTTTCAATCAATACAAGTTGATCCATGTGAGTGCATCCCTACACTTGAGTGCGCATATTAGTTCACATATAACGCACATTTTTCCGACTGTTAAGCGGTTTCGGAAGAGGTGGAGAAGAAAAAGCCAGTGATGGCGGAAGTTGTGTAAGGTTGCGCATAAAAAAAGGGAAGGCGTCGGCCTTCCCCTGCAACCCATACGTTGTTCAGTCGGCAGGCTAGCTCTTCCTGCCGTCTTCTTCTTTGGCGACGCCTTTGAACGGCGTGCCATCCTGTTTTACGTCCATGAACTTACCACCCGGACCACGCTTTACCCACTGTTCAGTTTTGGGATTGTACGTTTGCGAACGGTCGGTAACGGAGCCTTTGCGATAACCTTCTCCGGTATTCTTGGCCATGTGCGACCCCCTAGCTGCGGGTCAAGCCGAGCTTACTCTTGATGAGATCGTAAACTTGGCTGTGAGTGGAGTTCTTAATGGTACCGTCAGCGCACTTGTCTTTGAGGAACTGGCGAACCTTCGGGCGGTCAGCAACTTCGTACAGGCTAACAACATAGTCGTGCTCGTGTTGTTCCGAGCAATTGAAAAGCTCCCAATCACTTTTTCCCATGTAACACTCCTATCTGTTTGAGGTTATAACGTGGAACCGCAAGACAGATAAGAACTAACGAAAGACTGCCAATATGCAGTAGTCTATTTTTATAGATTTCCTTGGAACGCTTGATGTTGAAGAGAGGAAAATAGAGCCTCTGTTTGGCTGCGGTCCGTCCACTTGCGATAAGCCTCCTGAAACGGAGAATGTGATTACATTTCTCCAGTAAAACAACGGTGCTGCAGTGTTGAAAACAATTCATTTTTTAAGTCAAAGCCGAGCGCAAACTGTTTTTTCTGTGAGAAGAATTTGTTCACAACTGAAGAGTATTGCTCTTGAATTTTGATTGGGGGGCATGGGGCAAGAATTTCTTTAAGCCTGCCTTGGGATATATTGGGCATTGAAGCTGCCGCCCCAGAGGCAAGTTCCTGAACCTTCTTTCTGTAAGGCGACACGAGTAGCCCCCATAGATATTCAGGGAGCACCTTTTTTGTATTGGGAACCAAGCGAAACATTAAGTCAGGAAACACCAAAGGGGATGTGACGCCTTTGACAATAGCACATGCGGCTATCAGAGCGTGAGTATTCTTGCGTGAAAAAAGTAGGTCTCCATTATGGACTAGTTTTCCCAAAGGAGCTTGCACACCGCTAGGAAGGGCTTTGTTCTCATTAGGAGAAAAAAAGCAGGGGGTAATAGCTCCTAATTTTAAAACGCCAACTTCACCGTGCTCTGCGGGGCGAGCCTCACAATTCGGACTCCAGCCTGTCTCAATATTTGTGAGAAACTGTTTTATAGAAATTTCATCCCACCCCTTCGGATTCGTGACCGGATCACCAAACATGTCCAGAAACACAGCGCGCAGGAACTCATCGGCAAGTTCCATTGCCTGCTGCCGCTTGCGGCGTATGGCCTCGGCTTTATCGAGAATGGCGGCAATGCGTTTTTGTTCGTCGAGGGGGGGGAGGGGGATTTCAATGTCCCCTATTTGCTTGGTTGAAAGATGCTTAACCGTGACAAATGCAGTTTGCCTTTCTATTTCTTTTAAGGCCCGTGGGAGAAAATAGTAAAGATATTTGATATCAAGGCAGTTGGGTGTGGGTGAGAGCCTGCATACTCGTTGATTTAATAAGGCGTCAGGTCCGGGCCAAATGCCTACATTGAACTCACCGTCCATGCCGATTAGCAGATCACCCTTGTGGATTAAATATCTGGTTTGATAGTCCCCAGTGTACTTAGTTTCAGTGAATCCTCTTACAACATCACGGATTCGTATTAGAGGCATTCCCTCTGATTGAGAAAACAGGTCGGATTTAAATGCAAATCCTGATGTTATTTCAGTGATTGCCTTTAGAGGTTTAGGGCTCATCTTGGGCATTACAACATCCCCTCCAACTCCCGTAAGTCCCGTACAATCTCATCTTCCAAGCTCAACAGACGCTTGAGGATTACCTTGGGCTCTTCGTATTTCTCTTCCACATGCTTTTCCTGCTTGTAGCGGGTAATGGAAAGATCATATTTGTTGTCGCGGATTTCCTTTGCGGGGACAAAGAACGCTTTGTCAGTTCGGTCGGTATCCTTGTCTGCATCACGGCTTGCCCAGCGGGCAATCATGTCGGGAAGATCGTCGGGTTCTATTTTGTTACGCTTGTCATCCAGCGAATAGCCGTCGTTCTGCACGTCATAGTAGAACACGTCTTCCGTTTTGCCGCCCTTGGTGAACACCAGAATGCCGGTGGAAACACCCGCATAGGGCTTGAACACACCGCTGGGCAGGGAAATGACGGCTTCCAACTGGTGTTCGTCCACCAGCTCCTGCCGAAGTGCCACGTGTGCCTTTGAAGAGCCGAACAGTACCCCGTCCGGCACGATGACGGCGGCGCGCCCACCCTTCTTGAGCATCTGCAGTATGCGCTGCACAAACAGCAGTTCGGTCTTCTTGGTCTTTACCTTCTTGGTCAGCGTGGGATCTACGGCATCGTAGTCCAGGCTGCCCTTGAACGGGGGGTTGGCCAGAATAACATCGAAGGCATCGCTGCATTTGTCAGGGTGACGTTCCGGGAAGGTGTTTGAGAGCGTATCCTGATACAGAATGTGCGGGGTTTCCACGCCATGCAGCAACATGTTCATTGCAGAAACGCGAAGCATAGTGGCATCGAAGTCAAAGCCGTTCAAAAAGCCGTTGTAAATATTGGCGCGTTCTTCCGGCTTGAGCAGGTCGCCGGTGTAAATGGGGTCTTCACCCTCTTCCCCTTCAAGAGTACCCTCCGGGGAGGTGTGCTTCTTCAGTACATACGCCAAGGTCTCCACAAGAAAGCCGGCGGTGCCACAAGCCGGGTCGCATACGGTTTCCAAAGGCTTGGGATCAACCAGTTCAACCATGCGGCGGATGACGTGGCGTGGGGTGCGGAACTGGCCAGCAATGCCTGCCGTGCTGAGCTTGCTGAGCAGGTATTCGTAAATATCTCCCTTGTGGTCGCCGCCTTCAATGAGAGGGAGCTTGGAGACCATGTCCACGGCGGCAGAAAGAAGCTGCGGCTTCTGAATCATGAGCTGGGCATCCCGCATGAAGTCGCCATACACCTTCACCTCGCGGAAGTGCTTGAACACCTCGTCACGCAGCAGAGGCAGTAGTTCGGGACCGCCCTTGTGGCGGAACTGGGACCAACGAAGGTGCTGCTGGTCAGGGGCAAAAATGGGAGCGAATTTTTCGCCGGAACGCAGGGCTTTTTTCTCGTTGCGCGACTCCGTGATGTCCAGAAGGCGCGAAAAGATCAGAAAGGAAATCTGTTCAATAACCGTAATGGGGTTGGTAATGCCCCCGCTATGAAAAGCGAGCCAAAGCTCGTCTATGGACTTGAAAATATCTCGTTGACTCATGCGTGTTCAGTCTTTTCCTGCGATGCAGGATCAAAGGTTTTCAGAATGTCGAGCAATTCGCCCACCTGATCGTCCTGAAAGACGCCGTCCACACCGTCGCTGTGCAGGGTGGTGAACGGGGCATCATACAGCTGGGCCACCTTGATGGCTCCGTTGTTGCTGATGAGACGCTGCAGAGTCATCAGGAAGTGGCCCTGCACCTTGTTCAGATGGTTTTTGGCGGTGAAGTCGGCAAAACGCTGCTGCACTACCTCAATTTCCATACCGATGATGGAGCGAAGGATGTCCTCCAAGTGTACGGAGGCCGGATAGAACTCCTGCAGCACGGCAAGGTCTACATCCGGATGCTGGGTAAGCACAAGGGAAATGAGGTTGCCGATTTCGGACTCCTCCACCGGCTCACTGGCGCGAATCTTTTTCAGCGTGGGGTTGTCTGCAAAGAGAGGTTCCAGCACGGAATGTACACGCCTGCGGAATGCTTCCATTTCCACAGAAGTGAGAGTGGTCTTACGCCTTTCAAACTGCACATCCGTATCCTGTACATCTATCACAGGCGCTTTTGTGCCTCCCCCGCCGCCTTTAGGCTTGTATTGCATAATGCCGCGCAGTTCCGTGCGCACCATTTCCGCTTCGGTAAAGGTAGCGCTTTCCCAGAAGGCGGCACTCAGCACCAGCTTTATGATCTCCGCCTTCACACGTACGGGATTAAGATGCATGGGCAACTTAGCGGCCTCATTCTGTATTTTGCCACGCAGGTCATTTTTAAGGGCGCTTTCCGCAATGTGTGCAATCTGGTAACGGGTGCAGAGCACATCAAAAGCCTTGGCCTCCACTCTGCCACGTAGGTTGATCCATTGCATGAGCGGGGCTATGTGGCGGCGCAACGTCTGCACCGTGGCAGGAGCGAATTCAGTAAGAACCGGCAATGGTTCGACCGTGCGCTTCTCGCGCCACTTATCCTTTATGGCAATGCTGGATTCCGGCAGCTCTGCTATGTCTTGCTGGATGAGCTTTATGACTGTCTCAAAGACATCCATCTCCTGTTTGTTCAGAGCCGCTTCCGCCAAAGTGATCCGCTCTTCAAAGAGCACCTGCATGAGAGACTTGCCAATCCCGGGATCTTCTTCTTCCGCCTGCTGTTCAAAAAACGCGAAGTTGTCCCAGTGGTCAAATATGCGGAAGACTTCCTTGTGCAGGCCGGGGCCAAAGAGGTTTTTGCAAAGGCGAGTGCCACGCCCGATCATCTGCCAGAACTTAACGAACGATTTTACCGGCTTAGCAAAGGACAGGTTAACTACCTCCGGCACGTCAATGCCGGTATCCAGCATGTCCACGGAGATGGCAATGGTCAGTTCATTGTTCGGATCTTTGAAGTCGTCGATGAGCTGCTCGGCTCGGGGGTCGTAATTGTCGATAACCTGACAGAAACGGCTTCCATACTGAGGGTACATTTCATCAAAGAGGTCTGTCAGTAGCACGGCATGTTTGTGGTTGCGGGCAAAGACAATGGATTTCCCCGGCAATTGTCCCGCTGCGTCGCGTATGCCGTTCTCCATGAGGTTGCGCAGGATGTGGCGGTTGGTGTCTTTGTTGTACACCTGCTTGTCTACATGCTGCTTGTCGTAATCCAGCTCCTCGGGGTCAATGTCTCCGTCTTCAAGCTGTTTGATCTGCTCTGCCGTGAGGTCTTTGTATTTAATGCCGTCCCGCAGAAATTTGGTAGTATGGGAGTAAACAAGGAACGGCACGAGATAGCTGTCTTCCACGCCCTGCTCGTAGGAATAGTAGGCGGTGGGGTCTTTGTCGTCGCAACCGAACAGCTGGAAGGTGTTGCGGCTGATGTTGTCACGGGGAGTGGCCGTGAGCCCCAACTGGAAGGAATCGAAATACTTAAAAAGGTCGCGGTAGATGTTGTAAATACTCCGGTGCGATTCGTCGGCGATGATGAGGTCGAAAAAGCCTACGTCAAAGGTGCTGTACGCCTTCATCATGGCAGGATAGGTGGCAAAGTAGATGCGTTTATCTCTGTCCTTGTAGGTGGAGGCGTTCACTTCAACCATAGGTTCCGCGACGAATTCCCGGAATGCGTTTTTGGCCTGCTTGCGCAGTTCAAGTCTGTCGCAAAGAAAGAGGATTCGCTTTGCCCAGCGGGCACGAATGAGAGCCTCGGAAAGAGATACGGCTACGCGAGTTTTGCCTGTGCCCGTTGCCAGAACGAACAGGGCCTTCCGACGTTTGCTCATGAAAACATCGAACGCATTGCGTATGGCCGTGAGCTGATACGTGCGGTTGGCGATGTTCATATCAAGCTCAACATCGTTGAGAGGAAGCTTTAACGTGCGTTGCTGCACAAGGTATTGCAGGCTGTCTTTAGAATAAAAACCGTAGACCTTGCGCGGGGTATAGCCTTGTGCCTTGTGGTCATCCCAAACGTAGGTATCGAATCCGTTGGTGTAGAAGATGACTGGGCGCTGGCCATACTCTTTTTCCAGACCGTCGGCATACAGTCGGGCCTGTGTTTTTCCTTTTTTGGGGTCTTCCGACGTTCGTTTTGCTTCAATGACCGCAAGAGGGCGGCCATTGTCATCCCAAAGCACATAATCTGCACGTCCAATGCCTGATGCGGTGGGTTGATGTTTTACCTCCCACTCCATGGTTACTTCATCGGGGTCATCCAGCTTCCACCCGGCATCGCTCAGTTGCACATCGATAAGGCGTTTGCGGGTCTGTTCCTCACTGAATTCCAGCTCGGTGGCGGCGGTGCGACCGGCGATCTTTATTGTTTGGGCTTCAAGTATAGCGACCTGCGCCTTGGAGCGCTCTTGGGCCAAAGCAACAAGAGCTTGTTCAAGCTCGGCTTCCTTGGCCGTCAGCTGGTCTATGGGCACAACGGCCTGGGGCTTAGGGGTGGAATAGGTGGGGCAATCTGCCTTGGTTCCCACGCCTGCGGTTATGAATAGCCAACAACCGAGTTCGAATGCTTCCTGCAGGGCAAACAGGGCTTCATCCTTCGTGCCTTGTGACGCGTGAGCTGCATGGTTGCCTATCTTGCGGACCTGATGGAACTTGTTCAGTACGGCTGGCTCAACTGCATTTTTGAACTCTTCGCTGTCGAGCAGGTCAAAAAGGGTAGCCCGCTCCGGCTTCGGAAATTTGGCAGCATCAAATATCCAAAGCAGCATTTGCTCGGTGAATACCCTTAGCTTCACCAACGCACTTGGCGGATCGTCATGACAATAGCGTTCCGCGAAAGCCCCAAGCTCTGCCAGATGGGGCCATCTGGTGCGTAGAAATTCGAAGTTGACTGATTCCATAGTTCGACCTCGCGTGGTGAAGAGCAGTATGCGTGCCAGTTTGTATCAGGTGTTGTATTTCTTCAGCCAGTTCGTCAGTGTCTGGTAGCTGGGAAGACCTAATAGCTTGGCGGCTTTGGTTTTATTCCCGTTTGCTGCGGTCATGGCACGTTCGAGATAGTGACTGCCAACTTCCTTCATGATTTCAGTCAAGTCAATGCCATCATCAAGAGGGCGAAATAGTATGCCCTGAGTCACAACAGGGTGCTGGATTATGGCGTCTCGTGCGTCTTGTTCCGTCAGCACCTCATCCTCAGACCATATTGCCATACGTCGAATGGTGTTCAGCAGTTCTCGCACATTACCTGGCCAGTCGTGCTGCAACAGAATGTTTTTTGCGGAAGCAGAATTTTTTTATTCTTATGGCCAGGCTCCAGAACACTATCTTTGTTGACCTGTTCCATAAGAGTGTCAATCAGCAGAGAAAGATCGCCCTCTTGAGGCGGTCAGAGGGAAGTAATGAAAAAGGATTTGTAATTCACGACAGGGTCGATCGACGTTGAGTAGCCCCTATTTGGCCAGTAGCACATTTTTTGGCACAGCTAACCGCATAGTGTGCAGCGACGGCCGCAGGACTTTCAATCCTCTTTGTCATTCCTGTCGCTGCAGCAAGACGGCACGAAGAATATTGAGCAATGACCACAAGTGACACAGCGCTATAATCAACTGCGAGTCCGTATCCAGCAAAAAATACTCGTAATTCATTATTGTTTAGATATATATTACACTTTTGAATCCCCAGCCTTTTACTTAGAAACAGCCCTGATAGCCCGAGTATCAGGACGTTTCGCTTTCCAAGGAGACGCCATGGACAGCCTTCAGTACACCTCCCCAGAGGTCACCGACCTCGCCAAGGCCCTCATTGCTGTTCAGCACACCCTGCAACCAGCCATCAAGGACCGAGAGAATCCGTTCGCCAAATCGCGTTACGCCACACTCAACTCCGTCATGGATTCTTGCCGGGACGCGCTACTGACCAACGGAATCTGGGTGACCCAGTATCCGGTCCCGGCAGAGGTTGGGCACCTTGGGCTTGTCACCAAGCTCACGCATGCGGAATCCGGTCAGTGGCAGTCGTCGCTGCTGGTCATGCCCCTACCAAAGGTAGACCCGCAAGGATATGGTAGTGCCATGACCTATGCCCGTCGCTACGCGCTTTCGGCCATGCTTGGCATGGTGACGGAAGAGGATGACGACGGCGAGGCTGCTTCCCGTGATACGTCTGCCAGACCACGCGCAGCACGTCAGCCCCGGCAAAAGGCG
>Ga0302253_1001530_pt1 | contig 13583 bp, 10 predicted proteins | sample AAG_RA_Trp_MG_FD_193537 | JGI IMG/M metagenome (GOLD analysis project Ga0302253, IMG submission 193537) | Enriched activated sludge microbial communities from anaerobic digester in WTTP, New Holstein, Wisconsin, United States - AAG_RA_Trp | ecosystem: Engineered > Bioreactor > Anaerobic >... | reverse complement strand
TTCGGACTTGCCCGGGGCGCCGGGACACAAGGCCATGGCTGCCGACGAGCTTCTTCGCCAGGAGCTGGCCTTCGGCTATACAAAAGAAGACATAAAGGTCCTTTTGGCTCCTATGGCGGAGACCGGCCAGGAGCCGACGGGATCCATGGGGTCGGATATGCCGCTGGCGGTCCTGTCCAATCGGCCGCAGCCGCTCTATACCTATTTCAAGCAGCTTTTTGCCCAGGTCACCAATCCCCCTATCGATTCTATCCGGGAAAAGATCGTCATGAGCCTGGAGGGTTTCCTCGGCCGCCAGCGTAATCTGTTGGCTGAGACTCCCCAACATTGCCGCCTGATCAAGTATCAACAGCCTGTGCTGCGCAACGAAGAGCTTGAGAAACTGCGTCATATCAAAAAAGAGGGGTTCCGCGCCAAGACATTATCCATGCTTTTTGATGCTTCTTCGGGATCTCTCTCTATGGCGCTGGAGCGTCTTTGCCGGGAGGCCTCTGCATGCATCGAAGACGGCGTCAACCTGATCATCCTGAGCGACAGGGGAGTTAACGAGCGGATGGCGGCCATTCCGTCGCTGTTGGCGGCCGCGGCCGTCCATCATCATCTGGTGCATCAGACGACGCGCATGCAGGCGAGCCTGATCGTCGAGACGGCCGATACGCGGGAGGTCATGCATGTGGCGCTCCTGTTGGGGTACGGCGCCAATGCCGTCAATCCGTATTTGGCGTATGAGGTCCTTCTGGACTGCAAGCGTCAGGGAGAGACGGCCTTGGTCGGTCTGGGCGATGAGGATATCATCTCGCATTACATCAAGGCGATGGATAAGGGGCTTTTAAAGATTTTTTCCAAGATGGGCATCTCGACCCTGCAGAGTTATTGCGGCGCGCAGATCTTTGAAGCCCTCGGTTTGTCCCATTCGATCATCGATAAATTTTTCACCGGCACGGTGTCGCGCATCGGCGGTGTCGACTTGGAAACTCTGCAGAAAGAGGCGCTTTTGGTCCATCGGCGGGCTTATCCGGAGCGCGAGGTCCGGCCGCTTGAGCTGCCCGTCGGCGGATGGTACCAGTACCGCAAGGACGGGGAATATCACCTTTGGAATCCGGAGACGATTTCTGCGCTCCAACAGGCCGTACGCGGGCAGGATTATAAACGGTTCAAGGAATTTACGGGGATGATCAACGACCAGACGGGTCATCTGACGACCCTGCGCAGTCTTTTGAAATTCAAGAAGTCCGGGACGGCCATCCCCCTGGACGAGGTCGAGCCGGTCAGCGCCATCGTCAAGCGTTTCGCGACGGGCGCCATGTCGTTCGGTTCCATCTCCAAGGAGGCGCACGAGGCCATGGCGATCGCCATGAACAGGCTGGGCGCGATGTCCAATTCGGGCGAGGGCGGAGAGGACCCGGAACGCTATCTTCCCTTGCCGAACGGGGATTCCAGGCGCAGCAGGGTCAAACAGGTTGCTTCCGGACGCTTCGGCGTGACGAACCATTATCTATTGAATGCCGATGAGCTTCAGATCAAAATGGCGCAGGGGGCCAAGCCCGGCGAAGGGGGCCAGCTGCCCGGCCACAAGGTGGATGTGATCGTCGCCAGGATCCGCCATTCGACGCCGGGTGTAACGCTTATTTCACCGCCTCCGCATCACGATATTTATTCGATCGAAGACCTGGCGCAGTTGATTTTTGACTTGAAAAACGCCAATCCGCGCGCGCGTATCAGCGTCAAGCTTGTCTCCGAGGTCGGCGTCGGCACCATCGCTGCCGGCGTGGCCAAGGGGCACGCGGAGATGATTTTGATTTCCGGCTATGACGGCGGCACCGGTGCGGCGCCGCTGTCGTCCATCAAGCATGCGGGGCTTCCATGGGAATTAGGCCTCTCGGAAGCGCATCAAGTTTTGGTTATGAACAACCTGCGCGGCCGCGTGCGTCTGCAGACCGACGGACAGATGCGTACGGGAAAAGACGTCGTGGTGGCCGCGATGCTGGGCGCCGAAGAATTCGGCTTTGCGACATGCGCGTTGATCGTGCTCGGTTGCGTCATGCTGAGACACTGTCATATGAACACCTGTTCGGTGGGTGTGGCCACGCAGGACCCTGCCTTGCGTTGTCGTTTCCGCGGGACGCCGGAGCATCTTGTGACCTATTTTACGTTTTTGGCCCAGGAGGTGCGCGAGATCCTTGCCGAACTCGGTTTCAGGAAGATGGACGACCTGATCGGCCGGGTGGATCTGCTTGAGACCAACGACGCGATCCGGCACTGGAAATCCATGGGTGTCGATTTCTCCAACATCCTTTTTAAGCCGCCGGTGGACGACGGGAGGGCTGTGCGTTGCGTTCAGCCGCAGGATTACGGTTTGGATAAGGCGATGGACCTGAAGCTGATCGACCTCGCGCGGCCGGCGCTTGAAGACAGGAAGCATGTCCGTATCGAGATGCAGATCCGTAATACCCACCGTACGGTGGGCGCGATGCTGTCCGGCGAGGTTTCCAGGCGTTACGGCGAAAAAGGCCTGCCGGACGATACGATCCAGGTTTTTTTCAAAGGTTCGGCGGGACAAAGTTTCGGCGCATTCGGCGCTCCCGGCGTGAGCCTGTATCTTGAAGGGGATGCCAACGATTATCTCGGCAAGGGGTTGTCGGGAGCCAGGATCGTGGTCGTGCCGCCGCGCAATGCGGTTTTTAAACCGCAGGAAAATATTATCGTCGGCAATACGCTCCTTTATGGCGCGACCAGCGGGGAGGTCTTTATTCGCGGTGTCGCCGGCGAGCGTTTCTGTGTGCGCAATTCCGGCGCGCACGCCGTTGTCGAGGGCGTCGGCGACCACGGCTGCGAATACATGACCGGCGGCCGCGTCGTCGTGATCGGCCGGACAGGCCGGAATTTTGCCGCCGGCATGAGCGGAGGCATTGCTTATGTGTACGACAAGGACGGCTATTTTAAAAAACACTGCAATCTTGGCATGGTGGATTTGGAGTCTATTGTCCGCAAGGAGGACGTCGCGACGATCCGGGGGCTTCTCGAAAAGCACGTGCAGTATACGGAAAGCGCCGTCGCCTTGGAGGTCCTCGATAACTGGGCCCAGGAGCTCAAGAAATTCGTCAGGGTCATGCCGCTGGAGTATAAGCTTGTGATGGAGAAGATCGAAACAGAGCGTCTCAAGGCAGAGGAGACGGAAGTTTCAGACGGATAAAGAGAAGTTGGGAAGGATCCCTCGCTTCAGCAAACACGGGAGGGAAGCTCGGGATGAAATTTTTAGATAGTGCGCAGAGGGAAAATTTCATGGGCGATGCAAAAGGATTCTTAAAAGTTAAGCGCAGGACAGCCGGCTACAGGCCTGTGGCGGAGCGGCTGTGCGATTTCAAGGAAGTGGAGATGAGGCTGCCCAACGAAGCGGTCCGGGAGCAGGGATCGCGTTGCATGGATTGCGGCGTCCCCTTTTGCCATTATGCCTGCCCGATAGGCAACGTCATCCCGGATTGGAACGATATGATTTTCCGCGGCCGCTGGAAGGAAGCTTTGGAGGTTTTACATTCTGCAAATAATTTTCCCGAATTCACGGGGCGCATCTGTCCGGCGTTGTGCGAATATGCCTGTACGCTGGGTATCAACGACGACCCCGTAGCCATCCGGCAGAATGAGATTTCTCTCGTCGAATGGGGGTTTGAGACAGGCGCCATCAAGCCTTTTATTCCGAGACATAAGACCGGCAAGCGGGTCGCTGTGGTTGGGGCGGGTCCGGCGGGTATGGCCTGCGCCCAGCAGTTGACGCGCGCAGGGCACGAGGTGACGCTTTTTGAAGCCGATGAAAAATGCGGCGGCATCCTGCGTTACGGCATTCCTGATTTTAAACTGGAAAAATCGGTCATCGACCGCAGGCTCGGGCAGATGACAGCCGAAGGATTGAAGATCAAAACCGGTGTTTGTGTTGGGAAGGATCTGCCAGTTAGCCGGTTGTCGAAAGATTTTGATGCCGTATGTCTGGCTATAGGGTCACGGCAGGCCAGGGACTTGACGATAGAGGGCCGGGAGCTGACCGGCATCCATCAAGCCATGGATTACCTGGCCCAGATGAACAGAATCAATGCCGGCGTCAAGGTTCCGGCGGATGTGATGATCACAGCCAAGGGCAGGGATGTTATCGTGATCGGCGGCGGCGATACGGGCGCGGATTGCGTGGGGACGGCCAACAGACAGGGCGCCTTGTCGGTGACCCAACTCGAACTTTTGCCTCAGCCGCCGGAGTGCCGTACTCCGGACATGCCGTGGCCGACCTACCCGAAGATCCTCAAGACATCTACCTCTCACGAAGAGGGCGCCAGGAGGTTTTGGAGCGTCACGACAAAGAAATTTATCGGGGAGGGCGGTCGCATCCGGAAGATTTTGTGTGCGAAAGTCGACGGGGCGCTTAAAGAGATCCCGGGATCCGAATTCGAGCTGAAGGCGGATCTTGTGGTCTTGGCCATGGGCTTCGTGCATCCTGTGCACGAGGGCTTGGTCAAAGGCCTGGGTCTCCAGATCAGTCCCAGAGGCAATATTTCCGTCGGCAAGAATTGCGCGACATCTCTTCCGGGAATATATGCTGCCGGCGATGCCGGCCGCGGCGCTTCGCTTGTTGTTTGGGCGATTTATGAAGGCCGGGCTGCGGCCCGGGAAATCGACCGTTTCCTCATGGGTGAAACAGATCTTGCTTGACAACGGCTGACGTGTTGACGACTAAACCCCGCCAGAGAACTTTTCTAACGGGGTATGCGGGTTGGCGGGTCAATAAAAGGAAATCGAAAAACGCCGAAGGTTTTTAACTCATGCACGCGTTTACCTGTGAACCGCTATGAGCTGTAGCAGGGGAGCCTGTTTTCCTGAATAAACGAGGAGATGTCAGGCCTCAGAATACTCCCCGTCTCTACGAATTCCAATCCTACCTTGTATTTTTCCGAATAAGGTTCCCGGGCCGACCACTGGATCCGCGCAATCCCGTAGAGTTCCTGAGGTTTGTTCTTGAGTCTTGCGTGGAAGTAGATGTGGCTGCCGATATTGACAGGGCCGTCCACAAGGAAACTGACGCCTCCTTCGCTGATATCGCAGGTGATGCTTTGGCTGTAGCGGCTGCCGTTAAAGAAACGGTATTCGACAGGACAGCTGACCTTCAGCCGGCGGAATCTGCGCCGTTCCTGCCAGGCGTTTTCCATGTCTGCGACTCTGTTAAATAAATCAGCCACGATAACCTCCTTTTTTGCGCCCTGCATGTGTCAGAGGCCCGTGGCTACCCAAAATTTAACATAAAAAGAAAGCGTTTTCAAGGGGGCGGGTTTCGTGTATAATATCACTCCATATGGAGCTTAACTTATTTATTTGCAAGATGTAAGGATGATACATATGGGGATCGTCACAAAAAAAGGCGACAAGGGAAAAACGTCCCTGTATTTTGGAGGCATGGTTTCCAAAGACCACCCGCGTGTTGAGTTCTGCGGGGCCCTCGATGAGCTCTCTTCGTTTCTGGGCATCGCCAAAAGCTTGTTAAAGGATCGGCAGGGCCGTGCCTGGATCGAAGGCGTGCAGAAAGACCTCGTGACGATAGCCGCAGAGGCGGCGACAGCCCCTGATTTCCTTGTCAAGCTCAAAAAACGCGTGCAAAAGAAAGATGCCGGACGGCTTGAACACCAGATCGCGGTCTTGGAGTCGCGCTCCAAAAATAAAAATTTCTGTTTTTCCATTCCGGGCTCCTGTCTTGTCTCCAGTTGCCTGGATGTGGCGCGCACGATCGCGCGCCGCGCGGAACGCCGGGCCGTCAGTCTTTTGAAAAAAAAGCAGCTCAAGAACAAGGATGCCCTGATTTATCTCAACAGGCTTTCGGATCTCCTGTATCTTTTGGCAAGGAAGAGCGAAGAATGCTAAAACTTAAAAAAGCGCTTCTGATTGCAGATCCGCAGATCGACTTTTGTCCAGGCGGGGCCCTGGGGATCAAGGATGGAGATAAGATCATTCCCGCCGTCAACGCCTATGTCCGGAGCTTTGCGCAACGTCAGCTGCCCATATTCATCACCCGTGACTGGCATCCGCAAAAAACAAAGCACTTCAAGGTATACGGCGGCGTCTGGCCCCGGCACTGTGTCCATGATACAAAAGGCGCCGCTTTTCATCCCGGCTTGAGACTGCCGAAGGAGGCGATCATTCTTTCGAAAGGGATGGATCCGGAGGAAGACAGCTACTCCGCCTTCCATGCTTACGACAATAACCATAAGGAACTGCATCATCTCTTGCAGATATTCGGCGTGACAGAGCTTTATATCGGCGGCCTGGCAACGGATTATTGCGTTAAATATTCCGTGCTGGATGCCCTGAAATACGGTTATGAGGTCTATGTCCTTCTGGATGCGACAAAAGGAGTGGACCTGAAGCCTCAGGATTCAGTGGGGGCGGTCCGTCAGATGCTGGCCGCCGGCGCTGGAATGATGACCCTTGCCGACATCGCACCGGTTCCCAAGAAGCCGCAAAGGCAGGCAAAAAACAGGCGCCCCAGGCATTAAGCGTCCGCAATCCTCTCCGGAAAAACGTGCATCGGATTATCGCCCCATGAAAACGATTAAGGTTAAAGCAGTCATCTTTGATATGGACGGCGTTATTACGGACACCATGCCTTATCACTTCCGCGCCTGGCGCCGGATCTATGCGACAGAAGGATTCAGGGTGACAAAGGACGAGATATACCGCAGGGAGGGGCAGCCCGGATACAGGACGATCAGGGAGATCTTTGGAGAGCACGGCGTCCCTTTCGACGAGGCCAGGGCCCGCCGCATCCTCGTCGAGAAAGAAAAATTCTTCAAGAAAATCGTCCACAAACGTTTTATCCGCGGAGTGAAAAGTTTCCTGCGTCATCTGCGCCATCGGGGTGTCGCCGCCGCCCTCGTGACAGGGACGGCGCGGCACGAGGTCGAGGAGATCCTTTCAAAAAATTTTTTGGAAAGGTTCGTTGTTTCCGTGACGGGGGATGAGGTCAAACACGGCAAGCCGCACCCCGAGCCTTATCTGCGGGCCCTTAAGAAGATGCGCATCGGGCCTGAAGATGCGATCGTCATCGAGAATGCGCCGTTCGGCATCCGTTCCGCAAAGAAAGCGCGCCTGGCGTGCATTGCGCTCGAGACTTCTCTTGGCCGCCCCTATCTCAAGGGCGCGGATTTTATCTTTTCGTCCTACCGCGATTTACGCAGGCACCTTGATTTCGAGGCCGACAGAGAGGATTGATCCCGTCGGGGCCGGGAAATACTCGCGAGCGCTCTCACAAAAGCGTTTCCGTCAGTCGCGGCGCAAAAACATCATATCTTTTAGCTGTGGTTTTGAAGATACAGGCCCCGACGCTTTGTCTCTAACGGGATTGACGCCTCTTTGTTTTATTGATAAGATGAGACCGTCGCTTTTGCGGCATTTTGATTATACAGATTAATGCAAGAGTAGATATCGCAGCATGTTCGAAGGTTTTTAATCAAGCCGCAGAATGCGGCGAAGATTAGATCCTTCCTTCTGTGTCATCTTGTTTTAAATCCGCGTAATCGTATCTTCTATGAAAAGATATGAATTTTTAAAACATACGGCAGATGTGGCCGTACGTCTTTTCGGCCGGTCTTTGAAAGACCTTTTTGAATCGGCGGCCTTGGCGATGTTTGCGGTCCTCCTGGAGAAGACCAAAAACAGGCCGGGAGCGGTATTGACGGAAAAAGAGATTTCCGTCTGCGGGGAGGAGTCCGAGGACCTGCTGAAGGCCTGGCTGGATGAGCTTCTTTTTTGCTATACCGTCGAGCATTTGGTTCTGGTCCGCATCAAATCCATTGATGTGGGCGATAGAGAGATGAGAGCCTTTGTTCTATTCGATATTTTCGACGGGGAGTATTACGCCGTCAAGGAAGAGGTCAAGGCCGTCACCTATCATGAGCTGGGAGTCAAGAAAGTGCACAACAGCTGGCAGGCCCAAGTGATCTTTGACGTGTAACGGAGCCCTGGTTTATGCCTCAAATCTGGGACGGCCCTTTAGAGAAGATTGACGATTACCGCTGGCGTATTCCCAAGAGCTACAAGGCCGGCATGCGCGTCGACGGCATCATTTATGCGGATGAGAAACTGTTAAAAGACATCCGTCATGACAAGGCCGCCGAGCAGGTGGCAAATGTTTCTTTTTTGCCCGGGATTGTCAAGGCGTCTTTCGGCATGCCGGACATTCATTGGGGTTACGGGTTTGCCATCGGCGGCGTTGCGGCCATGGATATCGAAAAAGGGGGCGTGATATCTCCGGGCGGCGTCGGCTATGATATCAACTGCGGGGTGCGGCTGGTAAGAACGGATCTTTTTGAAAAAGACGTCAGGCCGCATCTCAAAGAATTAGTCGCCGGTCTGTTTCATGCCGTGCCTTCGGGCGTCGGATCCGAAGGAGATATCCGTGTGACCGCCCGTGAAGAAAAAGAGATCCTCGTTAAAGGCGCAGGGTGGGCCGTCGCCAACGGCTACGGCACAGAAGACGACCTGGAGGCCACCGAAGAACGCGGAGCGATGGCCGGCGCAGACCCCGAGAAGGTTTCCGACCGGGCGTATGCGCGCGGCAGGCAGCAATCGGGTACCTTGGGGTCTGGCAACCATTTCCTGGAAGTCCAGGCCATCGACCAGCTTTACGGCAGGGATGCGGCGGATGCCCTGGGTCTGGCTGAAGGCCAGATCATGGTGATGATCCATTCCGGTTCCCGGGGGCTTGGATATCAAGTTTGCGACGATTCTTTGAAAACGATGAATGCCTGTTTGGATAAGTACAATATCCATGTGCCCGACAGGCAATTGGCATGCGCGCCCGTGGAGTCACCCGAGGGGAAGGATTACCTGGCGGCGATGCGCGCCGCGGCGAATTATGCCTGGAACAACCGCCAGTGCCTGATGCATCTGGTGCGTCAGGTTTTTGAGAAGGTTTTCGCCTCTTCGTGGCAGAAACTGGGGATGCGTCTCGTCTATGACGTGGCGCACAATATTGCCAAGATCGAGACACATCGCGTCAAGGGCGAGGAACGCATGTTGTGCGTGCACCGTAAAGGAGCGACCCGCGCCTTCGGGCCCGGACATCCGGATGTCCCCGAGAGATACAGGCAGATCGGCCAGCCGGTGATCATTCCCGGCGACATGGGGCGCAATTCTTATCTGCTCGTCGGGACGCAGGCCGCGATGGACGAGACATTCGGCTCGACCTGCCATGGCGCCGGACGCCTCAGGTCCAGGCACGAGGCCAAGAGGGTTGTGGATTTTCACGCATTGATGAAGGAGCTTGAGGCCAAAGGTATCGTGGTCATGGCGTCGGGGCACGGGACGGTCGTTGAAGAGGCCCCCAGCGCGTACAAAGACGTCAATGATGTCGTCGGCGTTGTGCACAACGCCGGCATTGCCAGGCGCGTCTGCCGGATGCGGCCTCTCGGTGTCGTCAAAGGGTAGAGGAAGTCCTGAGTCTTTCGGCTTTGTTCAGGATAAACTTCGTCGAAGGACGGCCTTCGGGGGTTGTCAAGGGGTAAGGAGGAGACATGGCTTTTGCGCTGCAGGAAGGCGAACAGGTTTTGTGGGAAGGAAGGCCCGAGAAAAGGATCTATGTGATGTGGCTCCTGACGCGGGTGCTTCTTATGTCTTTGGTCATCTGCGGCATCCTGGCTTATTTGACCGTCGTTGCCTGCGTGATCTATGCCGCTGCGCATCACATGAAAGGGCCGGTCTTTATCCTTGTTCCGTCTCTCCTCATTTTTTCGTCGCCGGTCGTTTTGGTTTGTGCTTTGTTTTATTACCATCATCTTCTTGAGACGTTCCATTATACCGTGACGAACCAGCGGTGCGTCTTTGAGGGCGGGATCTTTGTGCGCCGGCGCCGCAGCGTGCCTTTTCATAAGATCACGGACGTCGAGGTCAATCAGAACATCATTGAACAAGGGCTGGGGATCTGGAGCCTGAAGATTTTTACGCCGGGCACGGGGAGCGCAGGCGTTCCCGGTTTCGAGAAAGCCGAGATCGTCTTCTGCGGCCTCCTCGATGCCGACAAACCAGCCTCCATCATCCAGGACACCTTAAAGAAGTTCAAAGCCACAGGAGAATAAATGTTAGATATCCGTTTTATCCGTGACAACGCGGACCTTGTCGGGGCATCGCTGGAAAAGCGCGGCTCGAAATTGAGCTTGGACGAGCTCCTGAAGCTGGATGAAGAACGCCGCCGCATCCTGACCGAGCTCGACGATCTGCGTCGCCAGAAGAACGAAGCCAACGACGCCATCACCAGGCTCCTCAAGGAAAGGAAGGACCCCAAGCCGACGATCGCCACGATGAAAGACGTTGCCGGCCGTATCGATGCCTGCGAGGCGGGCCTGCGCCGGACGGAAGAGTCCCTGGAGAAACTGCTTTTGGTCATTCCTAACATTGTCCATGCATCGGTCCCCGTGGGCGATCCTTCGCACAACCAGGTTGTCCGGCAATGGGGGCAGCCGAGGACCTTTGATTTTAAACCGCGCTCCCACACGGATCTTTGTGAGTATTTGGATATTGTAGATTTTGCGCGCGGGGCCAAGCTTTCCGGTTCGAATTTCGTCCTTTTTAAGGGGGTAGGGGCAAAGCTGGAGAGGGCGCTGATTAATTTTATGCTTGACCTGCATACGTCGAAACACGGCTACAGGGAGATGTGGCCGCCGGCCCTGGTCAATCGCGCCAGTATGACGGGGACGGGGCAGCTGCCGAAGCTCGAAGAGGACATGTACCGTCTTAAAGATGACGATCTTTTCCTTATCCCGACGGCTGAAGTCCCCGTCACCAACATCCACCGCGGCGAGGTCTTTGAGGAGAGCGCCCTGCCTGTGTATTACACCGCCTATACGCCGTGTTTCCGCAGGGAGGCAGGTTCCTACGGCAAAGATACCAAAGGCCTCGTGCGCGTGCACCAGTTCGATAAGGTCGAGCTCGTGAAATTCGTCAAACCGCAGGATTCTTTCGACGAGTTGGAGAAGCTCGTCGGCAATGCCGAGACCGTCCTGCAGGCGCTGGGACTGCCGTATCGCGTCGTTTTGCTGGCGTCGGGCGACATCAGCTTTGCTGCGACCAAGTGTTATGACCTGGAGGCCTACGCCCCCGGCCTGGACAAGTGGCTGGAGGTATCCAGCTGTTCGAATTTCTGCGACTTCCAGGCCCGGCGCGCCAATATCCGTTTCAGGAACAAAGAGACCAAGAAACTTGAGTATGTCCATACGCTCAACGGTTCCGGTGTGGCCATGGCCAGGACCGTCATCGCGATCATTGAAAACCACCAGCAAAAGGACGGCAGCATCTTCGTTCCCGATGTCCTGCGTCCGTATATGGGAGGCCTGGAAAGAATTGAAAGATAAGATCCTTGCCGTTTTGAAGCTGTTGTTGGCAATTTTGTTGTTGCCTTTCGTGATCGGAATCACGGCCGCTTTCTGGAACGCCCTGAGCCTGACGCCGGCGCCCATCCCGTCGACATTCGGATGGGGCGTCGTCATGTATCTCGTCTTGCACATTCTTCTCTATCAACCGGCCCAGGTCTTCGATACGGGAAAGAAAATGGCGGAGACGGCCATCGGCTTTGTGGCGCCTTTTTTCAAAGTGGCGGGTTTTTGCATCCCGATATTCACCATCCTGACTTTCGTCATCTATATGGCGGCGCGCAAGATCTGGCCGCAACTCGAAGAATATTTCGGATGTTTCGTTTTTGTCGCCGCCTTTGCGCTCACGATGCATCTGGTCATGACGGCCAATGCCCTCAAAGGCAAACAGGCCGGCTGGCTCAAAGAGAATTATTTTTTTGCGATATTCGCCATTTACATCATCAACATCATGATCGTCGGCGCCGCCTTCAATCTGTTGACGGCCGATTTTTATTTTACGGATTTCATGAAGTCTGCGGGACAGAAGGCCGGGGCGATCTATACGGCGTCGTTCAGGCAGCTGTTCGAGGTGCGGGCCGTCCGATAGATGGGACGGGAAAATATAGGAACAAAGCGCAGGGTATGTATTTATGTTTTATACAGTTCATTGTTGCATAAGATTTATATTGGAAGCAGTAGAAATGATGACGGGAAGAATCGATTGAAGTCTCATAATGCAGGCGAGACTAGATCAACAAAGGCGGGTCGTCCTTGGGTGATTATTAAGGAAGAGGTTTTTAAGACTTTCACAGAAGCACGAAAGAGAGAAAACTTTTTGAAAACAGGAGTCGGAAGGGGAGAGATCAAGAAGGCGGTGTCAGGGGCTTTGGAAGGGTGGCAGAGCGGTTGAATGCACCGGTCTTGAAAACCGGCAGGGGCCTTCGGTCCCTCGAGAGTTCGAATCTCTCCCCTTCCGTAGAAATTCTGAAAATTGAGGTTGCGGCGGTCTTGCCCGTCTCGCCGAAATCTATGATTTCGGCGGGCGAGGTCTCGCCTGTCATGGAATGACGGGCGGAAAAACCGGCAGGGGCCTTCGGTCCCTCGAGAGTTCGAATCTCTCTCTAATGCACGCTTTTCCTTATAGGGAGAAATTTTTAGCATCGGTTAAGTCAACGTATGATAAAAGATCCCCCGCCGCTTTAATAAGTTGCGGGCGGCTCGGGATCCATTCGCGCAAACAACTTATGTTGTCTCGCTGTTTTGTGACGGCTCCATAAGTTGCGCGCTCATGGAAAGGTGAAGCTTATGGAAAAACGCAAGGTCGATATCGAAGCCAAGATTTTGGACAAGATCCTTGGCCGCATCAATCTTTTGCAGAATGATTCGGAAAAGAAGAATATCGTCAGCGACGTCATCTCCGAGCTCTACGGCGCGACAAAGGAAGATACTTTCCTGCAGAGTCAGACGTTGAGCGAGCTCTCCAACGACGCAGAAAGAGAAAATTTTATCGATAAGTTCTTCAGCTACGGGATCATCGAGGATTTGCTGAGAGATCCCGACGTGGAAGACATCGTCATCAATTCCTTGAGGCCTATCTACATCCATCACACCTATAAAGGACTGACGCAGACGGACAAGCGTTTCACGACCCCCAAGGAACTGGATGTTTTTATCAAGAAGCTGGTTGTTTTTTCCGGCAGGACGTCGTTAAAGAAACTGAACAATCTAGAGCTGGCCAATGTCCAGGGCCGGGTGAATATCGCCATGTCCCCGTTCGGGCCGCAGATCACGATCACCAAGATCAAAGAAAATCCATTGAGCGTCATCGATCTGATCCGTAAGGGGGCGTTGAATTATGATATCGCGGCGCTGTTCTGGCTTTATATGGAAGGGATGTCCATCCGTCCCGCGAATATCCTTATTTTGGGTGCGCCGGGGGCGGGTAAGACGACGCTTTTGAACGCCCTGTTGAGTTTTGTGCCGAGCAAGGAGCGCTTGGTTATTATCGAAGACACGCTCGAGTTGAATACCCTGCGCGAAGACAGCTGGTCGCGCATGGAAAGCGATGAAGAAGTGACGCTGGCGGACCTCGTGAAGAATTCCCTGCGCATGCGGCCGGAGCGTATCGTGGTCGGCGAGGTGAGGGGCGAAGAGGCCCAGGATCTGATGACGGCCATGAACATCGGCAAGTATTGCATGGGGACG
>Ga0302253_1001528_pt1 | contig 13603 bp, 15 predicted proteins | sample AAG_RA_Trp_MG_FD_193537 | JGI IMG/M metagenome (GOLD analysis project Ga0302253, IMG submission 193537) | Enriched activated sludge microbial communities from anaerobic digester in WTTP, New Holstein, Wisconsin, United States - AAG_RA_Trp | ecosystem: Engineered > Bioreactor > Anaerobic >... | reverse complement strand
CTTGCCGCATAATACGCATTTTTTTAACATTTGAGATGCTCCCTGCCTGCCGGCAGGCAGGCTTTTTGTGTTATTTTTAATATATTGAGTATACTTGAAAAATTAGGGTTGTCAAGATAATTGTCCCAAGCGCGAAATTTTATGTTAGATTTCGCCCCTTTCTGCGTCTATTGTAACAGAAAGGAGGTGTTAAATGGCTAAGGCAATTGCAGTTGAGATTATTGCAGCAAAGATCTTTGAGATAAGGGGTAAGAAGGTAATGCTGGATCGGGATTTGGCGCAGCTTTATGGAGTTGCAACCAAGACGCTTAACCAGGCGGTAAAAAGAAACATCCATCGTTTTCCCGATGATTTTATGTTTAAATTGACCAACGGAGAGAGAAATAAGGTGGTCACAATTTGTGACCACCTTAAAGCTCTGAGATTTTCTTATCAATTGCCGTACGCTTTCACCGAACAGGGCGTGGCGATGTTATCCAGCGTCCTGAATAGCGAAAGAGCTATAAAGGTCAATATTCAGATTATGCGCGCATTCGTGAAATTACGATATGTGTTTTTTTCGCATAAAGCAATTGAGTGGAAGCTAAGGGAGCTGGAAAAGCGGCTTGAGGCGCATGATGTGGAAATAGGCGATATCTTTGAGGCAATTCGGCTTTTAATGGGTTTGCCGCAGGCAAAGAAAGTCATTAAAGGATTCGCGCGTTGAACTGTTTTGCGGGTCCTGTCTTGGCAGGGCTTTGTTTGCAGTAGATTTTCTCGCCTATTACTTGTGCGGGTCCTGCCGCGGGGCATCCTGCGCGCGCTTCCTCGCCTTCGCTCGTCAATGCTGCGTGCTCGGTTTGCCCCGCGTCACCCGCACTGACGGCTCGAAAATTTACCGCTTCATTTAAGAGGGGTAACCACCCGCAAAACCATTTACTAAGTAGATTATTTGGAATATTATAGTTACATAAAGCGACTTGCTATATGGAAGAAAATGATCGATATGATAAAGCAATTGTACGAAACCTGTATGAAATAGCACATGCTTTAATGGAACTTAAAGCATTAACTGCATTAGAGAATTACTGCGAGCTTAATAATGTTTGGGTATTGGGGGCGAGTTTCTTTAGTATTGCAGAAAAAGCTTTATTTAATGATATGGTTGCTCACACTATAAAGGTACTTGAAAAGAATAGAGAAAGTACTACTTTCTGGTATCTCCTAAAGGGAGAAGTAAAGATTGAAGAGTTGAAGGTTTATTCATCTCAAAAAATAAATTTCTTAGAAGATTTAAGTAATAGATTTAAAATTATTAGAAATAAAACGCATTTTCATATAGATAAAAATGGGGTTTTAGATACTAATAAAATATGGGAAGAGGCTGGTATTAAAAGAAAAGACGTTAAGTCTGCTTTAGAATTTATATTTTTATTATTGGAAGAATTGCATGAAAAGAAATTTAATAGGTCCTTTTTATTCAATCCAGCGGATTACGATAACAGTGATATTGGCAGAGTATTGGATATTGTGGGCAAGGAAGGTTTGCTTAATATATATCCGAAAGCAGCACAAGACGATAGATAGCGTATTTACATATTTTCATAGTACGATTTTTATCGGATGGTTTGGTTTGATTTGAGCAGGGCGTAACGCAATAAGCGAACAACCGTGGTGGTTTTCTTGCTTGGAAGCGGGTGGCTTGGTCTGTTTGAGCAGGGTGTAGCGCAGGCCGAGCGGGCAAGGTTCACCCTAGATTTGGGTACTATGTGAGAGCGAGGCCGAGCAGCCAAGCACAATTTTCCACGCTGGGGAAAATTGTGCGGCCCTGCGAGAACAGGCCAAGACAGGACCCGCACAAAACAAGCAAAAAACCGATTAAGCGAGAAATTCGGCAGCGGCATTTAAACCGATAAATTATGAACAAAATACTGGAAGGATTAAATAAGGAGCAGGTGGAGGCGGTGACGCATAAGGAAGGGCCGCTCTTGATCATTGCCGGAGCAGGGACCGGAAAGACAACGGTTATTACCCGCAAGATTGCCTGGCTTTTGTCTGAAGGGCTGGCTAAGACCGATGAGATACTGGCCTTGACATTCACCGACAAAGCTGCCAAAGAAATGCAGGAACGCGTGGATGTACTGGTGCCTTACGGTTACACCGATATCTGGATATCCACATTTCATGCTTTTGGCGATAAAATATTACGTGAGAACGCGCTGGTTGCCGGGCTTGACCCTGATTTTAAGGTTTTGACTCAGGCAGAAGCAGCGGTTTTTTTCCGGGAGCATCTTTTTGAATTCAATATGTCCTATTACCGGCCTTTGCCGGACCCTACGCGTTTTGTTGAAGCATTGTTGTCTTTTTTTAGCCGGGCAAAAGATGAAGATATAGCACCCAAAGAATATTTGCGCTATGCCCGGGATGCGGTTTTAAAGGCTAAAGATAATCCTGTTGATAAAGCAAAGGAAGAAGAGGCTTTGGCTCAAGTGGAAGCAGCAGGGGCTTATGATAAATACCAGGAATTGCTGGAAAAAGAAGGTTTGCTTGATTTCGGTAACCAGTTTTATCTGGCCCTTAAACTGCTTCGCGAGCACCCTGCAGTACTGAATAAATACCGCAAGAAATTCAAATATATTCTGGTGGATGAATTTCAGGATACTAATTTCTCTCAATACCAAATCGTTAAGTTGTTATCGGAAGGAAAGAATATAACCGTTGTAGCCGACGATGACCAGTGTATTTACAGGTGGCGCGGCGCAGCTTACAGTAATGTGATGAATTTTATCAAAGATTATCCTGATGCCTCAAAGGTCAGCCTGATACAGAATTACCGTTCTACGCAGGCGATTTTAGACAGCGCGTATCAGCTGATCCAAAAGAATAACCCCGAGCGTTTTGAGGTAAAAGCTAAAATAAATAAACATTTAGTCGGCAAAACCCAAGGCGGCACCAGGCCGCAGCATTTGCATTTTGACTGTCTTTCCAACGAAGCCGACAGCGTGGCCAAGATAATCCGGGATAAAGTAAAAAGCAAAGAATTCAAATATCGCGATTTTGCTATTCTTGTGCGCTCCAATTCCGATGCCCGGGCGTTTTTACAGTCTTTGAACATGCAGAATATACCCTGGCAATTCAGCGGCAATCAGGGCTTATATCAGCGGGAAGAAGTCAAGCTTTGCATAAACTTTTTACGCGTAGCGGCAAACCCCTCGGATTCAATGAGCCTTTATTATCTGGCCAGTTCCCAGGTATATGGCTTGGATTTGGCAGATTTATCCCTGTGTTCGCATTACGCCAAACGCCGCAACCGCCAGCTTTATCTTGTATTTCAGGACCTGGACAGTATTGCCGAATTAAAAGACGTCAGCGAGAAATCGCGTAAAAAAATAGACGATATTCTTAAGGATGTCGAAAAGTTCTTACGGATAAGCCGGGAAGATACAACCGGAAGATTGCTGTATTCATTTTTAACCGATACCGGATTTTTAAAAAAACTTACTACAAATCAAAGCCTGGAAAATGAAGCCAAGATCCAGAATCTGGCAAAGTTTTTTAATATTGTCCGTGATTTTGAACTTGTGGCCAAAGAAGACCGGGTGATAAGTTTTGTAAATTATCTTAATCTTTTGATTGAGGCCGGAGATGACCCTTCAACAGTTGAGGCAGACCTGGATTCGGATGCGGTGAATGTCCTGACTATCCATAAAGCTAAGGGCCTTGAATTCAGGGTAGTGTTTATGGTCAGCCTTGTGCAGGGCCGTTTTCCCTGGCCGCGCAGGACTCATCCGATTGAATTGCCGGACAGCCTGATCAAAGAAGCCTTGCCTGTCGGAGATTTTCATATACAGGAAGAGCGCAGGCTTTTTTACGTGGCAATGACCCGGGCAAAAGAGGAGCTTTATCTGACCAGCGGTTCTGATTACGGCGGCTCGCGCATACGCAGGGTAAGCCAGTTTGTGATTGAGGCTTTAGGAAAAGAAGCCGAGGAAAAAGAAAAGAAAAAGGCAAGCGCCCTTGAAGCTATTGAACGTTTTGCCCCTAAAAAGGAGTCAGCCAGAACCGCTCTGAAGCCTATCCCTGATGATAAGCTTATCCAGTTAAGTTATTATCACATTGATGATTATTTGACCTGTCCGTTAAAATACAAATACGTGAATATCCTGCGCGTGCCGATTATGGAACATCATACGGTTATTTACGGCCGGGCAATGCATGAAGCTGTCAGCAGGTATTTTCAGCATAAGATGTCAGGCAAAAAGATGGGCCTAAAGGATCTTTTGGCGGCATTTGAGCAGAGTTTTGACCCGCAGGGTTTTTTGGATGAGAAGCACCAGCAAGAACGTTTTCGCATCGGGTGTGATGCCTTAGCCAGGTTTTTTAGAGACGAAGAAAAGCGCGCATCCAGCCTTCTTTCAATAGAAGAAAGTTTTTCTTTTGTCATGGATAATATAAAGCTGACCGGCCGTTTTGACCGCGTGGATAAGTATGATGGCGGTGTGGTGATAATGGATTTCAAGACTTCGGAGATTAAGGCCCAGAAAGATGCGGATAAGAGGGTAAAAGAAAGTAAACAGCTCTTATTGTACTCTATGGCATGGCAAAATATTAAGGGGGAGCTGCCTAGAAAAATAGCTTTGTATTTTCTTGAATCCGGCATAATCGGTGAAACCGATGTCCGGGAGAGTTCTTTTGAAGCAGTAAAAGAGGATATCCGTACTGTTGCCGCCGGCATCCGTAAACAGGATTATCGTGCCACACCTGCTTATATGGCTTGTAATTACTGCGCTTATAGCCGGATCTGCCCGTCAGCTGCCCTAAAATAATCGTAAATATTACTTGACAAACAACTTAAATATAGTATACTTACTCCATAGTAAGCAGTAAAGAAGTGTAGTAAATATGGTGGTGTAGAGATGGCCGCAGGGTGTCTGTATACCTGCGGTTTTTTTGTAAGCAGCCATTATTTACCGCTTCAAAAAAAATCTAAGAAAAAGGAGGTAGTAAATAATGGCTAGAGGCAAAGTTAAGTGGTTCAATAACGCCAAGGGTTATGGTTTTATCACCCCGGAAAGCGGAGCTGATGTATTCGTACATCACAGCGCTATCCTCGGAGAAGGCTATAAGTCTTTAGATGAAGGTCAGGAAGTAGAGTTTGACATCACTAAGGGCCCGAAAGGCGAGCAGGCTATAAACGTTAAGAAAATATAAGTTTGTAGCAATCAAAAAAACCCGGTCTTGAAAAAGGCCGGGTTTTTTTATGCCAGTTACTTGAAAACCGGCAAAGCTGTGCTATACTTTAGTTGAGCCTGAAGTCGAAACTGGAAAAATCGGGCATTTTGGGGGTCAAGATTATACTTACCCCAGGGGACGAGTAAGACCCGAATTTCCAAGATGCAAGGCAAAAAAACATCGTCCCCTCGGCATTATAAGCAGGGGCCCATTGAAGTTTGATGGGCCTTTTTTATTGTCAATGTGTCCGGGTATGATATAATAACTTTTATGAAGACATTTATCCTGCTTTTGCGTTGTCCGGACCGTAAAGGTATTGTAGCCAGGATTTCGGCATATATCCTTTCAAAGGGCGGTAATATGATTTCCGCTGATCAGTATTCAACTGATCCGCAGGCGGGTGAGCTTTTCCTGCGCATTGAGTTTTTTATTGCCGGTAGAGATATTGATTTGGCTGCTCTGAAGAAAGGGTTCAGAAAGATAGCGGATATTTTTAAGGCCGGATACAAATTCTACGATAAAGATGATATCCTGCGCATGGGTATATTTGTGTCAAAGCCCGGGCATTGCCTGTTTGACCTACTTTATTTGTGGCGTTCAGGCGAGCTGGATGTTGAGATACCTTTTGTTGCCAGCAACCATCAGGAACACCGCCGGCTGGTTGAGCAGTTTGGAGTGCCTTTTTATTATATAAAATCCTGCAAGAATAACCGTTGTGAAAAAGAAATGCTTAGCCTGGCCCGGGAAGCGGATTTTCTGATTTTGGCGCGTTATATGCTGGTGTTATCCCCGAAGTTCCTAAAAGATTATAACCGGGACATTATTAATATACATCACGGATTCCTGCCTTCTTTTAAAGGAGCGGATCCTTACCGCCAGGCATTGAGAAAAGGGGTCAAGGTTATCGGGGCAACTGCTCATTTTGTAAGTAAGGAGCTTGATGCCGGGCCGATCATTGCTCAGGCAGTTGAGCGCGTCAGCCATAAGGATGATCTGAATGCTTTAAAGCGCAAGGGGAAGAATCTGGAGAAACGCGCACTTTCAGATGCGGTCATGCATTATGTTGAACACCGTATTATCAGGCATAACAATAAGACAATAGTCTTTGAAAAATAAGCCTGCTTTTTACCACCTAAACCCCATCCCGGCGGCAATAGAGAATTCCCGTTTTTCTTTAAGCAGTTTTAAAAATACCTCTCCCTGATTTTTTAATATTGAGCGGGATAGTTTTAGGTCTATTCCCAAATCCCGGTTAAACCCGTCTTTGAGTTTAAGATTCAGGTTATAGTTGTCTGTAAGCTTGCAGTCTGCGCCGAAAACAATATTATTCAGGGTATTCTTACCGGTTGGAATCTCAAATATCAGGCCAAGCCGGTTATTTATTTTCCATTCTCCAAAAATAAATAAAGGTTTTTTCCTCGGGCTTTTGCCGATACCGATCTCGTATTTTAAACTCCGCAATTGCGCCTTTCCCAGGCTTACCCTGAAATCAAGCTCAGAGCCGATTGTATTATCCAGGACGTATATTAACCGATGTTTGCCGGCGATCTCCCAGTAACCGCGCAGGATCAGGGTATTGGAACGGCTTGTTTTGCTCTTAGTATATGATCTGGCACAAGTATAGATAATCTCATTATTTTTATTTATTTCCCATGAACCGGTAAATGTCAAAAGATCAACAGCCTTGTTTTCTTTAGTAACCTGAAAATTTAAGCGGTTATATTTATCTGCCTGCCATTTTCCGCTTAACCGGAGCATATGAAAACTCTGCCTGCCAGAAGAGTCTTTGGATGAGAGGCTGAATGCTAATTCATCGGATTTAGCATTGATTATTCCGGTTTTTAGAATAAGTTTATTCCCTGACAAGCGGTTATTCTCGTTATCTAAGGATAATACAAGGTTGTGGTTTTTGTTCAGAGAGTATTTGCCCCTAAGCTTTATCTGCCTGGGCAGGCCGGATGATTTTCTTAATTGATATATAAGCGTATTATTTTTGTCTGTTTTAAATTCGCCGTCTGCTACGCTGCGGAATGCCGGCAGGTCGGATTCTTTGCCGGAACTTATGACCAGCCGGTTTAGCCGGTCAACTTCATAACTGATTGATTCTTTTTGTTTCATAAGACAATCATAACATACCGGTTGAAATCCGGCAAGCAGGCTTAAAAAGCCTTTGGGGGTTTTGTTTTGATGTTATATAATATATTTAAACCAACTTTCAGGAGAATTGATTATGGCAAATTTTTCATTTGATATTGTTTCAGAAGTAGACCTTCAGGAAATGGATAATGCGGTCAATCAGGCGGCTAAGGAATTATCCCAACGCTATGATTTTAAAGACAGCAAGGCCTCAATTGCTTTTGACCGTAAAGAAAAACAGATAACCCTGATTGCCGATAATGATTTTAAGCTGCGCGCGCTGACTGATATCCTGGCAACGCGCATGACTAAAAGGGGGATCCATTTGAAATCCCTTAAATTTAATGAACCTGAGAAGGCCTTTGAGGGGTATTTGCGCCAGAAGGTGGATATCTGTATGGGTATTGACCGGGAGAAAGCCAAAGAGCTTACCGGAATTATCAAGGGGCTGGGAATAAAAGTCCAGGCCCAGATTGAAGGCGAAAAGATCAAGGTCAGTTCAGCTAAAAAAGACGAACTTCAGGCGGTTATCCAGCATTTGCGGGGTATAGAATTTTCTGTGCCGCTTCAATTCGGAAATTACCGTTAGCAGGAGGCAAACAATGTTTAAAAAAGTACTTAAGTTATCTTTAGCGGTTTTTTTGTTTTTTAATATATGCGGTTTTGCTTTTATTGCTGCAAGCGTGGCTGACGCCCAGAAGGTCAAGCAGACATTTAATGTTTCTTACGGTGATGCGGTGACGGCTGTCAAGGATGCTTTAAGAACTTCGGATATGCGTTTTAAGAAGGCGAAAATTGATGAAGATGCTGCTAGGGTCATAGCTCATGCCGGTGACGACACTGTGCGTATCTGGATTTATAAATTAAGCGATGCAGAATGCCGTATTGAAGTCCGGGTGGGGAACAGCGAGAACGATATGCCGAAGTCGCAGAAATTGATGGATGCAATTGCTTTGTGCATTCCGGATAAATAACCGATCTTAAAGATCATTTACCAGGAGGCAAGAATGAAAGTTATGGTTGCCTATGTCAGCTGGACCGGCAATACTAAAAAAGTGGCTGAAGCTATATTCAGCGCAATTGATGCTGAAAAGGATATTAAGCAATTCAGGGAGATAGGCAGCCTTGAGGGGTATGACCTGATTTTTGCAGGTTTTCCTATCCACGGGTTTGGCCAGCCTGCGGCAGAGGCGCGAAGCTTTCTGGAAAAATATTGTGAAGGGAAAAAGACCGCAATCTTTATCACTCACGCTGCTCCGGAAGGATTTGTGCTGGTAAACGAATGGCTTAAAGATTGTAAAGCGCTGGCGCGTAAGACAAAATTCCAGGGCATATTTGACTGTCAGGGTCAGATTTCCGATGATCAGCTGGAAATGATGCGCAAGAGCCCTGATGATAGAGCGCGGGAAATTGCGGAAAAGATAGCTTTTTCTTCCAGCGGTAAACCGGATGAATTCTGTTTGAAGAATGCCGGGATCTTTGCCAATAAGATACTGGAAAAAGCAAAATAAATACTTTTTTGCCTGCAGGAGGTATTTATGGAAGCCAAAATCGGGCATTTGAGCGCGCAAATATTCAAGATAAAAAACCGTAAGGGTTTTGCAGCTGTGTGCTGCGACCATCTTACCGAAGGCAAGACCCAGCAGGAAGCCTATGACCGGATGGTTAAAGCCATACGCAGAAGCAACCGCGGTAAATAAGCAATTATTGGCGGAATATGTTCATTTTCCTTGACTTGGGTATGCTAAGAGTATAAAATAAAATCAAAAGTGAGGTGGAAAATGCCCAGAAACATTATAGTATTTGCGGCTGCAGCAGTAATCATCCTTTGTTCAATATCATTCGGTTTTTGCGAAGATCTTACCATAACTACATATTATCCCTCGCCTAACGGAAGTTACCGTGATTTACAAATAACAAATCGTTTAGATGCCAGTGGTGCTCCTGCCGGAGGCGCTGGAAATAACGCTGTAATCAGCGCAGTGAATAACAGCGCAGTCAATGGCACTTCTGCAATACAAGGCTCTGCCGGATGGGTTAGCGGCGCATTGGGAAGAATAGGCCCCGGCGGCCAACAATACGGTGTTTACGGGCAGTCTGACGGCGCAATTGGCCATTTTGCCGGGTATTTTCAGGGCAATATCCATACTGTAGGTAGAGTAACAGCTTCAGGCGATATCTGGTCAAACTATAATCCGACTACCCGCATTGGATGCCTGCAGATGTCTTTTGGTACAAACTCTGGAGTAACATCCTGTCCAGATGCTTTTCCTCATAATCCAGCGCTTATGCGTATAAGCAGCGTAGATCCTTCAGGAAATCCGTCATCAGGAATTATGTATTGTTGCGGTACGGTTAATTAGGGATATGAATAATTTTCTATAATGTCTTCCCCGTATCAGAAAGCTATGGTAATAAATATTAATCCTAAGCTGTATTCACTGGAAGCGGTTTTTGGGGCTGCGTATTCCCTGGCTAATAAAGCCTATTTTTTCTTAGAGGGAAATCCTGACAGCAGACTAATTGTTTCTATCCGGAATAAAGGTGTTTATTCTAAGCCAAGGACCGAATCATTGGCCGGAAAATTCAAAAACCTGCTTTTGCATTATGCCTTAAGGGACCAGATCAGCAAGCGTAATGCCAAATTAAGAGAGTATGTAGCTACCCGCGCTTTATACGCCGGCTTGCCGGATTTCATTAACAATAAGAGAGCCTTTGAAGCGATCCTTAGAAAAAACAAAAACTAATACTGTTGTTTTAAGATTTACCAAAAGCATATATTCCAAAAAGGCTGTACAGGATGCTGTCCGGGCGTATTTTTCTTTGGCAAAAATTTCTCTTTTAGAACGCAAAGCTTATTGGCAGGTGTGTATAGCCCAACTACCGCCAGGGCTCAAGAATAGGCTGCCTTTAGAGTTTTCTAATGCAGTACTGATTTTAACCAAGAATTATGCTTAATATTGAATCTTTGGATTGCGATAAACTCGGTTTTTTCCGTTATAAGCGGATGCGCAATAACTACCTTTTAACTAATGAATTCGGAAAGTATTCATTCTTGGAAGAGCAGGGTTTTGAGGATTTAGTTTCCGGGCATACAGACAGGCTCCCCCGGGATAAATACGACGAATTATATAATTTGGGATTTATCAATAACCGGGCGGCCCTTGAGCAGATATCCAAAGGTTTTGCCGTTAAGAATTCTTTTTTAGGGCAAGGCACCTCGCTGCATATTATTGTAATTACTTTGCGCTGTGACCATCGGTGTGTTTATTGCCAGGCCAGTGCGCAGGGCCTTGATAAAAAAATACCTGATATGGACCAGACTACGGCGCAGCATACGGTAGACAGGATATTTGAATCTTCCAGTGATAAGATTACTATTGAATTCCAAGGGGGTGAGCCGTTAATCAACTTTAAAATTTTTAAATTTATCGTTGAATATGCCAAGAAAAAAAATAAACAGGCAAAAAAAGACCTTACCTTTGCCCTGGTTACCAACTTAAGCTTTATGCAAGAAAATATCTTGGAATACCTTCTTGAACAGGATATTGCTATCTGTACGTCTCTTGATGGCCCGGAAAATATTCATAACCGCAATAGGATTATTCCCGGAAAAAAGGGGGGGCATAAGAATGTTGAACGATGGGTTAAGCGCATCCGCAGCCGCTATAAAGAAAAAGGCATTAAAGATAAATTAGGCTCTTTGACTACTATTACGAGGCACTCTCTTGGTTATCCTCAGGCAATAATTGATGAGTACTTGCGCCTGGGCTCTAACTGCATACCTTTGAGGCCCTTGAGCCCTTTTGGCAATAGTAAAGAGAGTTGGAGTATGATCGGGTATACCGTAGATGAATTTATAGATTTTTATCGCAAAGCCATGGACTATATTGTTGAGCTCAACCTGCAGGGAAAGTTTATCATAGAAAGGATAGCGCAGGTTTTTCTTTATAAAATATTAAAATGTAAGGATCCCGGTTATCTTGATATAAGGTCGCCTTGCGGGGCAGGGATAGGGCAGTTGGCATATTATCCAAATGGCGATGTTTATACCTGCGATGAAGCAAGGATGCTGGCCAGTACCGGAGACGATTTTTTCAAACTCGGTAACGTCAAGGCTGATTCGTACCGTAATTTTGTATCCCATCCTACTACGAAGGCAATGTGTATTTCTTCTTGCCTGGATAATATTCCTCAATGCAGCAGCTGTGTTTACAATCCTTATTGCGGGGTATGCCCGGTTTATAATTATTTTACTTCCGGAAATATCTTTAGCGAGGCCCCGAATAACCGTATTTGCCGCCTGCATACGGCTATTTTAGATTATATCTTTGAAAAACTTGGCGACCAGAGAGTGAAAAAGGAGGTGTTTGAAAGATGGTTAAATTAAGCAGATTTATGTCTATTGCGGCAGTAGGTTTATTTATTTGTTTTTGTTATGTTGATGCGCGCTCAGAGGTAGTTCCTGTGAACACCGCGTTAAAACAAAAATATGATAAATGTATTTCCGGTTTTAATATTGATGCCATAGACCTGAGCAGCCCAAAGTTAAAGAACAAATCCGGGTTGTTGAGAAATTATTTTATGTGCAAGGCAGCGCGAAGCAATTCCGTATCGGTATGTGATAAATTGCCTTTGGAGTTTGCCCAAATGTGCAGGAAATATTATCAGGAATATGTGGATTTTATCGGTATGGGGCTATCAAAGGGCCCTACTTCCAGAGGGGTGGAGAGATGTATGGCTTTTTTGGGAGATAAAGCTAAATGCGAAGATTTTTTACGCGGCTTAAACAGAAAAGACAATTCTGCATGCGGCAAAGTCCAGGGCACGCAAAAAGAGGAGTGTGAGGCTCAAATCCTGGGCAAGGCCGGACTTTGTTCGTCTCCGGCCTGTAAGCAGAAAGCTGATTTTGTCAATGCAGTTCGTTCCAGAAGTATGGCCAAGTGCAACAGCCTGGGTAATGAAATGGTCGTCAGTATCTGTAAAGCTTATATAGGCACCTCGGAATCGGTTTGTCAGGATGAGCCGGGATACGCGGCTTTTAAAGAAATCTATTGTCAGGATGCGCAATAAACACAGGAGGGCGATGATGAAAAAGAAAACAAAAAAAACCCCTAAATTCAAAAAAGATATTAAAGGTTTTCTGTTAAGCGAAGAAGGCAAGATCAGCAAGAAGAATGTGGCTAAGATCGGGCTTTCTTTGCTGGCTATTAAAACAGCGCTTGGCCCCGGAGAGGCGCAGGCAGCTCATTCTGATAGCTTGATGCCGCATGCCAGCTCTACCACAGCAGAAGGCCATTCTGCTTTTCAGGGGCATACCAGCCATGATTCAACCCATAGCGCCGGTGGTTGGTGTTAAAAGGCAGGTTACCCTTAGGGTATTTTTATCCGGTAGATGTAATTTAAGGTGTAAATACTGTTTTGTTGATAAGAGCGGCCTTGGCTTTGCTAAGCCTAAATTGGGTAATTTTAAAAAAGCAATAGACTTATTCAGCCAGCTGGGGTATCAACAAAAAAATATAGATATAACAGGCGGAGAGCCGTTCTTGTACTTTGATAGATTAAAAGCCCTCTGTGAATATGCCTTCCGGGTTATTCCCGGTTTGTCAATTTCGATTACCACTAACGCTACGCTCATATCCGATAAGCACCTGCCTTTTCTGCGCAATAACAAGATTGACCTTAAATTGAGCATTGATGGAAGAAAACATGACCATGATGCAAACCGTTTTTACCATTTAAGGCCGCGCGTTTCAACATACCCCCGTATTCTAGAAACTATTAACCTGCTTTATCGCAATAATATAAAGCTTAAGGCAGTTGTTGTCTATGGTCCGGAAACATTCAAAAAGCTTTATAGCAACGTAAAATATCTACAAAATATAGGATTTGAGCAGGTTGATTTTTATCCTGATTTGTTTGCATTGTGGGATAACGCCCGGCTAAAGGGGCTTAATAAGGAGCTTGCTAAGGTCTTCCGGATTAAGGGCTTGGGCAATTCTCTTGTGAGTGCAGCCCTAAGCAATAATAATACATTTAAATTTGAAAACTGTAATTCGTTTTCAGTTGATCCTTCGGGAACATTTTTCTCCTGTGATAAAGTATTTTCTTTGCCAAAAAGCATAAGGGCTAAGTTTGCCTGCGGCTCAATTGCAACCGGGATCAATTATGGTAAAAAATATAATCAGTTAAAAAAGGCCCGAAATGTTGGCTGCTTGTTAATGGAGTCTTCCTGCGGGGATTGTAAGTATCAAAA